>TARA_R110001599_G_scaffold191266_3_pt1 | contig 11470 bp, 5 predicted proteins | sample TARA_R110001599 | Tara Oceans TARA_R110001599 (sample SAMEA4398360) | marine metagenome | biome: Polar Biome; feature: [MES] marine water layer (ENVO:01000295) within the mesopelagic zone...; material: water (ENVO:00002006), including particulate matter (ENVO:01000060) such as...... | reverse complement strand
GGATTACGGGCTTGTCTGAAAAATAAGCAAAGGCCTGATGCAGGTTTTTATGCCTTTTCTTAATCATCGCATCCAAACTCAATTTATCATTTTCTTGGTACTGCATTACGAGGTAACCTTCTTCATCAAAGCTAATGCGAATATTTAAAGGTTGGTAGCTAGAAATGATTGTGCTGTTTACCACACAGTCTAGCAACATCGGCAATGAATTCGGCACCAGTAATTTTCCTTTTTCTCCACTCCAAGGGGCAATAGTTAAGCTGATTTGTTCGGGGTACTTTTCTTTAAAAAGGAGGAACAGGTTTTTGGTGGCCTGAAGCTCGTCTTCCACTTTTACCAATTCCTTTTTTCGGTTATCTAAAATGTAACGATAGACCAATGACAGCCTGTCCACAAAATCTTCTGCAGCATCTATATTGTGGTGCACCAAGGCAATGAGTGTTTCCAAACTTTGGAAAAGCAGCTTTGGATTGATTTCATTATTGAAGATTTCGAGCTGATGCTCTAGGTTTTGGCGCTTGAGGTCTTCACGCTTTATTTCAGTTTCATTTTTAACGGAAAGGAAATAAATGCTCAGGTAGAAAAGTGTGTAAAGCAGGCCGCTAATGGAGTAAATGGAAACGAGTTTAATCAGGTTGGACTGATAAAGCACAAAGTAAGAATTGCCTTCTATTTCAGAGAAGTAATAATATACCGCAGCGAAGATGATGGCTGCTGAAATCAGTAAAGAAGTAAAAAAGAGCAAAGTGATATTGCCTGTTCTCCTTAGTTCATGCCCCACTTTTTTCTCGAAGAGCACAATGGTAAAGCGCAGCGATTCAGAAGTAAGAAAGGCGAGGACTACACAAAGCAGTAACTCTTGGGTGAGGACGGTTTCTGTAATTTGGCTGAGGTCGTTGTTCAATAACAGAATCAAAAAATACATCATCAGCCCATAAATGGGAGGCACGGTAATGCGGAAAAGCGGCTGATCTAGTAGGTTCTTTTTCATGAATCTTTCAGAATCGGCAGTTTCACTTCAAAATAATCTTCGTCTTTTACCTCTACTTCTCGCACGGTAAAAAAGGCATATCGCTTCTTTATATTGTCGAGGCCCACTTTATGCGAGCTGGTTTTGGTGGGCGATTCGGTTTTGTTGTTCAACACGATGAGGTGATGCTCGTCATTTCTAATGTTGATCCTTAGCGGTTCATCATCAGAAATCACATTGTGTTTTACCGCATTTTCTACCAAAAGCTGGAGGCTCAAAGGCGGGATTGGAAAAGAAAGCGTAGCATCATCAATTTCAATTTTCAGATCAAGTGCATTTCCGTAGCGGATGCCCAACAAATAATTAAAATCTCTCAGGGCTTCAATTTCTTCTTTTAGACTGACCAGCTTTACGTTTTTGGTATTCAAAACATAGTTGAATGTTTCAGCCAGGTTGCGAATAAAGTTCTCTGCGATTTGAGGATCTCGATAAATCAGGGATGAAATGGTGTTCATACTATTGAATAAATAATGTGGACTGAGCTGACTTTTAAGGGCTTCAAACTGAAACTCAAGTTGTTTTCGCTCCGATTTTAACTTCCGAATTTGGCCCACCGAAAACTCGCTGTACGAATAAGTATTGAACTCCACCAGCGTAACAATGAACAGCAGAATAAAGCACAGAATGATGACTTTGACTTCCAGCTGGCTTTCTGTAAGTGCTGCCTCGAACAAGTGAAAATCAATCGCTCCTGAAATGCCAGCCAACCAATTTAAGGTCAAAAGAATAATGGCGAGGGCGAGAAAATCAAAGGCCAATCCAGCGATAAAGCGCTGCAAGATGCTTTTGCGCCAAGGTAGTTTTTCATTCAACTTTAAGTTGATACTGCTAATGGCCAAGCCCGAAAGCATACTGGTGATAATGGTGAAAATATACAGCGGAGCCTCTTTATAGATATTTGGTAGTAGATCGTATTCGCTATAATAGAGGTATTCTAGAAATAGAATTCCAATGACGGTAAAAAGTACAAGCCGGATAAGCTTGGGCATAGATTAAAGTTGGTTGGATAGAAATTTAAGAAAAAGAGAGGGGCAAAATGATGGTCTATAGAAATATATTCGAAACCGGATTTCCACACCCCTCTCTTTTGGACAGAAAATCTTAGTCGATACAACGGGCCACTTTGCCGTAATAAGTATCTGATTTAATCGTTTTAGCCACCGACCTAAATAAGTCTTTTACTTCTGCGTCAGCACCACTTACGGAACTACAAGCGCTTTTTAATACTTCAGACTTATAATAATCTGAGCCGATGCTAGAGATCGTTTTCAAGATGCTGATCATGTGCGTTTTGTTCAAGTCTCTGGCATTAAGCACATCTTTCAAAATGCCTACTTTATAAAAGTCCGAATCAATGTTGGCTACTCGGCTCAATACCTTGTCGTAGTTTTCATCAGAAAGATCTTGCTCGCGCAACACACTTTTCAATATTTGGGCAGCGTAATTGTCGGAGCCAACATCATTAACCGTGACCAAAAGGTCATTGAAATATTTTTTCGAAATCTGCTGATTTTCCATCAAATCATTGATCACTAAGGTTCTGTAATGATCAGAATCCATACGACCAACTCTTTTGATCACTGCTTCTACTACTCTGTCGGAAGGATTGCTTTGTCTTAAAAGGCCACGCATGGTTTCCGTTACATAATGATCGGAATCAATATTGGAAATGGCCTCCATCAGACTTTCAAAGGCTTCATCTGTCAAGTTGGGTCTGTCCAAAGCCTCTCGTAAAATCAAAGTAGCGTAGTGATCAGAATCAATGTCGGAAGTGGCTTTCACGATTCTGTTTACCGCGCTGCTTGAAAGGTCTTTTCTATCCATTACTTTTTTTATCACCTCAGTTTTGTAATGGTCAGAGTCCATTCTCTCGGCAGCATCTAGCACTTTGGAAATCATGGCATCACTTAAATCTTCTTTCAAAGCACGCATAAGGATGAGGCTTACGTAATGATCAGAATCCATTCGGCCAATGGCAGTCAAGAATGCTTCTGTCGTTTCATTATTCTTAAGAAACAGGGTGCTGTAATCCTTAAAAACTTCGGTGATGTAATGGTCAGAGCTTAAGTTAGCAGGCACATAAGCCGCTATTTTCACCAGTTCTTTATTGTTCAGGTTTTGTTTGCCGAGTACTGCTTTAAGGTACATTTGGCTCACGTGATCACTTTTAATCTGGCTGGTTTCTTTCAAAACCGCATCAAGACCACCTTTGGCGTAAATTCTTTGGGTTCTGCTTTCGGCTCCGATGCCAGTAGCGCGAATGGCTTCGGGCAATACATCGGCCAACCATTTTTGTGCAGCGGCATCAAAATCGGCCCTTCTTCGACCTTCGTAAAACTGATAGTCAATAGTTCCAGCAGAATTTCCTTCAGCCAATAACTCTCTTCTTTCGCCAAAAGAGGTTTTCCTTATTTTGATATAACCATCTCTGGAAATTGATTTGATGGCTTTGTCATCATCTGTAAATGCGATGTCGCCTTCATATTCTATTTCAATGCCGTTGTTGCCTTGCTTGCTAGAGAAACGGTAGGTGCCGTTCTTTTGTGAAATGCTGGTAGAGTTGGAATTAGACCTGGAGGTTGAAACAGTAATTTGTTTTGCAGAAAGATCATTCGCTAAGGAAAGCATTGCCCATAAGGCAACGGCCATTCCCATAATCATACTTCGAGTTTTTGTGCTTCGGTTTTTCATAGTTTGTTTCTTTTTTAGGCAGTTGCCGGCAGGTGACCAAACCTGCCTTTTCAACTGTCTTTGTTGTTTTGAGTTCCCGATGACCTATCGGACTGACCTCTTGCCGATGTGCCAAATGGCTAATCGACCTTACAATGATGGGAAGATGTGAAGCAAGAAAAAACCGCAATGCAATGAACTGTAATTTGCCTGCACTGAACTGTCGAGAAGATGTAATGCTGCTTAAAGAAGGTGCGAGTTGAATAAAAAAAGGCTGTACTTTACAGCACAGCCCATTCCAATACACAATATAAAGCCTTTTAGCGATATGCTGGAGGCTTAATTCCTTTCATTCTTAAATAGCTGACCATTTGGCCACGATGATGGGCATTATGGTCTAAATAGGAAATTACATGGGCCGTAGCCGCGTCACTCGACTCACTCGCGAGAATTAATTTGTGCATGGCGTCAAACTGCTCCCCAGCCCATTTGATCAGTTCTGCTTTACTTTTAGCGTTTTCATCGCCTGGGCTCCATGCCGCTTGTCCTTGGTTCTCGAAAGCCCTTCGGAAATAGTCTAAACTATAGGCAATGTGGTAGGCCTGTGCCCCAAAAGTGCGTTGCTCCTCATTGGGCTTGAAATTGTAATCTGCCTCTGGCATGGCATTAAAAACCTCGATGGTGAAGGCTTTGGTGACTTCTAACCGTTGTTTGAGGTAATCATAACCGCTATCTGCTGGCTTTAGGGTGGCGCTCGTGAGACCAATACCCAACACACAGAGTGCGAATACCGATAAGGCTGTTTGTTTTAGTTTGCTTTTCATAAGTGGTAGTTAAATGTAAATAGAGGGTATACGTAAGTAGTTACGTATTTGGTTGTCGATTTGTAAGATTTAATCTGGGCCTCCGCTATTAGTTGACTTTATAATTGGAGATGTTATTAATATTATTTTGAATTATTACCTTACTAACTTTATTAAAGATGTTTAGTGAGTAATACTCTGTCAAAATATTGTCTTGCATTTAAAAAGCTAAGAGTAGACCGCTCCCATGGGATAGCTCCCCATAAACCGATTTTACTTATTTCAATCATTCAGTCATACCATGCAGGACAAATAACCGAATGCAAAGTTTACCTTACCCCAGAGCTGGTTGCTCATTTCAAAACGGCATGGAACAGCCTAGTTGAAACCAATCATGATTGTCGAATTTCTTATCCGTTTTTCTACATGAAGAGCGAGGGCTTCTGGAAGCTGAAACCAAAGTCTGGATTCAGTAATCTCAATACAATGGGTTCATTGGTAAAGAGTTTTGCGAACCTCAATGCTGCGGTGGCCTATGCTGAAATTGAAAATGATCTTTTTAAACTGCTAGGTGATAATGTTTCAAGGCAGATACTGCTACAGGTTTTATTGGAAGAGTATTTCCCAAACACTAAGGATGCTTTCTCTGAACAAAATTATACTTCAGTTTTTGAAGGTTTGGAGGACAGCTTTTTAAATGACCCTTCAGAGTTGTATAAGGAGCAGATAAGATTCCTATTGGATCAAAAGGAAGATGAAGAGGTATTTCTTCGGGGCTCCATTTTTAAACGCGAAATCCCAAAAATGTATAATAATACGTGCTGCATATCGGGTTTGAAGATTGATACAATGCATAATATTTCAATGATTGACGCCTGCCATATCATCCCTTTCAGCGAAAGCTATGATGATACTGTAACCAATGGAATTGCCTTATGCCCTAATCTGCATAGGGCATTTGATCGCGGCTTGATATCCATCACTCCTGACTACATGGTCAGTTTATCAGATAGTTTTATAGAGGAAGGAAATTACTCTCTTAAGCAATTTGAGGGTAAGCCGATGAGCTTACCCTCAAATCAAAAGCATTGGCCAAACCGAGAGAATTTGGAATGGCATGTGGTTAATATTTTTAAATGAGCAACATAGTCTTTATTGATACTGAAATTGACCAAAAGAGTCATCGAATTCTTGATATAGGAGCCATCAAGTCAGATGAACAGTCATTTCATTCCAATTCTATAAATGACTTTGAAAGGTTTTTGACTGATACGGAGTTTATTTGTGGACATAATATTTTAATCCATGATTTAAAATACCTTCAGAACTCTCAAGCTCACAGCTCTATTAATTCAAAAAAAGTAATAGATACACTTCATTTATCACCTTTATTATTTCCTTCAAAACCTTACCACAGTTTATTAAAGGATGATAAGCTGCAAACGGAGGACATTAATAATCCCCTTAATGATTCTATTAAGGCCAAAGACCTGTTTTATGATGAGCTTTCAGCGTTTCAAAACACTGAAGATGCCTTTAGACAGATCCTTTACTATCTTTTAAAAGACAAAAAGGAGTTCTCCTCCTTTTTTGATTTTATTGGCTATCACTCCAATGATGAAAACCTAAAAGAGCTGATTCTTAAACACTTTCACTCCAAAATTTGTGAGAGTTCAAATCTTGAAAGGTTGATTGCAGAGCACCCAATTGAATTAGCGTACGCATTGGCTCTAATTGATTCTAAGAACAAGTATTCTATTACTCCACCTTGGGTGTTGAAAAACTATCCAGAGGTAGAACGTATTGTATTCCTTCTTCGGAGCAAGCCATGCTTAATAGGTTGTATTTATTGTGATAAAGCTTTAGACATTCATGCAGGCTTAAAGCGGTTTTTCGGTTTCGATTCATACAGAAAATATGGTGGAGAACCATTGCAAGAGAAAGCTGTTAAGGCAGCAATTGATAACAAATCAATATTAACAGTTTTTCCAACAGGAGGAGGAAAGTCAATTACCTTTCAAATCCCTGCATTAATGAGTGGAGAAAATACCAGAGGTTTAACCGTTGTCATTTCACCACTTCAATCTTTAATGAAAGATCAGGTTGACAATTTGGAAAAGACTGGAATTACTGAGGCCGTGACTATTAACGGCTTACTTGATCCTATTGAAAGAAGCAAGTCGCTCGAGCGAGTTCAGGATGGCTCGGCATCAATACTCTATATATCCCCAGAATCTTTGAGATCAAAAACTATTGAGCGGTTGATATTGGGTAGGAAAATCTCCCGATTTGTAATTGATGAAGCCCATTGCTTTTCCTCATGGGGACAAGACTTTCGGGTAGATTATTTATACATAGGAGATTTTATAAAATCAATTCAACAGCAGAAAAATTTAGAGGAAGGAATTCCTGTTTCTTGTTTCACGGCTACAGCGAAGAGGAAAGTAATATATGATATACTAGAGTATTTTAAAGACAAGTTAGGCTTGAATTTGGAACTCTTTAGCTCAAAAGAGTCCAGAAAAAATCTTCACTATCAGGTATTCGAAAAGGAAAATGAAGAAGACAAATACAATACCGCAAGGGATTTGGTAGATGAGAAAAATTGCCCAACAATCATTTATGTTTCCCGAACGCGGAGGGCATATGAATTAGCAGAGCGACTAGTAAAGGACGGTTATAAAGCCAAGCCATACCATGGTAAAATGGAGAAGCAAGAAAAATCAGCCAACCAAGACGCCTTCATAAATGGTGAAGTACAAATAATGGTAGCAACTTCTGCCTTTGGTATGGGAGTTGACAAAAAGGATGTTGGCATGGTCATTCATTATGAAATCTCCGATTCACTTGAAAATTATGTTCAAGAGGCTGGCAGGGCCGGAAGAGACGAAAGCATAACGGCCGATTGTTATGTGTTATTCAATGAAGAAGACCTTAGCAAGCATTTTATCCTTCTCAATCAAACTAAGTTAAGCATCAAGGAAATCCAGCAAATTTGGAAAGCTATTAAACATATTACCCGTTTTCGCTCAACAGCATCAAATTCAGCTTTAGAGATTGCGAGAAAAGCAGGATGGGACGACAACATAAGAGAAATAGAAACGAGAGTTACCACAGCTATTGCTGCTCTAGAAGACGCTGGGTATTTGAAAAGGGGGCAAAATGTGCCAAGAATATTCGCCAATAGCATTCTAGCCAAGAATGCACAAGAGGCAATTGAAAAAATAAATGCATCCGAGAAATTTCAAGAAAATCAAAAAGAAAAAGGAGTCCGAATTATTAAAAAGCTCTTCTCCAGTAAAAGCAAAACACAAAACCCTGATGAAGTAGCTGAATCTCGCGTTGATTACATATCAGACCATCTTGGTATTGTCAAAGAAGAGGTCATCAATATCGTCAACCTTCTGAGAGAAGAAAATATTTTAGCGGACGCCAAGGATTTAACCGCGTTTATTAAAAGAGGAGAAAACAAAAATCGCTCTTTAAAAATCGTTGAAGCCTATGCCAAAATTGAAAAGTTTCTTTTGTTGGTCTTTGAAGAGGAAGAAAAAACCTTTCATATTAAGGAGTTAAATGAAACGGCTGAAGAAACGGGATGCGATGAGGTAAGTCCCAATAAATTAAAAACAATAATCAATTTTTGGGCAATAAAGAACTGGATTAAGAGACATCAAGACTATTCAAAAAATAACATTACTATTTTGTGCAGTCAACCGAAAGAAATTCTCGAAGAGAAGCTAAAGAAGAGACATGAGTTGGCCCAATTCATAATATGGCTTCTCTATCAAAAAAGCACCACTTCAAAGGTCAATGATGAGAAAGAGGAAGTCTTAATAGAGTTTTCTGTTCATGAGCTCAAAAAGGCCTATGACAATAGCCAAACACTTTTCAAGCAGACAATTTCAATTGAAGATATTGAAGACACCCTTTTTTACTTATCGCGAATAGATGCAATAAAAATAGAAGGAGGGTTTCTTGTGGTGTACAATAAACTTACGGTAGAGCGGATTGAGCAAGACAATAAAAAGAGGTACAAACAAGAGGACTACCAAAAGCTTAATCAATTCTACGAAACCAAGGTTCAACAAATTCATATTGTGGGAGAATACGCTAAGAAAATGATTAGCGATTATAAGGAGGCTTTACAGTTTGTTGAAGACTATTTTCAGCTGAACGATCAATCTTTTTTGTCCAAGTACTTTAAGGGAAGCAGACAGAATGAGATTAAGAGGAATATTACACCGTCAAAGTTCAGACAGTTATTTGGCGAGCTTTCACCCACTCAATTAAAAATTATAAACGACAGAGAGTCTAAACACATTGCAGTAGCCGCAGGGCCAGGAAGCGGTAAAACAAGAGTCCTAGTTCACAAACTAGCCTCTTTGCTCTTAATGGAAGATGTAAAACATGAGCAATTACTCATGCTAACTTTTTCTCGTGCAGCGGCAACAGAGTTCAAGAAGCGCCTTCTCTTATTAATTGGAAATGCTGCACAATACATTGATATAAAAACATTCCATTCGTACTGTTTCGATTTATTGGGGAAAGTTGGAAGCCTAGAAAAATCTGATGTAATACTAAAAAAAACCATTGATCGAATTAGGAACGGAGAGGTTGAATCAAACGGTATTACTCGTACAGTTTTGGTTATAGACGAAGCTCAGGACATGAATGCCGATGAGTTTGATTTGGTTCAGGTTTTAATGGAACAAAACGAGGATTTGAGGGTAATTGCTGTTGGTGATGACGATCAAAATATCTACGAATTCAGGGGGGCAAGCTCCAAATATTTGGAGCAATTCATTAAGGAAAAGAAGGCTGTTAAATATGAGTTAGTTGAAAATTACAGGAGCAAGTCGAATTTGGTTGAGTTTACCAATCAATTTGTAAAGACAATTGATCACCGATTAAAAAACACGCCAATCATTGCCAGACAATTGGACGATGGAGTCATAATGGTAACTCAATATCAAAGCACAAACCTTGTAACACCTTTGGTGAATGATATTCTAAACACAGAGCTTAGCGGAACAACATGCATCTTGACAAAAACCAATGATGAGTCAGTATTGGTTACCGGGCTGCTTCTTAAGAATAAAAAGAATGCGAAGCTTATTCAGACCAATGATGGGTTTAGCTTATATAATCTCTTAGAAGTTCGATACTTTATTAATCATTTAAATTTGGATGAATCCTCCTTTGTAGTCAACGATGAGATATGGAAAACTGCCAAAAGAGACCTGCGCAATGAATTTCAAAGTAGTACGATGCTTGAGGTATGCCAAAAAATCATTAAGGATTTCGAAGCAACTAATCCTAAAAAGAAATACCGTTCGGATTTTGAAGTATTTATTCGCGAATCAAAACTTGAAGATTTTTATAACGAAAATGGTGAGGCCATATTTGTTTCGACTATTCACAAAGCAAAGGGGAAGGAGTTTGATAATGTTTTCCTTTTACTTGACAGTTTTTTCCCAGACACAGACGAGGCAAAAAGACAGGTATATGTGGCATTAACACGAGCCAAGCAAAACCTTACCATTCATTTAAATAGCAACTTTCTGTCGCATATTAATGCCCAGAATCTTAACAAGTCTATTGACACAAACACCTATTTACCCCCAGATGAAATGTTAATTCATTTGACTCACCGAGATGTTCAGTTGGGATATTTCGAATTTGTTCAACACAGGATTCGTGGCCTTTTAAGTGGAGGTTCCCTGATATTATCTAATGAGGGCTGTCTCAATCAGAATAAAGAGCTAGTACTTAAATTTTCAAGAGGTTTCAGTGAAAAGCTCAGAATATTCAATGAAAAAGGATTTATTACCATAAATGCAAAAATTAGCTTTCTTCTGTATTGGAAGGCCGAGGGATCAGACCAAGAAGTCAAGATTGTTCTTCCAGAAATATACCTTGAAAGGAGGAAAGCGTAAAGGCTGAAAATCAACTCAACTTTCCCTCTACCACCTCAAAAAACCTCACTTCATGGCCAATGGCTTCAAATATTTTTTGGCTGCGCTCGGGGCGGGCATCGGTAACGAAAATCTGCCCGAAAGCATCGGAGGCCACCATTTCCATTAGCTTGGTAATGCGGAAATCATCCAGCTTATCGAAAATATCATCGAGCAGCAGCATGGGCTTAATTTCCGTTTCAGTAAAAATATAATCGAAGTGGGCGAGTTTGAGTGCAATCAAATAAGACTTCTGCTGTCCTTGCGAGCCGAACTTTTTAATCAGCTCGCCTTCCATTTCAAATAGAAACTCATCTTTATGAATCCCCACATTTGTGCGTTTCAGAATTAAATCCTTTTTCTGGTTTTGCTTAAACAAGGCGGCAATGTCCTGCGCAAAGTCGGATTCATATTGTAAATCAACCTGTTCACTTTCTTCTGAGAGCAGCGCATAATGCTTTTGCACCAAAGGACGGAAAGCTTGGGTAAAGCCTTTTCTTACTTCGTAAATGCGCTGGCCAATTTCAATGAGTTGATCGGTGTATTGTTGAAGCAGCGCGGCATCGAAAAAATCACGGTCGGCAAACTGTTTTAGCAGGCTGTTGCGCTGCTTTAGCACGTGGTTATATTGAATTAGGTCGTTCAGGTAGTTTTGGCTGGTCTGCGAAATAATTCCATCAAAAAACCTCCTTCGGTCTTCACTGCCATTCCGGATGACATCGGTGTCATTAGGGGCAATAAGGACCACCGGAAACTTACCAATATGCTCGCTCGCTTTCTTATAAGGCTTCTCGTCCAGCTTAATTAATTTCTTTTTTCCCAGTTGTAAACCACAAACTAGGGTGTGAGTTCGGTCGCCTAGAATAATTTTTCCTCGTAATGAAAAATAGTCTTGTCCGTGGAGGGCGCATTGGACGTCTTGTGGGTTAAAGGCGCTTTTGGTAATGCAGAGGTAATAAATGGCGTCTAGCAGGTTGGTTTTACCGCTTCCGTTCTTCCCCACAAGGCAGTTG
>TARA_R110001599_G_scaffold26612_16_pt1 | contig 11481 bp, 10 predicted proteins | sample TARA_R110001599 | Tara Oceans TARA_R110001599 (sample SAMEA4398360) | marine metagenome | biome: Polar Biome; feature: [MES] marine water layer (ENVO:01000295) within the mesopelagic zone...; material: water (ENVO:00002006), including particulate matter (ENVO:01000060) such... | reverse complement strand
ACAATCAGCAGGCTGGGGCCGCTCAGGCCCGCCTCACTGACCCGCCGCGGCAGATCGGCCAGAACACCGACGATCACCCGCTGATTGGGCTGGGTGCCGTTTTCAACCATCGCGCAGGGCCAGTCCCCCGGCAGGCCATGGGCAACGAATGCCGCGCACAGAACGTCGAGCGTCGACAAACCCATGTACACCACCACGGTCTGGCCGCGTCGCGCCAGGGTGTCCCACGGCAGGCTCAGCTGCCCATCGGCGCGCGCGTGGCCGGTGACGAACAGGCAGGTCTGCGCGTGGTCGCGATGGGTCAGGGGAATGCCCGCGTAGGCCGCACAGCCACTGGCGGCGGTGATGCCGGGCACCACCTGAAAGGGCACGCCGGCCCGGGCCAGCGGCTCGATCTCTTCACCGCCGCGCCCGAAAATGAACGGGTCGCCACCCTTCAGCCGCAGCACCCGCTGGCCGGCCTGGGCGCGGCGCAGCAGCTCGGCGTTGATCTCCGCCTGCGGCACGGTGTGCTGATCGCGCCGCTTGCCGACGAACACGCGCTCGGCGTCGCGCCGCACCAGGTCCATGATGGCGCCGGGCACCAGGCGATCAAACAGCACCACGTCGCAAGACTGCATCAGCCGCAGGGCCTTGAAGGTGAGCAGGTCGGGATCGCCGGGGCCGGCGCCCACCAGCCAGACCTCGCCCTGGCGGGTCTGGCCGCCTGCCAGCCACTGGTCGACCGTGGGCTGCGCCAGGGTTTCGTCGCCGTGCAGCAGCGCTTCGGCGGCCGGGCTGTCGAGAAAGTATTCCCACAGCCGTCGGCTCTGGTCGGGATTGATCCGCCCTTTCAGACGCTGCCGGGCTTCCCCGATGAAGCGCGCAAGGCGCCCGGTGCCGAAGGGAATGGTCGCTTCCAGCCGTTCGCGCAGCCGCCGCGCCAGCACCGGGGCCTGGCCCGCCGAACCGATGGCAATCAGCACCGGGCTGCGGTCGATGATGGCCGGCGTGATGACGCGGCTGGCCAGCGGGTCGTCCACCACATTGACCCAGATGCCGCGCGCCTCACAGGCCGCCGCCACCTGCCGGTTCACGGTTTCGTCACTGGTCGCGGCGATGCACAGGCGCACGCCTTCAAGTTGCTCGGGCGCGAAGCGCGGGCCCATGACGCGCACCGCGGTCGCCAGCTCAGCAAAGCCGGGGTGAACCGATTCGCTGACCAGGGCAATGCGGGCGCCGGCCTTGGTCAGCAGCCGCGCCTTGCGCAGTGCCACCTCGCCGCCGCCCACCAGCAGCACTTCAAGGTCGGCGACGCGCACGAACAGCGGAAAATACGGCCAGTCCATATCCATCTGATCTAACAATGTCTCATAATTGGCGCATCAGTTATAAAAGGGTCGGTCATGAAGCTCCGCCAACTGCACTATATCCACGAAGTGGCCCGTCGCGGCCTCAACATCACCGCGGCGGCCGAGAGCATGTTCACCTCGCAGCCCGGCATCTCCAAGCAGATCCGACTGCTGGAAGATGAACTGGGCGTCGAGATCTTCGTGCGCAACGGCAAGCATCTCGCCGAGATCACGCCGGCCGGGCAGCGCATTCTGGAATACAGCGCCAGGCTGTTGCAGGAGGCCGACAACATTCTCAATGTCGCGGCCGAGTTCAAACAGGCCGATCGCGGCGACCTGGCCATCGCCACCACCCACACCCAGGCGCGCTATTCCCTGCCGCCGGTCATCACCACCTTCCGCGAGCGCTACCCGCGGGTGGCCTTGCACCTGCACCAGGGCTCACCGCCGCAGATCGCGAAGATGGCGGCCGAGGGCGAGGCCGATTTCGCCATCGCCACCGAGGCCATCGAGCATTTCGAGCAGTTGGTGATGCTGCCCTGCTACCGCTGGAACCGCTGCGTGCTGGTGCGTCCCGATCACCGCCTCGCCCGCGAGCATCGCCTCACTCTGGCGCGGCTGGCCGAGCATCCGATTGTCACCTACACCTTCGGCTTCACCGGCCGCTCGAAGCTGGACCAGGCCTTCGCCGCCCACGGGCTGCGCCACGACGTGGTGTTGACCGCGGTCGATGCCGACGTGATCAAGACCTATGTGCGCCTCGGCCTGGGGGTGGGCATCGTCGCCGACATGGCCTACGACCCGCAGGCCGACACCGACCTGGTCCGAGTGCCGGCCGATCACCTGTTCGAGCCCAGCGTCACCCACATCGGGTTTCGCCGGGGCCTGTTCCTGCGCGGCTACATGCTGGATTTCATCCACGCCTTCGCGCCGCACCTGAACCGCGAAACCGTCGAGTCCATCGCCAGCATCAGTGACCCCGAAACCCGTGCCGTGGCGGCGGGCAAGTTGCTGCCCGCGCCAGCGCCCGCGGCCGGCCCCTGAGGGGATATTGCCCAAAGGTCTTTGCATAGCGCTTTATGCGAACCGGGCGCGCTGATACCCTTCGCGCCCGGGTTTCACCAACGAGATCACACGAGAGTTCATGTACCGCTACGACGCCCACGACCACGCCCTGGTGCAACAACGCGTTGACCAATTCCGCGACCAGACCCAGCGCTTCCTCGCCGGCGAACTGCCCGACGAAGAATTCAAGGCCCTGCGCCTGCGCAACGGCCTGTACATCCAGCGCTTTGCACCGATGCTGCGCGTGTCGGTGCCCTATGGACTGCTGTCGTCGCCGCAACTGCGCACGCTGGCGCACATCGCCCGTCGCTACGACAAGGGCTACGGCCATTTCAGTACCCGCCAGAACATCCAGTACAACTGGCCGAAGCTGGAAGACGTGCCCGACATTCTCGCCGAACTTGCCAAGGTGGAGATGCACGCCATCCAGACCTCGGGCAACTGCATCCGCAACATCACCACCGATCATCTCGCCGGGGTGGCGGCAGACGAGATCGTCGACCCCCGCCCGTACTGCGAGCTGACCCGCCAGTGGGCAACGTTTCACCCCGAGTTCAACTGGCTGCCGCGCAAATTCAAGATTGCCTTCGCCTCCAGCACCCGCGACCGCGCGGCCACGCGGGTGCACGACATTGGCGCGCATATCGTGCGCAACGACAAGGGCGAACTGGGCTACACCGTATACGTGGGCGGCGGCCTGGGGCGCACGCCCATCATCGGCCAGAAGCTCTGCGACTTTCTGCCCGAAGTGGACCTGCTCAGCTACTTCGAAGCCATCTTGCGGGTCTACAACCTGTGGGGCCGTCGCGACAACATCTACAAGGCGCGCATCAAGATTCTGGTCAAGGAACGCGGCGTCGAGGCGTTCCGGAACGCGGTTGAAGCGGAGTGGAACGCCGGCCTGCGTGGCGGCGACCTGACCCTCACGCGCGACGCCATCGACCGCTTCAAGCGCCACTTCGATGCCCACCCCTACCGACATGACGCAGCCGCCGGCATTGCCGACTATGAACGCGCCCAGGCCGACGACAGCGCCTTTGCCGCGTTCTGCAAGCGCAACGTGCTGGCACACCGGGTTAACGGCTACACGGCCGTGTTCATCTCGCTCAAGGCGCCCGGCGTGGCGCCCGGCGACATCACCGCCGAGCAGCTCGAGGTCGTCGCCGACCTTGCCGAGCGATACAGCTTCGGCGAGGCCCGCTCCACCCACGACCAGAACCTGGTCCTCGCCGAAGTGGCCCAGGGCGATGTGCACGCGGTCTGGAAAGTGCTCAAGGCCCATGATCTGGCGACGCCGAACATCGGCCTGCTGACCGACATGATCTGCTGCCCCGGCCTCGACTTCTGCTCATTGGCCAATGCCAGCTCCATCTCGGTGGCCGACGACATCTACGCGCGCTTTGACACCCTCGACGACCAGTACGATATCGGCGATCTGAAGCTGAAGATGAGCGGCTGCATGAACGGCTGCGGGCATCACAGCGTGGGCCATATCGGCATTCTCGGCGTCGACAAGAAAGGCGAGGAGTGGTACCAGCTCACCCTCGGTGGCAGCGCCGAGAACGATGCCACCCTGGGCGATCGCACCGGACCATCGGTGGCCCGCGCCGACGTGGCAGAGGCGGTCGAACGCATCATCCAGACCTACCTCGACCAGCGCGAGGGCGAGGACGAAACCTTTCTTGAGTGCTACCGACGAGTCGGCATGAAGCCGTTCAAGCAGCGGATCTACGCATGAGCGCGCTCTACATCATGACCACAACGCCGATCGAACCCGCGCAATGGTTTGACGGCGGCGAACTGCCCGACCCGGTGCCGGCCCACAGCGGCGTGCGCTGGGCCAACGACGCCGACGTGAAGGCGCTGGTGCCACACTTCGCGCAGATTGACTGCATCGCCCTGCAGTTTCCCGCCTTTGCCGATGGACGGGCCTACTCACAGGCCCGCCAGCTGCGGCGTCTTGGGTACACCGGCCGCCTGCGCGCCAGTGGCAAGGCCGTCGTTCTGGACCAGGCGCTGGAAATTCGCGCCGCAAGCTTTGACGAAGCCGAACTGCGCGAAGACCAATCGGCAGAGCAATGGAAACAATGGTTGGCGACCCAGCCTGCCGATGGCCTGTTTAGCGCAGCACGCGGCCGCTTCCTGCACCGCTGATCAGCGCGGCAAGCTTGCTCTGAGACCGGCAGCAAACACCGCTTCTAAGCGATTTGATCGAAGGGGCTTAGCACGCCGCGTCCGCCGCGATTCAGCACATGGGTGTAAATCATGGTGGTAGCCACATCCTTGTGACCCAGCAACTCCTGCACCGTGCGAATGTCGTAGCCGCTCTGCAACAAATGGGTGGCGAACGAATGTCGCAGCACGTGCGGAGACACCTGCTTCGAAATGCCCGCCCGTGCAGCGGCCAGCTTCACCGCCTTTTGTATCGTTTCGGGAAGAATGTGGTGTCGACGCTCCGCCCCGCTGCGGGGATCGCGCGAGCGTCCCACAGGCGACGGAAAAACATACTGCCACCCCCAACTTTTGGCCGCGCTGGGGGCCTTCACAGAATAGGCGGCAGGCAGGTAAACCGCGCCAAATCCCTGATCGAGATCACGCTGATGCAGCGCCCTGGCCCGCTCAAGCTGCGCCTGCAACGGCAAAATTAGATTCTCGGGCAGCACCGTGACACGGTCCTTGTTGCCCTTGGCCTGTCGAACCGTGATGGCCCGCTGTTCAAAATCAATATCCTTGATGCGCAACTTCAAGCCTTCGAGCACGCGCATGCCGGTACCGTAAAGCAGGCTCACCACCAGCCAGTTCGTACCGCTCAGCTGCAGAAGCAGCTCCCGAACCTCTCGGGGGGTCAACACCACGGGCAGGCGCTTGGCCCGCTTGGCTTGCACCACCTCGGAGAGCCAGGGCAAATCACGCTCAAGAACCTTCTGATACAAAAAAATCAACGCCGCCTTGGCCTGATTCTGGGTTGACGCCGCCACATTTCGATCAATCGCGAGGTGAGACAGAAACGCGGCAACCTCCTCGGCGCCCATCTCATCGGGGTGCCGCTTGCCGTGAAACAGAATGAACCGCCGAATCCAGTCCACATAAGCCTGCTCGGTACGCAGCGCCATGTTGCGCACCCTCGCAGCGGCACGCACACGGTCCAGCAGCCGCGGCGGTGGGTTGACCATTTCCATCCGCTTGATATTAGGCAGCCTAAACAGTTAGTGTCCAGCTTGCCATCGAAGAGCCTGGGGGGCACACGATGCGGCGCTTCGAGATAGGCCTACACACCGGCGCCGTGGGCGTTCGTCTAATTCAAAGTTAGAGAGCCATGGACACACCTATGAATACTGCATGCAACCATTTCAGAAAGGCATCATCCTACATCTCAAGATGGATAGTGATGCAACCTTCAGTGGGAGAAGAGTCCATTACCGATTGGTTGCTGTATACGCTATCGAGCAACATTGCATCGCTAAAATACAAGAAGTTTACGAAACACCAGGAGGCGAGGACTACAGGCGCTGATTGGGAGTGGTGGATGGTAGGAAGAAGGAAGTCCATACGTCTTCGAATCCAAGCTAAAAAGTTGAAACCTAAAAGTGACAATTACCCATCACTGGCATACTCCAACGCGTACGGCCTACAAATCGATAAACTGTTGTCAGACGCAAGTAGCACGAATGCTCTGGCCTTCTATGCATTTTATTCAAAGCCGGTAGCTAGTAACTTTCTCTGCGGTGGCAACCCATCAACACGAATAACACACCCATCGGTACTTCTGGCTGCGGCGAAAACACTTGAAAGCCAATTTATCAAACCCGCAAGAAAGTATGTGTCGGCAGCTGATGTCGCTAGCAATTCAAACCCATACGAATGCTTAGTCTGCTGCCCTCTATCAATGAGCCATGGCAACAGTTCTGTCCAAGCTATTTATGAACATATTCAGCACTACTACCAAGAAGCTATTGAAGCTGAAGAGAGAAGTAATAGTACAGCCCCAACAGGGCTGCATGATGAAGTGCCACAGTATGTGCGCACATTATTGGAATCAGAAAGCGGAGATATCCCGGAATGGTGGGAGTCTGAATTTTCGCGCCAGCTTCCTCAAGTCGACTCTATTATGGTCTGGGATTTGCGAGAAAATGATCTCTAACAATGCCTTGCAGTCGACCCACTTTCCGCCACTTCCCTTCGGTTATCCGCTCCAAGCGGGCGGCTGAAGGCGGCGTTAGATATTAATAGGAGAATATTCATGAGCGCATACAGTTATGGTTGGGAAAAGCTGCATTTGGCCGTCCACTCTATTGCAGGCGATGGCGACAAAAGGGAAAGGCTTATTAATGCTATCGTCTATAACTTGATCCAAATTACACCCGAGCACGATTTGCCTAATGAATTGCAACCTGAATTCAGCGAATTCATGTCTGAAATGATAGCCGTTGAAGCTTCTGGCGATGAGGGGAATATTGCGGCTACTGCGCATTCATTCGATGGTGCGAAAATTGATCAAGCCTTCGGCAAAATAATTAGTTTCTACGACACCGTTTGTCGGCATATGGAACCACATTGAAATCTAACAATTCGTTCAAGTTTGCCCTTACGGGGCGGGACGTGCCTTACAGGCACGCCCCTTAACTCAGGCGTTAGAAGGGCAGGAGAAGTGCGTGCTATATGACAGTCCAGAAGAAGAAATTGCAGACCGGTACTTCAGCTTTGCCAATGACGTCATTGGCGTGCTTGGAATTTCACTCGCGGCGACCGCTCTTCAATTCGAGAATCCAGAGCCATTTGGCGCGTTCTTCTTCGTGGTCTTAATGCTATGGACCTTCACTAAAGGAAGTGAGTATCGGAAGATCGCAAAGAGATACATAGCTCGCTACAAAGGCTTCTTTGGTTCCATTGCTCTCATGTGGCGCCTCAACATCTACTTAGTTGGTTTTACATCTCTATTCTCTATTGCCATGGGCAAGTTAACGAAAACTTCTATCTATGCAGCGTGGCCCTTCTAACCACAGCTTCCATCCGACGCAAACGCCTTACGGCGTTTGCGCGGCTGAAGCTGGGTCGTTGGGCCATGGAGAGGCGGATGCTCGCTGCGCCGGGAATCCTTACAAGCTGGCTGCTGGGAGCCGGGAGACGAAATGTTTCATAACGGGGAGTTTTCAAACACTGCTGAGTTCCTTCAGCAGCTATCGGAGATAGCTGAGCAGGCCGCGGATCAAACCATCTGGTTTAGGGGGCACGCGAGGCAATCTTTCAAGCTGCTGCCATCTGTGGCCCGTAACGACAAGGCATTGCAGCGCGAACAATTACTGTCAAAACGCTTCAAGCAAAATGCCTATCCATTCCGGATTTCGCCGCCCCAGGATGAGTGGGAATGGCTTTTCTTGATGCAGCACTATGGCATTCCAACCCGCCTACTCGACTGGACCGAAAGTCCGCTGGTGGCACTGTATTTTGCAGTTCATGATGCGGACGAGAAGCACGACGAGGAAGATGCGTGCATCTGGGTGCTCCAGCCCGAAAAGTACAACTTCGAAATTCCTAGGCTGCAGCCGTCCGTGTCAGTAGATATTCCTTGTTTTGGCGTGGATCCCGTATTAGAAGACTATAGACCCGACAAGATAGCGCTCGAAAGAATGAGCAACAAGTTGCCCGTCGCCGCCATTGCGCATCGAAAGAATGAAAGAATCATGGCCCAACTTGGTGTGTTCACGATCATGCATCGCGACATGACACCTCTTGAGGAGCTAGGCGATGCCTATCTAGCCAAGCTAAGAATTCCCTCAGATGCCAAAGAGGCGCTGAGAAAAGAACTGGCTGCGCTCAGAATCAATCGTCTTTCTCTATTCCCTGAATTGGTTAGCGTCGCAGAAGTTACAAAGGAACTGCTCCAGTGACAGACTTCAGATTAGGCGGAATTCCAAGCAGTTCGGTACTAAATCTATATTCAATGCGCGAGTCAATTTGGTTCGACCCGCCATATCAAAGGTTTGGCGACATTTGGCCTCTTGAGAAGCGGCAATTGTTGATTGATTCCATACTGAACGGTTTCGATGTGCCGAAGCTCTATTTCCATGAGTTCTTCCCCGCCAAGGAAATCGACGGAAAGAAGTTCAAGTACGCCATAGTCGACGGAAAACAGCGGCTTCAATCAATTTTTGCATTTATTGAAGGCCGCTTTCCCATTGCCGATAGATTTGAGCTTTTGGAAGACCTCGAAATCAAGCCAGGAAACCTGACCTACGCTGAACTAGCGCGCGAATACCCGACGCTTAAGACACGATTTGATGGCTTTGTTTTGCCCATCGTCTCAATATTGACGGACGACACAGAGCTAATCGAAGACATGTTTTCTCGATTGAACGAGGCGGTGCCCCTTAACGCGGCAGAGAAACGAAATTCATTCGGTGGGCCGATCCCGCCTATAATTAGGGACATGTCTCAAAACGCCTTCTTTCGCGAAAAAATCCCATTCACAAACGCTCGATATCGTCACTTCGACTTAATTGCAAAGTTTCTCTATCTACAAAGCAAGGGGCAGCTAGTAGATACCAAGAAAATTCACCTAGACGACTTTGTTAGAACCCAAAAGAATGCGAATGATCCGGCAGCTATTGCTGCGATTTCTCAAGGCACTGCGGATGTTCTCGACGCACTAACAGGAATATTTGTTGACCGGGATAACCTATTGCGTTCAGTGGGAACGGTCGTGCTCTATTTCTACCTTTTCCACGACGCGATTAAGAATGGCTGGGTCGCAGACATCACGCGCAAGCAGTTGGATGACTTCGAAGTGTTGAGGTGTGAGAACAGAAGAATTGCAGAGAAAGGCGAAGACCGTCCGGATTACACACTCCTAGAGTTCGACCGCTTGACTCAGAGTCCAAACGATGGTGTAGCGCTTCGATATCGGTACACCGTACTCCGCAAATACATTGGGCCCGAGGAAGGAAGGCCGGAACTTGCGTCGGAGGACTGAGTGCCGTCGCCCAACAATGCCTTCCAGCCGACGTATTTGCCGCCGCTTCGCGCCGCCAAATCCGCTGCTGAAGGCAGGCGTTGGGCATCATCAAGGTAAGTCATGGCGCTACTCGCTGAAGAAATCGTTGAAGAATGGTTGAACCGCCAAGGGTACTTCACGATTCGCGGAATCAAAATGGGCGTCCATGAACTCGACCTGTTGGCCGTCAAATGGCGAAAGAACGAAATGCCCGAGTGTCGCCATATCGAAGTCCAAGCATCTATGCGCCCTGTCAGTTACATCTCTCGCGTTCCGAAAAAAGACCAGAAAGCTGGCCGTGCAAAAAATAGCGCGAAACGCTCAGATGAAGAGCTGGTTGAAGGTGTTACCGAGTGGGTGGAAACAAAATTCCGCCGTGCCAACAAAAAAGCGCTGATGGCTTCCTTGTGGAATGGCAACTGGTCATCTGAGCTCGTCGTGAATGTCGTGAAGTCAGAGGACGAACTAAAACTCATAGCCGTCCATGGAATCAAGATTCTCCGGCTAAATGAAATAGTCTCGTCTCTCGCAAACGATTCCTTTGTTGTCGGTAGCGCCTGTGGCGCTGACATCGTCGATCTCATTCACATGGGGTCTCGCGCACAGGGAGACGCATGATGCCCAACCCTACGGTCAAGCGGGACTGGCTTACAGCGGGCTTCGCCCGCTTCCAGCCAGCCCCTTACCTTGCACGTTGGGCATCACTTTCGGCGTCGAGTGGTTAGTCATCCGGGACCTGACACAATCAAGCACTTATCGGATTGGCTGCGGAACTCGGGGTAGTTGCACGTTGAAAACTCATGCCTCATGAGAACAATCACTTGCGCGTTTAGCTGTCGAACTCCGGTGATCTGGGCATTACATCACGTCAAAGGTCAGGCCCGAGTGGGCGACCAGCCGCTCGATGAGGGCGTCACCCAGGGCGGTGGCGGGGGTCCAGAAGCCGCCGCCGACCTTTGATCTGTCGACATCGTGTGCCAGGCAAACGGCCGCTTCACCAAGCATCTTGCCGGTAGAGCCATAGCCGGGATCGCGGTCGCCGGTCACTTTGGTGACCACGGTGTCGCCGCCTGCGGTGCGTCCATAAAAGCGGAAATCGAAATAACCCTTCTGCTGGGCCTCGGGGCTGGGCCCTTCGCCGGGTTTGGGCACCACGAAACGCTCCAGCAGCGAACGGCTGGGGCGCAGGGCTGACAGCCCCACAAAACCGCCCAATGCCAGGGCCACGGCATTGGCCTTGAACTGCCCTTTCAGGCCCGGCCCGGTGGTCATGGCCTCGTCGTAGACAAAGCCTTGCCCGTAGGCGAAACCGCTGAGCAGGTTGGAGCGGTGAACAATGCGGGTGTTGATGGCTGCCATGACGAAGGGCGCCAGCCAAGCCTTGATCTCGGCATCGAACTCGCCCAACTGCACGTTGGGCTGGCGGGCCGGACGGGCGACGCCCTCGGTAGGCGCCAAGGCGTAGGGATCGCCCAGTACGCCGCGCAGGCTTGGGTCGGCCGCCACTTCCTTCATCACGTTCATGAGGCTTGCGACGGTGCCGCCAGAGGCCCCGCCGCGCATGGCGTTGATGCGCAGTTTGACGCGCTCGGCCGGGGCGCCGAACCGCTCGCGACTCACCGACTGCAGGTGGTGCACGCCCAGATCGGAGGGAATGGAATCGAAGCCACAGCAGTGCACGATGCGCGCGCCGGAGGCTTTTGCGGTGGCCTCGTGCTGCGCGATCATCCGGTGTATCCATTGCACCTCGCCGGTCAGGTCACAGTAGTCGGTACCGGTGGCCGCGCACGCGGCCACCAGTTCGCTGCCGTACAGGGCGTAGGGGCCAACGGTTGAAACCACCACCCGGGTCTGCCCGCAGAGATCGCTCATCGCCTCGGGGTTTCTAGCGTCGGCGACGATCAGCTGCAGCCCTTCGGCGCCCGCCCCGAGGGTCGCGCGAAGCTGGGCCAGCTTGGGCTCGGAGCGGCCCGCCAGCGCCCAGTGCAAACCCTCGTCAGTGCCGTGGCGGTCGAACAGATGGCGGGTCAGGATTTGCCCGACGAAGCTGGTTGCACCAAAAACGATCAGATCGAACTGCGGGGAAGCGGCCAT
>TARA_R110001599_G_scaffold53068_5_pt1 | contig 11486 bp, 7 predicted proteins | sample TARA_R110001599 | Tara Oceans TARA_R110001599 (sample SAMEA4398360) | marine metagenome | biome: Polar Biome; feature: [MES] marine water layer (ENVO:01000295) within the mesopelagic zone...; material: water (ENVO:00002006), including particulate matter (ENVO:01000060) such as...... | reverse complement strand
ATTAATAAATCTATATACAATTTTTATCTAATCTCATACTAAACTCCCTTACATTCTTGCCCTATTCTTTCATTCATTTCTCTAGACAATCTATTCTTTTCTTCACGTCCCTTTGCCCTCAAAATCTTAGGGAAATATTGTGCAATATACTTTTTTCTTATTGATTCTTTTTCGCTATAGGACATGCTCTTAACCTTTTCAATAGGTTTGTTTTGTTCTTTATGTTTTCTAAGGTCTTCTACAAATTTCTCACAAACAACAATAGGTCCCGTGGTCCCTTCAGCATCCTCATCTAGAAAATCGAACTCTTCTTCTAACACATCCCTACCATCTCCTCTATATACGGTGAATCCATTTCTAGTCTCAACCTTAACCACTTTCTCTCCGACTTTACTAGTAATGTATTGTGCTAGTTTGAAAGTCTTAACGTTCTTTCTAACACCCTTAGACACCGTAATCTTCTTTGTCTTTAATGGTGGTGAAATTTCAATAGCAAACTCGTCCTTCATCACATTAGATATAACCGCCTTCAAATTGTCTAGGGTGAATCCAGTAGATTCAATATTCTTAGGTTCTCTAACACATTCGTATTGAAGCATTTTATTTACTGAAGTGTATGTGATTTTTTTATAATCCTCAATCATTTTTTCTAATTGTAGTGTGTTGAATTCTTTATTGATTTCAATACTATTAGTATCGCTATTGTAAAGTTCTAGTCTCTTGAAAATATCCATAATGAATTGTGTTTTCTTGACTTTAATGTTTTTGAATTCTACTATGTCTCCATCCTTCTTATTAATGTCAATTTCATTAAACATTTTCTCAGTCCATTCTAGGTCCCCGATGTCCTCCCCAGTGTCTAACTTTCTAATGAGTATATGAATGTTATGGGATTTTTGAATCGCTCCGAATTCATCTAATCCCTCTACCAGATTATTGTTATAGTAGTCCTCGGCGACTTTACTATCCATACCCTCTATTAATCTAATATTTTTAAATCTATACTTTTTCATCTCATCCCAGTCAATATCAGTAATGTTCTCCCAGTCTTCATCCATTATTTTTCTAAGGATTTCGTCGTAATCATTAATAGAAATGTCCTTAATAGTGCCATAGTCTAAACGCTCCTTAGACATGTCATACAATTCATAATCATCATCCAGTCCTATAGTCCCAGCATACCTAATGTTCTCCATTTTGAAAAACCTTTTCATAGTTGCTGGTAGTTTTCTATCATTTACATTTCTCTCTAGAATATTGTTATAGTATATACCTTCTACCCACTTAACATCTTGTTGCTCCGAGAGTGTATATACACCTTCTTTATAAAGTTCTTTAACAAAGTTCTTTTCAGTATCTTTCACCTCTTTCATCGTCATAGGTAATTTGTCCTTTTGAATAAGGTTTTCAATATTCATTATACACACAACAATCTCACGACATTTGAAATCTCTAACACGCTTATGCGCTTGTATCATGTCCCTCGCTAGAGGATTGCCTACGAATCCTATATACACAAATAGTTTATCAAATTGTTTGTTTGAACCAGTAAGATTATACGAAATCCCCGCCGTGATTGTAGGTGAATACATTAGAAGGTCAATGTCATCCCATTCGTCATTAACAACAACACCACTCTCTAAAGGATTTGATTTATTATAGAATAGGTATTTCTTTTTGTCTTCTAATGCCTTGACCTCCATTTCAATCTCCTCTAATAGTGTTCGGGACCCACTACAAACTGCAATCTTAAGACCTTTCTTCAAAGCACCCATAATCTCACTCTTGAAAAATGATTTTTTACCTATCTTTGTATCGCCTATTTTAGTATCTACACATTCTCTATATGTTCTCTCCTCGTATGTATATGTATTTTCTACACAAACTACATCATCATCATTCTTATAGTTTTCTTTTACAAAATCAATTGTTCTTTTACCTACGTAAGCATCCATTAGAATCAAATGCGTTGTGTTGCTAATGATACGTGAGAGTGTCATTAGGTTCTCCATAGCATTGTTTTTCATAATCATAGCACCACTCATATTACTAAAGAGTGTCTCACACTCATCCATAATAACATAGTCATAGTCATCCGAACAATACTTAATGCTTTCAATAGAACATAGAATTTTGCTACATTCTTTAATCTCAGATTTGTCTTCAAAATTCATATAGTTTTTGAATCCGTATTGTTCTATATCGCAAAAGATAGAGTTGCCGAATGCTCGTTTGCACGATAGGTATAAGATTCTATGGGGACCACTTAGAATCGGTCTCATACCATAGGTTTTGCCAGTCCCCATAGGACTCTTAATAATAGAAACTCCGTAAGAATTTATAACCTTTTTGAAGTCAAACGAATCTCCTAAGAATCTGCTTTCACAATCTATATGGTTTTTGAATGTATTAGTAGGGATTTCGTATAGTCTAGGCATTTCTATTTGTTCTTGACGGTCGAAATTCTTATTAAAAATCCTTGCCATTTGAACTAGTGTATTAGTGCCATAACCGTTCGTTGAGAATTCATTATATAGTTTTTTCATAGATGTTAGATTTGTATTAGAATCGTAGGCACACGTCCATTCACACCATAGGTCAAACCCTTTTGTATGATTAATGTTTTTGTCCTTACAATGTCTCTTTAGTGCCATGCCGACCTTCAACCATACATCATACCCTACCTTTTCATTGTTCGGTATAGACTTCATAATGTATTCAATAGTGTTGTCATTGACACCTAAATCTACCTTGAATCCTATAGGGAAACTTGAATAGTAGTTTGTATGGGTCATAGTATTTTTTAGTTGCGATTTTGTAATCTTAATCTCCTTACCACTTTTATGACTTATACAATGTGTTAGAGAATTTACATTAAATTTTTTATATAGATTAGCGGATTGCCTTGATTGAATTAAGTAGTCCTCAATTGAGTCAGATTTATTATAGTCTCTTTGAATAGCATTTACATCACCATTCTTAGACTGATAGGGTAGTCTAAAGTTTCGAAACTTATTATATACACAACAATCTATAAGTTCAGTCAAAATCGGATACTTCAAAATCATATAGTCGATTAGATTTTTCAAATGTTCTTGATTTTCACATAGAAATCCATTATTTACTATGATATGGTATGAAACGTAGGGTCTCCCCTTCTTTTCACCTACATAACCATACTCCCTTATACAATCGTTTGACATGTCTATGCCCTCCCCTACAAAACACGTGAAAATCTTTGTTTTGATTTCTTCATATAGTTCTATGGTGCCGTCATAGAAATCTATATCAAAGAAGATTTTTCGTGGTGTTTCATAGTCAAGAACCTCATACAATCCTAAATCCTGCTCATCACGTAGAATAGTAGTCAATTTGTTATAGGAGAACAACTTGAATCCCATTGAACTTATACTATAACCAGTGTTGTATGCCACGGCGACTGCGTTGTTCTTAGATGCCACCATAGCAACGAAATGATTTGCTTTCATAGACCCCCCCGTAATGGTCGTGAAACCTTTGTTCTTAGTATCAAATCTAATAGAAGACTTGTTCTCAGAAAAGAGTTGTTGAATGGATTGATTCATGGTGGTAGAGTTGTATGTGATATTAGACTGAGTTGTCCTCAAATCAATTTTATTTTTTAATTCTGGCATTGTAGTAGTGATGCTGAATGGTTTGATTTGTTTTTTGAAATCAATTTTTTTTTTTAATTCGACCATTCTTGTGATTCAATACATACTGCACACTTTTTTTTTTGAAATCAATTTTTTTTTTTAATTCAATTAATTTTTTTTTTATTTTACTACACAGGGGACTACACAGGGACCACACTATTTTTTGTATTACTACCTCCCCTGTATAAAATCAAGTGTCTCATGAAAGTGTCCTCGGTCTGCATCCACTCCTAATTCTAGGGGGCAGACGCAAACCGAGGACACTTTTTCGGACTATTAACACAACCTATCTCATATAGAAGTGGTGCTATTACAGGGGTTTATATTATTAGTAAATAATTTAAAAAATAATATCTGTGTATATATATATATATAATGAACGAAGAGATTTTTATTAAAGATACAGGAGAACCTCCTAAAAAGACAAAACGCAAACTTACTGAAAAACAGAAAGAAAATTTAGCAAAAGGTAGAGAGAAAATGAAAATCAAACGAGAACTTGCTAAAAAAAACAAAGAGGTTAAAACTGAAGTTAAGGTCAATAAAGAAAGTAGTAAAGATGCACAGAAACATACTAAAATTAAACGTAAAGCAATTAAAGAAAAACGTAAAACTATGAAAGAAATTAACAAAGAAAAAGAATTAGCACATTTAGAAAAATTACAGAAACAAGAAACTACAGAAACAAACGTATCTAAATATCGTGCTGAGTGCCTGTCTAAAGCAAAAACGACATCTGAATATAGAGAAATTGAAAGTGTGCTTGACGGGATTACTGGTGATATACTACACAACGAAGATAAACTAAAAGAATACTGTAAAGTGTCCATGTCAAAATATACCAAAAAAAAAGAAGATACAATGAAAACAATAATAGAAGATAAAGAAATTTAATAATATCTCTGTATATTATAATATGAATAAGAACACAAAAGATTACAAAATATACCCTGTAAAATTAGATGAAGACAAACTCAATTGTGATACTATGGAAAAATACCCATTAAATCCATCAACCCACCTACATTTATGTGTAGGACGTGTTAAAGCAGGTAAATCCCTGTTATGTTCTAATCTATATTTATCTGAAAGATTCTATGGCAACGATTTTCAACATAAAATATTAATATCCACAACCGCCTATAATGATGCTGTTAATAAATATATGATAGAAGATTTTGATTTTGTCTTTACAGATTACACTGACGAATTATTAGAAGAAATTATAGATATGGTTAAGGAGGACGATACACCTGATAAATGGTTAATTATTTTTGATGATATTATTAATAGTAGTCAATCTTTTAAAAGAACTGGTAAAACAGACGGACTTACTAAATTAATTACTACATACAGGCACATAGGAACGGAAAATCATGAAGGTAAATTATCTATATGTATTTGCGTCCAGTATTTTAAGTATCTGTCCCCTATTGCTCGTAATAACTGCAGTGGGTATTTTATATTAGGACACTATCCACAAGCAGAAATTAAAAAAATGAGTGAAGCACTATCTATTTTCGGTAGAGATGATAAAGGATTTCTAAATATATATAATGAAAGTCGTAAAGACGACTATGATTTTTTATATTTATCAGTAGAACATCTAGAAGCACGAAGAAATATTGAAAATCTATTATGGTCCCATAAAGACGGATTTACTTTTAATACGGATGGCAATATAGACAAAAAAATTAACAATGAACTAAACGAAAATAAATTAAATGTCGAAGAATCTGTATGAAATATTTAAATATGTTATATATATATAATAATATGGCATATTTCAATTCTCTGTCCTCATATAAAGAAACACAAAAAGCAGTAGCACAACACACTACAGATATGGAAGAATCTGTTAAAGACGCTAAAGCAGAAGCATCACAAAAAGCATACGAAGGTTATTCACAACTATTAGAAACAGCGGGGGGGTCTACAACTGGTTTAGCAGGAGGTTTTCATTTAACACGAAAAATATACAAAAAGTATCAAAACGCTAAAAGTGCAGTCTCAGACGTAAAAGGACAAGCACAAGACGCAATAGATAGTGTAAAGGGTAAAGTTAGCGATGCTGTTGATACGGCAAAGGATACAGTAAAAGACTCTGTAGGTGAAGATGCTGAACCCGAAAGTGCCGATTTCACTACAGGAGATACCACAACCGAAGGAGTAAGTGGTGTATCTGATGACCCTGATGTAGCATTCAAATCTGATAATGCCGTATCTAATACACAATCAGATTCTTTAGATAAATTAGATACTGACCAACAGGCAGATAGTAATTTACCCGAACCCGAAGATTATGAATTAAAATCTACCAATATGGAAGCACCAGAGTCAAAAGTATCTGAACTTAATACAGGTGAAGTAAATGACCCTACTAATGTTAATGTTGATAATACTAAGGCAAGTGATACTATTAATGACCTGAAAGAAGCAGACCAAGAGGATTCTGCTACTGGTGCTGTAAAAGACGGTCAATTTAGTAGGCAAGAATTAGGAGGGGACAATTCGGCGTTAGGGGGTGTTGAAGACGCACAGGATACATTCGGAGGGGATATAGGTTCATTACAAACACCCAAAACAATAGACAGTTCTATACAAAGTGCGGACCCTGTTTTAGGTGAAGAACCCGACGCAGAAAAAACAGATACAAACCAGTTAGATGGGTCCGAACCAGCAGACGAAGACCTACCAGACCCAGTGGATTATGATATTAAATCGACTACAAACTTACCTAAAACTAGTCTAGACGCTACTGACCAATCTGCTGTAAAGGCGGGTGGTGAAAATACTGGCACAGAACTAGCAGGAGACGCAGATGCTAGTGCAGATAGATTAGAACAGGGTGCTAATGCCTTTAAAGATATAACACCCACTCCGTCTGGTGGTGCTGGTGGTTTAGGTTTAACTGGGGACGCTACGGCAGGGGAACTGTCTGAAGGGGTATCATCCTTAGGAAGTTCTATTCTCGAAGGTGTTAGCACAGGGTTAGATTTCTTAGGACCTGTAGGAGAAGTAGTGGGTGCTGGTATTGCTCTAGGAGGGTTTTTTCATAGTCTATTTGATGGTGGAGAAAAAAAAAAAGAGGATACAGATGAAAGCACACAAACGGATATGTCTGCAGGTGGGGGTATATCAGCAACAAGTCTTAAAACTGCTAGTAATACTACTAATTTAGTGGGGACTACCTATTAATTTCATTCGCATGTATTACACTTCAGAGTAAATTTATTATTAACTATTTTACAAAATTTATCGCAATAGACACACAAGGGAAAATCTCCAGCGGGTCTAAGGTCCCACATCTCTTTAGTTGTTTTGCCATGGCGAGTTTGTTGAGTGGTTTGAGGCATTATGATACTTTGACATTGATTTGTTTTTTGAAATCAATTTTTTATTTTAATTCAATTATTTTGATTTAATTTTTATTTAATAACGATTACACAGGGACAGCGATGTGTCCTCAGTTTGCGTCTGACCGTAGATTTAGGGGATGAACGCAAACCGAGGACACTTTTTGCCACAGGCAAAAAGAGGGGTGAGTCCCTGTGGGACTAACCCGACACTTTGAGATTCTTGTCTCAAACAGACACTTGTGTATCATATGACATTGATGTATTTATATATTTCATAAAGAATTATTATTTAATTTTTCTTAAAAGATTATTTTAAAATATTTATTATATATATATAATGAATGTTAATTTAATTTCACCAACAGACAGTTTAGTGAAAAACTCTATTGATAAGACGAACGGACATAGATATACTATAAGATTTAAGGAGGATATTATTATACCAGCAAATAGCAAAATTCAATTAAATTATGCTACCTTATCTAGACAGAGTGAAATATCTTTTTTACAAGACCAAATCTTATATATTAACATACCCGCAGAAACAACATATATAGACGACACAGGCACACATACATTTAAAAATATTCTACCAACAAATCATTTAGATAGTGGTGGTGTCGATACGGCAGGGACCGTTAATTATGACGGTGATATACTAAAGTTAAGTGCTGGTAATAAATATGAAGTGCCTATCCCCAAGGGTTTTTATACATTCGAACGATTTTACGATACATTAACAAAAGGTATTAATAAAGCATTAGATTTTAAGAAAGACGGGACGACTGACACTACTTCTAATAATCAAAATTATAGAAGTATCGAAATATTAGATACAAATAAACCTAATAATACATCTGTTTCTACTAGTTCAGATTTGTCCGAAGGTGCCGTCATTAGTATTGCTCTATTAGAAAATCATGGTTATACTACTGATAGAGGATTTAATACAGAAGAGATAAACCAGTATGATTTTGAGGTTAATGGTTCTCATAGAAAAAATGCTAGTGTTGTTAATGTTGCTGGAGAAGCGATGGCATTTTGTAAAACGAATGCTACCCTCACGGATGCTACAGCAACATTACCCGCTGTAGGTGCTAAGGTATATGATAGTTATGCTTATGGTGTTCATAATTATAGACATACAGGATTAGACGATATGACACCATTATCCGCTCTTAATATATTTGAAGTAAAAACTAATAAAACAATACAACAATTTAACGATGAATTAGGGTCAGTAGCGTTCGGTCTAGGGTCTGTTGAGGTTGCTAATGGGATTACAGGTGCTAATGGTGTATATCCCGCAGACGATATTGCTAGAACAAAGGGAGAGAATATAGCAGAAAATTATTATCCTGTCCAACAATCTTTTTTTAGAATAAACACTGCAGACGGCACCCCTCTTGATGATGGAAAGTCGCAAGTTAGAAAAATACCAGCAGGATTTATAACAATTGTTATTACAGCGGAAAACGATGCTAATGGAGCGGGTGGAGGTAGTTGTAAAGCAGAAATTTATGTAGCACGAAAGACTGCTATGGGAACTGTCGGTAGTAATGCTATGAATATAGGTTCATTCAGAAGTATACACGACCATATAGGTGGAACTGGACCAACTCCATGGAAATTATATTTCAATAAACTAAGACGAATCGGATTAACTACCCTAAAAGGGTTTGAAGCAGACGACCTAATACATTTAGGATTACAACTATATCAGAAAAGGGATGAGGGAACTTTCGGGACATTGAAACAGAGAACATATTATAGATTATTGAATTTAGCAAATGTCGATTACAAATTACCTGTATCACTACAAGACGCTAATTGTGTATTATATGATAGTTTTAGTGCTGGTAATAATAACAATTACATACCTAATGATTTTTTCTTTTGTAATAACCCAGCAAACCTAAATTACACTACGGGTGCTACTAATGTAATTGATAATAAGATTAGTAGTCAGCATGGACTAACACCTATATTGTGGAGTAATACTCAGGATTACGGTTTCGTATCTTGTAATTATAGAGCAATACCCAAAGGAACTGTTGATACTATTAATTATAGTCTCAGACCAATGACCTTATATAATGAATACTATTTGAGTGCTTCAGAGGAATTTGCTGAAATGTTTAATATATCTACCGACTATACGGCATCTAAAATTACTAATACAGACCCCGTAGGATTCTTATGTCCTAATACGTCAATACCTCAAAAACAAACAACATACGCAGAACTATCCCGTGGGTGGCGGTCAAGGTCATATTCAATATATCTTAGAGGCATACCTCTTCAAAATTATAAGAATAAGTCTGCACATACACAGGGCGGATTCGGAAAACAAATATTAGCAAATATCCCTGTCCCCTTTAAGGATAGTTTAGACCACCATAATACTAAAACAACTGGACTATATGAACCAAATACACCTATTATATCCCATTTATACAATCAAGATTTAGTAGTTAATAAATTTGAGATTGATATTAAACAAATGAATAACGATATGGATGCGACAGAAATAGAAGAAAGTGTAGTGAATTTTACAATACTACCACCCGACGATTATAAAGGCAACCTAAATGCTGTTGCAGGATTTAAAAAACTACCTCCTTCTATTATACCTAAAATTTAAATATTTGATTATGTTATAGAATATGATGACTATGGACCACAATAGAAAAAAGGCAAAAAGTATTAAAAAACGAGTTCTTACAATACCTCTACAGAAATCAGAACACGAAAACAATGTATTGTATAATTCATTAAATACATTAGAGACTAAAAAATTAGTTAAAAAAGATAAAAAGATACCAATAGAAAATATATTTATTAAAACAAAGTCTAAAAAATAAAATCTTTATTATATATATAAATGTCAAAGTCATCTCCACTAAACTCCCTCGCAGACTATTCTAGTGATGCCGTAGCACCAAATTCTATGGATATACGCACAGAATATTTAGAACCTATTAGTTCTCATGCTTTAAAATATACTTTTAGATTAGACCAAAGTGGTTATTTAGATACAAATTCTCTCATAGTTTTCAAACTTCAGGCAACTCATAATGACGATTTGTATAGGGTTAATATGTTTAACGGCGTATTAGGCGGTGTTAAACGTGCTATCTTTCAAGTGGGCGACCATATAATTAACGATATTCAAGACCTTAATAAATATGCTAGTCTTAAGCAAATGTTAGTAGGTAATCGTTCTCTCTCTAATCAATATACTGGACACTATACTGGTTCTCAACTATGGACACATACACAGACTTCTGCTACAGACTCAACAAAAGAACACCCTACTAATAACGACTCTTATACCAATCTTCAAAATGGTATGGTGGGGTCTATCTGTGTTGATTATGATAAAAGTGGCATTCAATTAGGTCTGTATAATGATGGGTCAAAAGCACACATTAACTCGCAACCGATTTCAACTACAACAGCAAATAACAATCAATATGGATTAACGTTAGGCACACTTTTCCCAGCACTTCAAGGACAAAAAATCCCCCTATTTCTTTTTGATAAACAGAGGATTTTAATTACTATTGAATTTCACGGAGCATCCCACTATGTCAATAGTTTAGTCCCTGCTAAACTTACTTATAATACGGGTGAGTCAGCACAGGCAGACGATAGTGATATTGTTATAGTGGATTGTCGTATGGTTGTTGATTATATAATTATGCCTTCTGATACACAGAATAAAATTATAGCACAAACACAACAACAGGGTGGATACAAATTAAACTTTTTTGATGTTGTTAACGTTGAGAAAAACATACCTCAAGGGTCTAACGCACAAGTCCAAGAAGTTGAACATAGAATAGGTCAAAATAACCGTGAGGTTCATAATATTTATATGTGGAAAGAACCCCCCATGAGTGCCTTAAGAAACAACGGAGATGCACAAGTGAATAACAGTGGTTCAGCATTACGACTTCGTCAATTCTGTAAAGGATATAACGAGGAAGAATTTAATTGCGAAGTTAATGGACGTGATGAACATGACCACTTTTTATTTAATCCGTGTTCTCAATATAATGAACTGAATGAAGCATTAGGGTCTGACCCGAATTTAGATAGACCTGAATATATTGCAGACGAAAATACCTGTGGCAGTCTTCTAGCAACTACGGAAAGTGGTTTATTAGGAACAATGAAACCTCTAGCACAATCTTTAAGAAATGGTGAAAGTGGGGTTGTGGGTGCTGGTCGTCAAATAGGGTCGTATCCACTGGTATGGAAGTGGAAACGGACTTGTAATAACCTACAGAAGGTTAATTCGTATAGGACTGATGAAGCAATTAAGGTTAATTATTTTATAGAATGTAGTAGGACGGCATCAATCATGAACACCCCTAAGGGCATGAATGTGATAGTCTCATATTAATTGTAAAGGTATTCAGTAAGGATTGAAAAAGTGTCCTCAGTT
>TARA_R110001599_G_scaffold353805_1_pt1 | contig 11493 bp, 16 predicted proteins | sample TARA_R110001599 | Tara Oceans TARA_R110001599 (sample SAMEA4398360) | marine metagenome | biome: Polar Biome; feature: [MES] marine water layer (ENVO:01000295) within the mesopelagic zone...; material: water (ENVO:00002006), including particulate matter (ENVO:01000060) such... | reverse complement strand
CTGGAAGCCGGTGAGCATTAGCAAGGTGTGATGGGCGGACGCTTACGCTTCTGTTTCCCTTTAATTTTCTGGTTTTTCATTCTGAGTGTGTTCGGCCTATATAAAATCGCAACACTAAATATGATAATTCCGATAATTTTTTTGTGATTTAATAGGAATAATATAGCGTTGGTCTTGTAGTCTGGACTTGAGTTTTATTATAGATAACTTGATCTATTGGCAGCATTTCACGCAATTTTTGTCGTTTATCAGATGCTGTGCTGATCGTTTTGTTCTGTATATTTTTGGTGGGCAGGAGTCCTTTGTATAATTATTTTTATCTTTGATATGCTTGTCTGCCCTTGCGTCCTTTGTGCAAATTACCTTGCATTTGCTGACCCTTGCTATAGCTATCAAGTGAGGGTCGTCACAGTCTCTTTTCATGCTCTTCTTGACTTCATCTTCATGCCTGTCTACTTCAGATTTATCTAGTACTACAACACTTCCGGCGTCAGATAAGAGTTGGAATAGTCTTCTGTATCTTTCCAGTTTTCCAAGCTCTCCAAGAAAAGTTGATCCACCATAAATTATTTTTCCTTTCCCTTCGTAAATCCAACTTTTAATGGGTAAAAAGTTTTCATGATCTGATGCTTTTTCATCAAATACTGAGGGTATTGAATTTACGTCGATGATTAAGCACATGTTAAATTTCCAGCAGTCTTAGTTCTTCTTGGATAAAAAAGTTTCTAAACTCTTTCGGCTGGTCCTTCGAATATTTTCCTTTCTCGTCTATTTCAATTTTTTGGTTTAGGTTTTTATCTTTGTTTCTATAAAAAAAAGACACTGATGATTTGTTGGTAAAATCATTTTTTCTTTTAGTTATTCTGTATCTGTTAATTAAATAGTCGGAATGGGTTTCAATGATAAATTTTTTGTTTTCCTGGTCATTAAGGTTTGCAATAAGCTCTCCCAGGGCTGCCTGCGCCTTGGGGTGAAGATGTACTTCAGGCTGCATTAGTATAAAAAATGTTTTTTCTTTTCTGGATAGCACTTCCAGTATTATTGGTAGAACTTGAGAAACGCCATATCCCGTATTGGTTATTCTTACTTTCTTGTTGTCAATTTTTATCATTATTTGGAATGGTGAGTCACTTTCAACTCCGTATCGTTTAATCTCTATTTCTTGGAATAAATCGCTATCTCTTCCAAATTTATTTACAAGGTCGATAATTTTATTTTTCTTTGTTTTTGTGTCAGTTAAGGTTTTTATCATTCCCGGAGTGTGTTCTCCGGCGGGTGAGAACTGCGTTTCTATATCTTCATATATTCGCTTAGCTTCCGCTCGAATTGGAGCCAGCCAAACCATATAGGGAAGATTTCTACGGAAAGCGAATTCGTTAAATTCATGTTCGTCACGTCTAAGTGTTTCTGCAAAGTCAAACTTTGTGCCCATTAACATTGGAAGAAATCCGGCACTTTTTATTTTTATATTTGCTTCCTTTTCGTTGAGGTTGCTTTGATCAATATATCTACTTCTAAAAATTTCAAGATCATTATTTATTGTGTCGAAGCTTATCTCACTATCTTCTTTTTTTATTACTAGCGCTGGTTTCTTTCCATAGCCCTGTTTGTTTGCATAAACTATAAACCCGTCATAGTAGAAACAGACGCTGAAAAGAATAGGTTTTCCTTTGTGGGAAGTGAATTCATACAGAAATAATTTGAATCCATTGTTTTCGGTTTGCGAAAATCCAAGTTTAAAATTTTTGTCATTGTCAGTGGCATCTGAAAAGAAGTGTAAGTCTGAGAAACCGTTTTGGAAGTTTGGCTCTTTATCATTTTCTAAAGACTGTAGAATTGTTAATGCTGAAAGTATTGATGATTTCCCTGTGCTATTTTCACCTACAAAAAAAGTTACGTCATCAATTGATATTTTTTGTTTTTTAAAGCCTCTAAAGTTATCAGCGTATATTTCCATATAATCCTCCTCGAATTTTTTCTCAGCCATTAGCCGCCACCACACACTACGACGGTCAGCCCTTTTGTTTTTGTCGTTCCCCTCGTCGGTCTCTATGCCAGGAATTCGCGATTATCGCAGCCAGGCAGAAACCTATCCTGTTTTCAGGCTGTTCTCTCTTCTAACTGTTTCAGTACCTGGATCTACCTGACCGCATTTCGGGTCTGTTGAGCCAGTCATCAGCCAAAGTGTGTACTTCGGCCAAGTCTGGCAAACCTTTTCAAGTAAATCTCCTTTGGGTATCTGACCTGTCTGCTCAATTCTAGTCAGCGTTCCTTTGTTCACCGCTATCAGGTCGCAGAACTCCTGTCGTCCCGATGTTTCAGCCTCTCGAATTAAACGAATTTTATTTGCAAGATCCATTGACTGTACACAAAAGTGAGTATAGTATTTTATGTGTGTACACAGTAGTGTGTATACACAGAAGTGAGCTTTTTGGTGGGGCTCATAGTGTAAATCAGTGTAGCAGAGCGCAAAACAGTGGACGAGCAAAAACAAATCATCTTGCTAGCAACCCCGGTCATGACCCAGGAGCGCTACTCCCAACTGACCGGACTCACGGAAGGGCAGGTTCGGGGCCAGGTCGAAAAAGGCCACCTGCCATCTCTCAAAATCGGCCGTATTCGCATGGTCAACATTGCTGCCCTGTCTCAGCAGGCAATGGATAAGGAGGACTGGCAATGAAGCGTCTTAATGAAGCAGGTAAAGCCGTGAAGCTATTTGTTGAGCTTCGCACTAACGGCGGCGTTCATGTTCCAGGTGTGTGGTTCTTTGATGGCGCGAAGCTAGTCGCTTCCGCCGATCGTCTCGGGCCAGCTCGCATGGTTGCCCCTGGAACCGTTGCTGTGAACGCTTCAGGCCGTCAGTGGATGGCGGTTGGTGGCGATCGCATAAAGGGTGCTGCCGGCTGGTCCTTCGTCTCTCCTTACGTTGAACAGCACCAGGTGAACGGCGACGCCGTCCGCTTCAACGACAACGCAAAGTCTTTGAAGATCCGCTCCAAACTGGATGCTTACCTGGACTACTTCCAAAGCGTTAAAGGGACACTCCCGAATTCAGTTGTCCTTCGTCGTGAACAACTGTCTGCCTGCGGTGCACTGCCAGGACAAGTCTATAAAGGTGTCCGGCTGGAGGCCTACGTATGACGCCGGCCCTACGCGAACTCAAGCGTCACCAGATCCGCACCTTATTCAACCTGGCCATTAAATGGCTGGACGCTGGCGACAGAGATACCGCCTTCGAATGCCTGATCAAGATTCAGGGCATGATGGCCGCCTTCCACGACCTGGACGCCAACCTCTACGCCTACGCCAAACTCGCGGAAACGGCCTTTAGCACCTACGCGCAGACTAAGGCCATCAGCCCCTTCATGCACACCGCCTGCATGGAGGCTCGGATCCAATGAACCACAACAATCCAGGTTTTGCCTTCCAGAGCCCTCGTCTGTCCTCTGCGCTCACCCCCGATGCTCTGGAAGGCCTTTTTAACACCCTCCTGCACCGTCTAAGCCACCTGCAGGACGTGCGCACCGACTACCCGTGCGACTACATGGCCCGGTGCAAATCGGCCTTTACCGACGCCCTGATTCACGAACTGGAAGCCAGCGGCCACCACAGCCCCGCCTTTGACCGTCTCATTCAACTGAGAGACGCCTGGGACTGTGGCCGCCTGGATCTTCCCAACGTCACGGAGCACAACCCATGAGCCACATCCCCCCGAGACAAGAGCAGATCGAAGACAAAGAACGCCGCTTCTACGTCGCCGCGCCCAGCTCCTGCTACCTCCAGTTGCAACAGGAAGCCATCCAGCGAGGCACAGACCTCTGGACCCTCGGCGGTTCCGTCCTGCGCTCCTGGCTGGAGGCCGGCTGCCCGAGCTTTGGCACTCAGGCCCAACCCCCTGAAAAGCCCCTGAGTCCGCCCCCGTCATCGTCACCACTCGCGCACGAAAAGGGGGCCGGGCAGTGACCGATACAAGGCTGGCGCGCAGCGCCAGGGCCAAAGGCCCCCTGGCCTTGTGGCGGGCTCTGGCTGGTCCACAGTGCGCACAAAGAGTGGTGAGGATGTCGGGGGAGGACGCTCGCCCCTTGATTCCGAGCCATGAGCACAGGAGGCAAGCGGAGCGCGGCAGGCGACAAGGATCGTTACCCGTAAGGGTGTCCACCTTAGTGGACAGGAGCAAAGCGAGTAGAGCCTGCCCCGACGGGGTCGCAAATTACTTGATTCAACAACCTTCCTGACTTCCAACCTGGAAACGGAAGACAACCAGCAACCAAGCAACGCAACACCCAAAACCAGAGGACATACGCAATGGAAAACTACCTCAACCTCATGATCATCGGCGCCACCCGCTACGACATCGACGGCAACCGTGGTGGCTCCCTATGGGCCTATTCCCCGGCAGAAGCCAGCGACGACAACCGGGTTGGCAACGAAGTCATGAAAATCGCCTGCGACTGGAAACACATTGATCAGCTTCGCAACCACGCCGATCGCCTCCCGGCCATGTTCACCGTCAAAGCTCAAATGAAAGCCGGGCAGGGCGGCAAGATCACCTTCAAGGCCCTGGATATGAAACCCCAGGACGTCACCAAGAAACCAACAGCTTAACCAGAAGGGGAGACTGACTGGTGAGCAAAGCAATCCTGTGTAACGGCGACTGGACACTCACGGCCTCGGGCTGGGACTGCACCGGTGCCATTACCCAGGTGGTGTACACGATCCCGGTCGAGTACACCGCGGCAATGATCGCCGAAGCCATCTTCCAGGGCTTCAGCGTGACCTTGCCACTTATGGCGGTCGCATGGGGCGGTCGCCAACTCCTTAAAATGTTGAGGTGAAATATGAACGCTCGCAAATTTGAAGTAGCACAAGCTCGTCCGTTCGTGGCGAAAATCCCGAACGCTCCGAAGATCCGTCAGGGCTTCATGCGATTCAGCGTCGCCGGCATGTCTATGGTCATGGCTGCCGCCGCCAACGCCGCCGACTGGTCCACCGTCACCGGCGGCCTGGATTTCTCCGGTGAAATCACCGGCGTGATCGCCGTGGTGGGTGTCCTGGCCGGCTTCTACGTCGTCCGCAAGGGTGCCCGTCTCCTGCTGAGCATGATCAAGTAGGAGCGTAAACCGTGGCAGAGCTGTGGGATTGGACATTCTTCATGATGGGAGTCGCGCTGTGCGTATATCTATTCAAGGATGTCTGATCCTGCTGCTCTGTTTCTTTATATTTTCAGGCGATTTATACGCGGCTAGCGGTCAATTTGGTAGCACGTCTTGTGGAGCTGCGTATGGTTCGTGGAAACCACCCTCGTACAGTCAATCAAATGCTGACGCTCATGATGCTGTAAAGCCTGATGGCATTGCTGACTGTGCCGCTAAAATGCCTGCTCTTTTGGACGCTTGTATAGCGGAAAAGGGTTCTTGCTTTGCCAAAGTGACAGTTGATCAATATGCCGTTTTTGATGGTGCCAATTACGTTTCAAGGTATCGTGAATATCCTTATTGGACGGATTTGCAGTGTGCTAGTCCCAATATAATTGACCAAAATGGTGATTGTGTTCCTCCACCATGTGAGGAGCCTGATTTCATAGATCCAGAAACGGGTGAATGTCGTTCTCCTCAAGAGCTTGAAGAGTGCCGTGAAACTGGTGATCTATTTGATCCTAAAACCAGTTCCTGCGTAGCTGAGTGTCCTTCTGGCGCGCTTAACGGTATTTGTCTTGAGACTCCAGAGCCTGATCCAGATACCTGTGATGCTAATTCAGATGACTATCGTGGCACCGTTAACCAGGGCTTCGGCAATCCTCCTTTGGCCATTTGCGGCGATACCACCTGTACGACGGGCGGTAAGCCTGGCCAATCGGGCATTTTTAACGGTGAGCTTGTTTGTCTAGCTGAAGATTACGGTGCTCCTAAGTGTCAGGGAGGCACCATTACGGTGATCGATGAATACGGTTTTATTTGCGCCGGTATTGATGAGCCTGAAGATGAAGAGCCCGAAACTCCGGAAGAGCCTAATACGGATACAGACGATGATGGAGTTCCTGACGAATATCAGCCGGACAATGATCCCAATATAAACCGGAAACAGTTGGATGAATTAAAAAAAGGCCAGGATAAGGCAAACAAAAGTCTTGAGAATCTTGAAAACCTGAGCGGTAAAGGGAACAAGATTCTTGAAGGTATTAAAAAAGATACGGGTAAGGCGAACGACCTTCTCGATGGCATTGAGAAAAATACAGATGATTCAGTTGGCTTACTTCGACAGATCTCGGATGCCATGAAAGCTCCTGAAGGGGGCTACAACACCGACGGCCTTGGCGATGCGCCCACCTTCTCTGAAAGCAGCGACCGCCTGCAGCTGGCGATCACCAGCAACCCCACGATCCAAGCGGTCACCACCGTTCCGAGCATTGCCAGCAACAACACCTGCCCGGTCTGGACCATCCCCGCGACCGACTACTGGCAGGCGATGCCCATTGATAGCCACTGCCAGATCCTGGACGACCATCGCAGCCTGTTGTCCATGCTCTTCATCGCCGTCTGGACCCTGGCCGCCGTCTTTGTCTTCCTGAGGGCCTAACCATGATTCAGAAACTGATTGATGCGCTGATCGACATCGTCCTGTGGGTACCACGCCAGCTCTACGGCCTGCTGGTCGATGCGGTGGAATTGATGCTCGGCTGGATACCGGAAATCGACATTGTGGATCTGCAGGGCATCTTCGACGGCCTCGGCGGCCAGCTCCTGTATTTCCTCACGATCTTCGAATTCGACTACGGCGTCACGGCCATGATGACCGCCCTGATTGCCCGATTCATTCTCCGAAGAATTCCGTTTATAGGCTGAACCATGTCCATTGTCGGCTACTCAGGCCTGCCGGGATCGGGTAAAAGTTACGGCGTTGTTGAAAACGTCGTCCTTCCCGCCCTCGAAGCAGGCCGGCACATCATCACCAACATCCCCCTGAAGCTCGGAAGACTCGCCGACGACTACCCTCAGGGCAACGTCACCCTGTTCGATAACCGGGAAGCGGAGAACGATCACACCTTCTTTGATATGGATCGCCACCCCGCCGGCGTTATCTGGATCATCGACGAAGCCTGGCGATTCTGGAAAAGCGGCATGAAGGCCACCAACATCCCCCAGTGCCAGAAAGAGTTTTTCACCGAACACCGGCACAACGTTGGACCGGATGGCAGGACCAACGAAATCGTATTGGTTACCCAGGATCTGGCCCAGCTGTGCGCCTTCGTCCGGAGCCTGGTGGAAGAAACCTATCGAGCGGTAAAGCTCACCGCAATCGGCCAGAAGAACAAATACCGGGTCGATGTGTTCATGGGTGCTGCCACCGGCCAGAAGCCCGGAAAACCGATGCGCCAGCTCTACGGCTCTTACAAGCCGGAGATCTATCAGTACTACAAATCCCACACCAGGAACAAAACCGACTTCGCCGCCGGCATGGAAGAGAAAGCCGATGACCGTGCCAATGTCCTGAAACACCCGCTGATCAAATACGGTATTCCGCTTTCGTTGATCATGATGGCCGTTGGCGTCTATAGGGCTGTTGCCTACTTCAGTACTGATCAAGATCCCGCGCCTGCTGTTAACACTCGTCAAGAATCGATACCAACGCGTTCTCAACCTGTCCTCAGTAAAAATGTTCATCGTGAAGCAGATCTCATTGCTGCGAATTTTGATGCCAGGTCTCAATACCAGATAAAGAACGAAATCGAGCCGGGCTGGCTTCCGCTTTCCGATAAGTGGCGCATTGTTGGCGAGGTCAACGGTGTGTACTGGATCTGGGGCGAAACCGGAACACGAAAAATCCATTCCAGGAACTGCGCAAAGTTCCTGAAAACGGGTGAACCCTTTTGCGTTATCCAGGGCAAGCTCGTGACTTATTACAGCTTCCGGGAGCCTCAGCGGGATGAAGACAGCCGGCAAAGCCGTTCTTCTTACCTGGATACAGCACTACCCAACAAGGAAGGCGACGGCGCGTGAGTGCGAGCGGAGCGACCACCACGCGCCGCGCAGCGGCTTGGAGACGTCCCTGTAACACGTCTCATAGAAAACGACGGTAGTCGAATTTTCACCACACAGAACCACAGTGAGCCACACATGAAAATCAAAGACTTTGAACGACTGGACATCACCACCGGGGAAGTCGGAAAAGGAGACCTGTTTATTGGCCCTGAAGGCCAGCAGGTGAACCTGAGCAACGTCAACGTTCTTTGGACGGGCGTTGATACCGTAAGACAGTTGTTCCAGGGACGACTGAAGCCCGACATCCTCGCGGAAATCGCCATGGAATACGAATCCGGCTATGACGCCACCCTCACCATCAGAAACATCCCGTTTCGGCTGCAATCCGGTAGACGAGGGGGCTTTAAATACATCCTGCAGAACCGGGAATATGGCCTTACGATTCTTATTCAGAACTTCTATGCAGAAGCGGATGCCCTGGGCACCCACGTAAAGATCGAAACCTCCCCTCGCTGGCTCTATGAGCGTTCCAGCGACCAGATTCATGATGAACTGGCAGAGTGGGGCATGCACTTCCTGAAAGGCATTAAACCGGTTGGAATCGCGCTTCACCTGGCCGTGGATTTTCAGGGCTGGGAACCACCTCAGGATTTGCCTCAGCACTTCGTCACTCGCGCAAAAACCGTCAGTATTCACAACGGCATGAGTGACTTTCACTTCCAGGGCCTGGAAGGCTCAACCGTCAACGGACGAGGCGAAACCTACACCTTCGGCAAGGCCAACAGCTTGCAAGTCTGCCTCTATGACAAATCCAAGGAAGTGGACGTCAGCGACAAGCGCGCCTTCATGGAATCCATCTGGGAATGCGCCACTAACGAAGAATGCTTCCCGGACACCTGCTATGACCCTGACAAACCCGTCTGGCGTCTGGAAATCCGGTTCCATCATCGGATCGTCAATGAGATCTCCCAGGGCACACCCAGCATGAAGTCCATTTACACCTACATGGATGCAGTCCCGCACCTGACAGGCCTCTGGCAATACGCCCTGAAATCCAACCGCTACGAAGTAAAGCGCGAATGGGTACACCCCGTCTGGACCAAGCTTAGGGAAGACATCGGATTCGGCTATTCAGCCCCGGATCTGCTCTACAAACGCGCAAAAAAGGAACCCGGTTGCGGCAACGAAAAGAACGTATCCCTGGCCTTCGGAAACCTGCTTTCCATTTATGCCCGCAACCGGTTTAACGCAAGACAGGCCTGGGACTGCCTCAAAAAATCCGGCCTTTGGGAGGATCTGTGCGCCTATTACCGAAGGCGAGAAATCTATGAAAACGAACTCTTCCAGCTCGTCCAGGACGGACTCATAAGACGACGACTGCTCACAAAGGTGGCCGCATGATCCGAAAACTTCCTTCAGGACGTTGGCAGGTAGACTTGCGCACGGATGGACGGGGTTCAAAGCGCATCCGAAAAAGCTTCGAATCCAAGGCGGAAGCAAAGCGATTTGAAACTTACATCCTGACGAAAAGTGCAGAAGGCAAAGAGTGGAACCCGTCTAAAGCCGACAATCGAAGACTAAAAGACCTGGTCCAGCTCTGGTTCAATGCCAAGGGTGTCCACCTAAAGGACGGAGAACGCCGCAAGCGTTGCCTGGATACAATTGCAGATTTTATGGGCAACCCAATTGCCAGGACCGTAAAGCCGGCGTCCTTCTTGGCCTACCGCGCCCATAAACTCCAGAAAGGGGCTAACAAGAAAACGCTGAATAATCACCTTGGATACGTCAACGCCGTTTATAACCAGCTCCGCCGGCTCGATGAAATCGAATATGACAACCCGATCAGGAATGTTGAGATGATCCGCCTGGATGAAAGGGAGCTATCCTGGCTCACTGTCGATCAGATCCGGCACCTGCTAAAAACCATCGAGGAGTTCAGCCAGAATCCGCACGTCCATCTGCTGACTAAGATTTGCCTGGCAACCGGTGCCAGGTGGGGTGAGGCTGAGAATCTGCAGTTACGCCACGTCCAGGAGGGAAAGCTCACTTTTGTGAATACCAAAAGCGGGAAGTCTAGATCTGTACCGGTTGGCAACGGGCTTTTTGAGGAAATCGAAAAGCACCTCAAAGAGCATGGGCACTTCAGTTTTTCACTATCTGCTTTCAGGCGTGCTTTGGGTAAGTCGGGTATTGAGCTTCCACCTGGTCAAGCGGCGCACGTACTGAGGCACACTTTCGCAAGCCATTTTGTCATGAACGGTGGTGATATTTTGAGTCTTCAGAAAATTTTAGGTCATTCTAGCGTAACGATGACGATGCGATATGCGCATCTATCATGTGATCATTTTGAAGACGCTGTAAGGTTCGGTCCCAAATCTTAAGATCTACGTTTTTTAAGATCATCGACTATGGGTGCTAATTGTTCTGCTCTTTGGTGTTTCTCGAAAATCCAACCCAATTTAGCTTTTCTATGTCCACCTAACAGAGATAGGACCTGATCCCTTTGCTCCTCATTCAATGTTCCAGTCTGCGATGTACTAGCAATTTCAATTATTCTCTGTTCTGCGAGCTCGAATCGCCGTACTCCAATTAGTCTCGCAATTATAGTGGTCATTTTCTTGGACCAGTCTTTCAGGCTTTCCGCACTTTGGGACGGCGTTAAAAACAATGCTGCCGAGTATATGTCGTCAAGGGTGTTGGCGATCTTCCTGCACTCATGTAGTGCAGATTCTATGTCCAATCGGTCAGAAATTAGGGGAGCATAAAGGTGGAACGAGTCTCCAATACCTTGAGCGAGTTCGTCTAAGCAAGCCAGGAAGGTAGGTAACTTCGACGTGTTGCTCCAGCTGACTTTATTTACAGCTGAAACGGTGAGATCGAGAATGTAATCGCCATTAAACGTGTAGTTCAGATCTACGCGGGCTTCCAGTTCGCCTTCCTGCGAATTGGGGAACAGTGCAGTGTAAATACTTTTTCCGGTCGCTTTAAACGAAGAATCTCCATTGAGTAAATTTTCGTCTTCTAAAAACTTTCCAAAATACTCCCTATGTTTAACGTAATTTGAGAAGGTGTTCTGAGCATCTTGAAGGTTTATCTGTCTAGCTGACTGGATTGACCGATGGTGGGATGCGACCAGTGCGCCCAAAGGTATCGAGACACTGGCGACGCCGATCGGTAGCTTGAATAGTTCAATAAATGTATTGAAGCCAGAGAAGGTCCAGTTTGTTCCTGTCGAGCTGTTGATCGCACCGGTGATGGCAAGAAGGATTCCTAAGAGAACCGGCCCGAACACCAAGGTGCGGAACATTCTTGTATCGATTAAGTGTGCGGTTGGCTCCATTGGTTCCCCAAGCACCCGCGTTAGACTCTTGATTATATTCAAGGTTGTGGCCATTTGGTGGACATCCGTTTCGTTGGCTATTCAAGGTGCAAAAAAAAAGCCCCTGAAATCAGGGGCTTTCTCTTGGTTGGTTGGTGGAGACGGCGGGAATTGAACCCGCGTCCGCCAGCACTG
>TARA_R110001599_G_scaffold55753_31_pt1 | contig 11508 bp, 9 predicted proteins | sample TARA_R110001599 | Tara Oceans TARA_R110001599 (sample SAMEA4398360) | marine metagenome | biome: Polar Biome; feature: [MES] marine water layer (ENVO:01000295) within the mesopelagic zone...; material: water (ENVO:00002006), including particulate matter (ENVO:01000060) such as...... | reverse complement strand
GGTCATTGCCGATGAACTCATGGAGCTCGTCCCCGCCGATCTGCATCTGCCGATCCCGTCGGACACGCGCGCGGCCAGTGTCGCGCTGGCAATGATCGGTGATCCGTCCGACGAGCGCGACCTGGATGGCTGGGCCCGCATGGCCGGCGCCAGCGGACGCACCCTGACCCGGCTGTTTTTGTCCGAGACAGGTTATTCCTTTGCGGAATGGCGGCAGCGTTGCCGCTTGTTGGCCGCTCTTGAAATGTTGGCTGCCGGCAGGCCGGTGACGGTGGTTGCACTTGATTGCGGCTATCGGAGCCCGAGTGCATTTTCCGCCGCTTTCACGAAGGTATTTGGAGCATCTCCCCGGCAATATATGGGCCTGAATAAAAAGAAACCCGAGTAATTCGTCACGTAAATGATTTGTTAATCGCAAGCGCTGACTATCCGCATGAATCTAGGATCTCTGGCTGGAATCTTAATTATGTTGAATTCGCTCTCCGTCCGGACTCGGATGGCCGCTCTACTCGTCATCAGCATTGCCTTTCTGCTCGGGCTTGCTGCCTTCACGGGAACGCAGCTTCGGGCTATCGGAAACGAGATTGAAGAAATCGCAGAACTGGACGTTCCGATTTCGGCGCTGCTGACGAAGATGACAACCCATCAGCTCGAACAGGCGATACATTTCGAGCGGGCCGTTCGATACGGCGAAGAAATGCACGTCTCTTCGTTTGCAGACGACGTGCGTGCGGCAGCGCGCAAGCATTTCGACGAGGAAATCAAGGCGTTCCAAAAGTATTCCAAACTTGTTGTCGAAGAAGGTGAAGCCGTGCATGTGATGCACGACATCGCCGTCGAACGGGCGCTGAATGACGAAGCGCTCGCACATTACAACAGCGTCGATCAAAGCATCGTTTCGCTGCTTGAGGGCCACAAGAGTTACGAAGAAGGTGTTCAAGCGCTTTTCGATCAGCTCCGGACCGGTGATCGCCAAGGTCTTGCGGCGGCGATTGAAGCTGTCGCGAAAGAAGAGGACGCTTTCATCAGGAGTCTGGAGGGGACCACGGAACGGGTGATCGCCTTCACGCAGAAGACCGCCGTTCGGGCCGAAGAGCATGAGCACGCCACCGAGCAAATGCTGCTCTATGCGACGGCGCTCGCGGCGATCATCAGTGCTCTCGCCAGTTTCGTGATCGCCGGATCGATCCTGAAGCCGATCCGACAGGCGGTGGAGCTGATTGATGAGGTTATCGGAGGAAATACCACTGTCGCCGTGCCGCAGGGCTACAAGGCGGAGATCGGGCGCCTGATGGATGCGGTCACCAAGTTGCGGGATGCAACGGCGGAGATTGCGGAAGCCCGTGCGGCTCAAGCTGCCTCGGAGAAAGCGGCGGCAGATGACAGAAGCCGCTCACTGAATGAAATGGCCGACACTGTCGAGACTGAAACGACCGAAGTCTGGACGCGCGTTCAAAGTGAGTCGGCCCATCTTAACGGCATCGCGGATCAGATGGCGGGGTCGGCGCAAAATCTTGGTGAAAACGCTACAGCGGTCAGCGCCGCATCCGAGGAATCCCTCGTCAATGCGGAAGCCGTGGCATCGGCCGCGGAAGAGCTTGCGGCCTCCATTGCCGAAATCTCGAGCCATGTTGACCAGAGCGCGGAGATCGCAAGGTCGGCGGCTTCCCAGGCGGAACAGTCCCGGGCGGTTGTTGAAAGCCTGTCGGAAGCCGCAAAGAAGGTCGGAGAAGTGGTTGGCCTGATCAATGATATCGCCGAGCAGACCAATCTTCTGGCGCTGAATGCCACGATCGAGGCGGCACGGGCCGGTGAAGCCGGAAAAGGCTTCGCCGTGGTGGCTTCCGAAGTGAAAAATCTGGCGAACCAGACGCAGGGATCGACGGCGTCGATCACCGGAGAAGTCAACGGCATGCTGCAGGTTACTTCAGATGCGGTCAAGGCGATCACAAGCATCATCGAAACGATCGCCAACATCAACGAGAAGAGCGAGGAAATCAGCGCCGCCGTCCAGAGTCAGGATCAGGCAACCCGTGAAATCGCAAGCAATGTGACCGAAGCTGCCGCCGGCGCGCGGGAGGTCTCGGAACGGATTGCCGTTGTCTCCCGGGATGCCCAGGGGGTGGGATCGCTTTCCAGTGATGTCTCCATGGCGACCCAGAAGCTGGGTGGCGAGGTCGAGCAGCTGAAAAACACGGTTATCCGGGTTGTGCGTACCGCGACCCCCGAGGTTAACCGGCGGGAAAGATCTATTCCGGTTGAACACGACCGCCGCGCTCGTTGAGCGCGGCCGGTAGTGCGGTTACGTCTTCAATCAGGCGGGCGCTGACACTCTGCTCCCGTCCGCGTGCGGTGATTTCAGCCCGCTCCCCGATCTCCAGGACGAGGTCCGCCGCCGTGATCACGGCCTCCGAGAGGATGAGCTGGACGCCATGCTCCTTGGTCAGGGCTTCGAGACGGCTTGCGGTATTCACCGTGTCGCCGACCGCGGTCAGGCCCATCGTGTCCCGGTAACCAAGCTCGCCGACAATGGCCGGGCCGCCATGGATACCGATACCGATACGCAATGGCTTGTCCAGATCCGCCGCCAGTGAAGCGTTCAGCCGTTGCAGGTTTTCGCCCATGTAGCGGGCCGCCAGAATGGCGTTGCGGGCACCAACCTTCATGCCCCGGTCGATGCCGAACAGGGCCATGATGCCGTCGCCGATGAATTTGTCGATGCGTCCGCCCGCGCTTTCGATGGCATGGCCCATTTCGGAAAAGTAACGGTTCAGGATGAAAACCGTGTCATAGGGCAGGCGCTGTTCGGTCAGCTCGGTAAAGCCCCTGATATCGGCAAACAGCACGACGATGTCGCGCTCCTGCCCGGCGTGATAATCCGGCCGGGCCCCCGTATCCTCGACACGTGCCTGCGCCGGCGGCAGCAGGGGCGTCACTTCCAGGTCGACGGTGGGGACGGTCTGACAGGCGAGCCGCACATTGTCCGGTGCGCCGACCCGTTTCAGAACCTTGGCTTCAAGCTCGGAGGGCGGTGGCAGGGTATCCAGTCCGCTGCCGATCCACACCCGGCAGGTCGAACAGCGTCCCCGGCCGCCGCAGACGGAGGCGTGAGGGATGCCGGCACGCCGGCTGGTCTCTAGGATGGTGGCACCGGCACGCAGTCCCACTTTCTGGCCTGTGTGATAGGTCAGGGTGACGTCCGGCTCGGTCTTCTTCAGGATATGCAGGCGCACGGACCGGGCGGCAAAAGCCAGAAGAACCAAGCCATAATAACTGTACTCGACGGTACGCACCCAGGTCAGAAATGCCTGCTGTTCCGCGCCCCGGGGCAGCGCGAAAGACTTGAGAACGAAGCCCAGCCATGCGCTGTCTTCCGCCATGCGCAGCACTTCCATGCCGGAAGCGACAAAACCGGCGAGGGAGAGGGTTGGCACCATCACGGCAAGGGTGAGCCAGAGTGGCAGAAGCCGGCGGTATCCCGGTTTGAACCGCAGCCAGAGATGCAGACCGATGCAGCCGTGAATCCATGATGTCAGAAGCAGTAGGGTCTGGCTGACGATGTAATGCGGTGCGAACTTCCAGACCACCAGCTGGACATAGAGATAGGACGGGTCGGCATCGAAAAACTCGTCCAGGGCGCGGGTGCCCATCGCGTGGTTGATCAGAAAGACCGGTATGGAAAGACCGAGCGTGAGCTGGGCGATCTCCGCCCGGCTCATGCCCCGGAGGGAGTCCCGCCGAAAGATCGCGACAAGCGCGATAGCCAGATGCAGCGTCAGGGCGGAATAAAGGGCTGCCGTGGGGAGCGCCTGGTGCCAGAAGATCATGAACCATTTGCCGCTCGTCAGCAGAGCCTCGATGGAGAGGATACCGGCGGCATGGTTCAGCAGATGGGTGGCGACGTAAGTGAACAGAACCAGCCCGGAAAGAGTATGCACCCGTCGCCAAAGCGGGCTGTTCCGGCCACGCGGTTTCGCTACATCGTCAGACAAGCTGTTCGCTCCGGCTATCCGCGTCTGCCAGTTTGGCCAAAAAGCTATTAGATAATCAATCCTGGTGAAAACCCAGTCCTTTGAATTTTCTGTGAGATCGGGTACACGAGCAGGAAGGCATATCGCAGATGCCGATTGGGGCCAGGTTCGCAAATCCATGAGCGCACTATTATCCATTCGGAAGCTGACCAAGCGTTTCGGTTCGATCACGGCCGTTGACGGCCTGGAGTTCGAGGTTGGGCGCGGAGAGGTTCTGGGCTTCCTCGGTCCGAACGGGGCCGGCAAATCCACCACCATGAAAATGATTTCGGGTTTCCTGGCGCCGACAGCCGGAACCGCGCTTGTCGCCGGGCATGATGTCCGGCAGGCGCCGCAGGCGGTGAAGGCCGCGATCGGCTACCTGCCCGAGGGCGCGCCGGCCTATCCGGACATGACGCCGCTGTCCTTTCTCTGCTTCGTCGCGCGGATTCGCGGCATTGCCGAGAAAGACGTGGCGGACGCCGTCGAGCGGGTGATCGTGCAGACCCGTCTGGCGGATGTGGTCATGCAGCCGATAGAAACCCTGTCCAAGGGCTTCAAACGCCGGGTCGGTCTGGCGCAGGCGCTGGTCCACGATCCGGAAGTGCTGATCCTGGACGAGCCGACGGACGGTCTCGATCCGAACCAGAAGCACGAGGTGCGTGGTCTGATCCAGGGCATGGCGGCGGAGAAATGCATCATTGTCTCCACCCATATTCTGGAAGAGGTCGACGCGGTCTGTACCCGGGCCATGATCATTGCCCGGGGCCGTGTACTGGCGGATGGCACGCCCGCGGATCTGAAGGCGCGTTCCGGCTCCGCCAGCTTGGATGATTATTTCCGCGAGGTCACGGGCCATGCGTAATATCGGTCTGATCTTCCGGCGTGAATTCGCCGCCTATTTCGCCACGCCGCTGGCCTATATCTTCATCGTCATTTTTCTGGTCATGGCCGGAACGATGACGTTCTTCGTCGGCGGGTTTCTCGCCCGCGACCAGGCGGATCTGCAGCCTTTCTTCGGCTTTCACCCGTGGCTCTATCTGTTTCTGGTACCGGCCCTGTCCATGCGGCTCTGGGCCGAGGATCGCAGGCTCGGCACCATCGAGCTCCTGCTGACCCTGCCGATCACCATGGTCGAGGCCGTGCTCGGAAAGTTTCTGGCGGCCTGGGCCTTTACCGGTGTCGCGCTGGTTCTGACCTTCCCGCTCTGGATCAGCGTCAATTATCTCGGCAACCCGGATAATGGCGTCATCGTCGCGTCCTACCTCGGCAGCTATCTGATGGCAGGCGCCTATATGGCCATCGGCTCGCTGATCTCGGCGATGACCAAGAACCAGGTGATCGCCTTTGTTGTAACGGCGGCGGTCTGCTTCCTCTTTACCGTGGCGGGCTCACCGATCCTGCTGAACTATTTCGAGAACTGGGCGCCGGGCGAGCTGGTCCAGACCATCGCCAGCTTCGGCTTCATGACGCATTTTCAGGCTATCCAGCGCGGTGTGATCGATCTGCGCGACCTGATCTTCTTCGGCTCCGCGATTGTCATCGCGCTGACCGCGAATGCCTATGTCATCGACTGGAAGAAGGCGGAATAGGATGAGCGCGCCCTCTGACATGACCTCCCCGGCCCCAACCGCCTCCGCCGGGCCCCGCAGCAGCTTTTTCACGCAGGGACGCCTGGCTGTCGCAGCCCTGTTCCTGCTGCTGACGCTTTTCCTGGCGCTGAACGTGCTGTCCTCGGCCCTGTTCACCTCGACCAGGCTCGACCTGACCGAGGAAAGGCTCTTTTCGCTCTCTGACGGGACCGAAGAGCTGCTTGAGAGCATCGTGGAGCCGGTCACCCTGAAGTTCTATTATTCGGAGGCACTGGGACGGGAGGTTCCGTTCTACGGCATTTATGCCGGACGGGTGCGGGATCTGCTTGGCGAATACGCCGCCCGGTCAGACGGCAAGGTCCGCGTCGAGATTTACGATCCGGCGCCTTTCACGGAGCTTGAAGACCGCGCCGTGGCGGACGGGCTGCAGCAGATACCGTTGCAGGAAGGCGGGGAGCAGGTGTTCTTCGGCCTCTCCGGCACCAATCTGACCGACGATCTCGAAGTCATCCCGTTTCTGCAGCCGGAGCGGGAAACTTTCCTCGAATATGATATCTCGCGCCTGATCTACGCTCTTGCGAAACCGAAGCGCACAGTGCTCGGCATCGTCACCAGCCTGCCGATGCAGGGCACGGTGCGGATGAACGCCATGGGGCAGCAGACGCCGGTGGCGCCGTATATCATCGCGGACCAGATCGGCGCGACCTACGAGACCCGGTACCTGAACGCGGATTTCGACAAGATCCCGGACGACGTTACCGTGCTGATGCTGGCCCATACCGCCGAGCTTGGGCCGCGCGCGCAGTTCGCCATCGACCAGTTCCTGCTTGGCGGCGGCAAGGCGCTGATCTTCGTTGATCCCTATGCCGAGTCCGAAGCTGGCCAGGCCCAGTTCTTTGGCCAGACAACCCCGGAAAGCAGCACTCTCGCGACCCTGTTTGATCATTGGGGCGTGATCTACGACCCGACCCGGATCGCGGCCGACCGGATGACCGCGCGCAAGGTGCAGCCGGGCGAGGGCCGGAGGCCGGTGGATTACGTGGCCTGGCTGGAACTCAAGGGCAGTAATATCGACCAATCCTCACCGATCACGACGAATGTGGACACGCTGGCCGTTGCCAGTGCGGGACATATCGCGCTGGCGGAGGATGCGGTGGTGACGATGACGCCCCTGATCTCGACCTCGCTCGGCTCGGCCGAGCTGGATGTCGGACAGGTGAAGGGCATGCGCTCCCCGGAAGCCCTGTTGCGCAGCTATCAGCCCGGCCCGGAAGCGCTGGTCGTCGCCGCGCGCCTGACTGCGGACAGTGTCACGACGGCGTTCCCCGACGGCCCGCCGGAAAAGGCGGTGAAGGAAGGCGAAGACGCGCCGAGTGCGGAAGATGACGCCGCCTACAAGGCGAAGTTCCCGCAGGTCTTGACGAAATCGACCGCGCCGCTCGATGTGATCGTCGTTGCCGACAGCGATGTGCTGGCAGACCGGTTCTGGGTCCGGGTGCAGCAGTTCTTCGGCCGCCGGGTGCCGGTGCCGGTGTCGGGCAATGGCGACTTCGTGCTGAACAGCCTCGATGCCCTGTCCGGCAGCAGCACGCTTCTGGGCCTGCGCGGCCGGGGCTCCACCTCCCGTCCGTTCGAGGTGCTGGAGCAGATCGAGCGTGAGGCGGAGAAGCAATACGCCGCCCGCGAAGAGCAGTTGCAAAAGACCCTGGCGGAAACACAGCAGCGGTTTGACGCGCTGCGGCGCGGCATGCCGGACGGCTCGGCCGCCATTGTGACCGAGCAGGAACAGGCAGAGATCGAGGGATACCGGCAGGAGATCCTCCGGATACGCGGTGAGCTGCGTGCCGTGCAGCGTTCGGTCCGGGAGGATGTCGACCGGCTGGAGACAGAGCTCTGGTTCTACAATATCGCTTTGGTGCCGATCCTGATTACGATCCTGGCGCTTATCCTTGCCTTCTGGCGCAGTCTGCGCCGCCGGCGCCGTCATGCGTCCGTGGCCGCCGGTTAGGGAGAGACCGATGCTGAGCTTGCGTTCGCTGGGAATTCTGGCCTCTGTCACTGGAGCGGTGCTCTTGGCTGCGGTGCTTGCCGTTCTCTGGCGCCATGATGCGACGATCTCCGTGCTGGACAACGCCCCGGCTTTTCCGGGTTTGGAGCAGCAGATCCCGGATATCGCCCGGGTCGAGATGTCCTGGAACAAGGATGGCGCGGTCGAGCAGGTCAGTATCGTCCGGGAGGACGGGACCTGGCGCATTGCGGAACAGGGCGGCTATCCGGCGGACACGGGCCGGGTCCGGGATTTCATTCTCTCGCTGGCGGAGTTGACGCTGGTCGAGGCGAAGACGGCCGATCCGGCACGCTATGCCCGGCTCGGCGTCTCCGATGTGACGGAAGCAGGCTCCGGGGCGACCCGGGTGCGGCTGCTCGGCCGGGGCGGCGACGCCATTGTCGATGCGCTGATCGGAAGTGACCGGACGAGCGGTAGCGGCGGTGCGATGCTCTATCTGCGGCAGAACAAGGATGCCCGCTCATGGCTCGCGCATGGTCAGGTCGATGATGTGCATCGCGTGGCTTCGTGGACGGATGAGGCAGTGGTGGATATCGGCGCCGACCGGATCCAGGAGATCCATCTGACGAGCCCGAGCGGCGAGGTGCTGGAAGTCCGCCGCATGGATGACAGCGAGAAGCCGTTCAAGCTGATGAATATGCCGGAAGGCCGGCAACTGGCGACGTTCTACACAGTGAACGAGATCACGGACGGCCTGTCGGAGCTGAAATTCGAGAATGTCCGGGCGATGCAGGGCATGACTTTCGAGCCGTCCCTTGGCAACGCGATTTATCAGACCAGAAGCGGCCTCACCGTGATCGTCGATTTCGCGGAAGTTCCGGGCGCCGACGGTGTCATGGAAACCTGGACGCATTTCTCGATCAATGTCGCCCCGGACGCGACGGAAGAAGCCAAATCCTTTGCCGCCGCCAATGTGGAGCGGCTCTCAAGCTGGGCCTACCGGCTGTCCGACAGCCGTTTGCAGAGACTCCGCCACAGCATGGAATCGGCAACGAAACCGGCCACGGAAGGCTGAACCTGCCTGACTGCCCTGTCAGCCCGGGAGCAGGGGCCAGGTATCGCCGACCCGGTAGCCACCGGGCCAGGGATCTGTCGGATCCAGCAGATACTGGAAATTCCCGGTAATCCAGGCACTGCCGGTGATCGAGGGAATGATCGCCGCCAGCCCGCCGATTTCGGTCTCTTCCTCGATCCGGCCGGTGAAGGTCGAGTCGATGATGGAGCGGGCGGTGAGCCGGTCCCCGACCTGCATGCGGCCCGTGGCCCGGAGCAGGGCCATGCGGGCGGAAAGAGCCGTTCCGGTTGGCGACCGATCGATCTTGCCGGGCTCGATGGCGACGGCATGCCGGGTCTCAAGCCCTTTGGCGCTGTCTGTCAGGCCGCCTGCGAAGAGGCAAAAGGAGATGTGCCGCCAGTCCGGGTTCGTCGGGTGGCTGAAACCGAGTTGTTCCGTCGCCGCGCGGGTCAGCCTGGCTCCGAGATCCGCGAGAGCGCGGCCTTCGTCCGGCCGGATGCTAAAGCCGAGGGCATCCGCGTCGACGATGACGAAACTGTCGCCGCCATAGGCAGTCGATACCGTCAGCGTGCCATACTCTTCCACCTCCAGCGGCACGTCGATGGCGGCGGCGAAGGAGGGATGGTTGCGCACCGTGATGCTTTCCGCCTTGCCGTCCCGGCACTGCGCCTCGACCGCGACCAGACCGCCGGGCGCCTCCAGCATGAAGCGGGTCACGGGCTCTTCCATCGGCACGATGCCGGTCTCCAGCAGGACGGTGGAAACGCAGATGGAGTTGGAGCCGGACATGGGCGGGGTATGCACCGGCTCCATGATGATCCAGCCCATGGCCGCGCGCGGATCTTTCGGCGGCACCAGCAGGTTCACATGCCGGAAGACGCCGCCGCGCGGCTCGTTCAGTATGAAATCCCGGAGCGTTCCGTCTTTGGCGATCCAGCGGGCCTGCTCCCAGATCGTGTCGCCCGGCGGTGGTGTGACCCCGCCGACAATGACATCGCCAACCTCGCCCGCGGCGTGGCATCCGACCACATGGATCTGTTTGGTGCTTCTCATGGAACTTTCCCGTCCCCACGCTATTTCACTTCAGTAGCGTATGACGATGCCAGGTCAGGCAACAGGTCTGCTTGAACAGGCGAGACGATGCCTGCACTCTGGAAACCAGCCGCGTGTCCAGCCTGCCGCGTTTAATGACGGCCAGAAAGCAGAGATGAGCAAAGCCTTCGTCAAAGAGAACGACAGCGACTTCGAGGAAGAGGACGAGATCCCCGATCCCTCCCCGAAAGGCGTCAAGAACTACATCACCCCGCGCGGCTTCAAGGCGCTGCAGGATGAGCTGAAGCACTTGCGCCGGGAAGAGCGTCCGAAGGTCGTTGAGATTGTGTCCTGGGCCGCCGGAAACGGCGACCGCTCGGAGAACGGCGATTACATCTACGGCAAGAAGCGGCTGCGCGAGATTGACCGCCGCATGCGGTTTCTTCTGAAGCGGCTGGAAGCATCGGAAATTGTCGATCCGCTGCAGCAGCCGAACAAGGATCAGGTGTTTTTCGGTGCGACCGTGACCTATGCGGATGAAGAAGACAAAGAGCGCACGGTGCGCATTGTCGGTATCGATGAGGCGGACCTTGAGCGTGGCGAGGTGAGCTGGATCGCGCCGATTGCCCGGGCCTTGCTGAAAGCGGAAATCGGCGACGTGGTCGAGGTGCGCACGCCGCGTGGCCCGCAATCCGTCGAGGTGACGAACATATCCTACGAGAGCAAATAGCCGGGATGCCGATGCTCCCGCTGCCGAAACCGCCGCCCAGGGAACGGACCGCCGAGGGAAAGCTGCGCCGGGTCGGTGTCGAGCTGGAATTCGCCGGGCTCTCTGTCGACCGGACCGTGGAGCTTCTGCAGGATGCGTTTGGCGGCAAGGCGGAAAAAATAGACGCTCACCGCACCCTGTTGCATCACGAAGAATGGGGCGAGACGACCGTCGAGCTGGATCTCCAGTATGTGCATGACAATGCAGGCCGGGAGGATGACCCGGACGGCTCCGGCACATTGTTCGGCGATCTCGAGCTGCCGGAAGGTTGGCGCGGCCCGCTCGGCGAGGCCCTGACCGGTCTGGTGCCGGTGGAGATCGTATTCCCGCCGATCCCCTGGTCCCGTCTGGGTGACCTCGACGACGTGTTCTCGCTCCTGCGCCGGCATGGCGCCCTCGGCACCCGCGAAAGCGCGCTTTACGCCTTCGGGCTGCATCTGAATGTCGAGGTCGCGACCGGTGCGCCGGAAGAAATCCTGCATGTCCTGCAGGCCTACCTGCTGCGGTCCGAAAGCCTGAGGGATGCCGTCGCGGTGGATATCACCCGCCGCATTCTGCCGCACACCGCGCATTTCCCGGAAAGCTATGCCCGGAAGATCCTTGCCGCCGATTATCCGGCGGATCTCGAAACGATGATCGACGATTACCTGCTGATGAACCCGACCCGGAACCGGGAGCTCGACATGCTGCCGCTGTTCGCGCATCTGGCGCCGGACCAGGTGCGGAGCCGGACGAAGGACGTTCTGATCAAACCGCGCCCGACCTATCATTACCGGCTGCCGAACGCCGATCTTGGCGATCCTTCCTGGTCCGCGATAACCGAATGGAACCGCTGGGTCACGGTGGAGGAGCTGGCGGCGGATCCTTCGCGGCTTGAAGAAGCCATCGCCGGTTTCCGCGCGGCGACGGAAGCCAGTTTTCCGGGACGTTTGCGCCGCCTGTTCGGTGTCGAATGAGCGGTACGTCATCACGCCCGCTGATCGGGATTTCCACCTCAAGCAAATCCGGTTTGATTCCACTGT
>TARA_R110001599_G_scaffold41654_4_pt1 | contig 11508 bp, 10 predicted proteins | sample TARA_R110001599 | Tara Oceans TARA_R110001599 (sample SAMEA4398360) | marine metagenome | biome: Polar Biome; feature: [MES] marine water layer (ENVO:01000295) within the mesopelagic zone...; material: water (ENVO:00002006), including particulate matter (ENVO:01000060) such as...... | reverse complement strand
CCATTTTTATAATGTTTAGGTGTGACACTATATTAGGACGAGACATAAATTTCTATTAAAAACCTCGAGAATTTCTCGAGGTTTTTTTTTGGCATGTTGTTTGTTTTAAAAACAACAAATATTAATTACCTTAACTTAAAGCTATGAAAAAAACTACATTCTTATTTCTTTTTTTATCAATTTTAACAATTGTTGGTTTTGGGCAAGAAAAGAAGTCGTTAGACTCTTCTTATATAAATTATTTTAAACTAACTAGAGAAATACCATACTTACATTTAAATAAAACATCCTTTATTAAAGGAGAAGAAATTTGGTTTCAAGCATATATATTAAATCAAAAAACAAAAAAATTACATACACAAACAACCAATTTAAACTTGGTTATTTATAATGAAAAAGGGGTTTATAAACAATCTAAATTATTTTTTGTTGAAAATGGAATTGCTACTGGAAATATTAAAATAGATTCTACATTTACTGATAAAATATATTATGTAAAAGCATCAACTAATTGGATGCGAAATTTTGAAGAAGATGAACCTTTTATTCAAAAAATACAAATTATTAGTAATAAAAAATCTTCAGATAACATTGTTGAATCAGATAGTAATTACGATTTACAATTATTACCAGAAGGTGGTCATTTAGTAGAATCTACAAATGCTGTTGTTGGAATTATCATAAAAAATAAAGAAAATAAAGGTGTTCAAATAAAATATGGTGTTTTATTAGATGATAAAAACAAGGTTATAAAAAAATTAAGCACAAATCAGTTTGGCTTAGGAAAGGTTAGTTTTTATTATAAACCAAACACTAATTATAAAGTTAAAATTACAACCCAAGATGACGAGGATATTATAAAGAATGTTGAGCCTGCAAAGAAAACAGGCTTCACTCTTAATGTAGAAAACCCTAATTCTACATTCATTAAATTGAATATAGAAACTAATACTGCAACATTACAAAACACTTTAAATAAGAAATATTATATATATATTCATAATAAAGCATCTCTTTTAAAAGTATCATTTGTTTTAAATGATATTATAAAACTATACAATTTTACTCTATCAGTGAAAAAATTACCTAAAGGTATCAATATAATTACTGTTGTAAATGAAAACAATAAACCAATTTCAGAAAGAATCTTTTTTAATTATGATAAAAAATTGCTTTCAAAAACTAACTATGAAATTATAGGTAAATCTAAAGACTCACTAACTTTACAGTTAAGTAAAACCAATAATCAGGTACAATATTTAAGCACAACATTTTTACCTAAAGGCACAAAAAGTTATTCTTTAAAAAACACCATGTATTCTAAATTTCTTTTAAAGCCATTTATAAAAGGAGATATTGAAAATAGCTCGTATTATTTTAAAAATACAAATAGAAAAAAATTAGCCAATTTAGATTTGTTATTATTAACTCAAGGTTGGAGTAAATACAACTGGTATAATATTTTTAATGTTACACCTAAAATAAAGTTTGAATTTGAAAAAGGAATAACAATAAAAGGAGGAATTAATTCTACCGTAAAAGATTCAACAAATATCTTTTTACTCTCGCCACAAAACAATCTTTTTACTTCTACACAGATTGTTAAAAACAAGTTTTCATTTAAAAACATTTTTTTAACAGACTCAAGTGATGTTGGTTTTATTATTTCCTCTGGTAAAGGAAAATTTATTAAACCAAAAATCTACTCTAATTTTTATCCAAAGTTAGACAAAAACAATATACAGATTTCTAAAAATTATGATTATATAAAAGTCCCTGTAAATATAAATAATTTTATAAGTAACAGAATTCTTTTAGATGAAGTTGTTATAAAAGCAAAATTAAAAAAGAAAAGAAGTCCAACTAGATTATACGGCTCCGCAACTTCTTATAATATTATTGATGGAGATTTTTTTAAATCAGAAAACATTCTGTCTTTTTTAAATATGAAAGGGTTTCTAATTACACGGCTTAATAATGAAATAAGTATACAAACCCAAAGAGGTGCAACAGGTTTTTATGGTGGAAGAAGCCCTGTGGAAGTTTTTTTAGATGACGTACAAATTGTTGATCAATATCAAAATAATATAACCATGATAAGCAATTTCGAAGTAGGTGATTTCGAAGAAATTCTAATCTCAAAAAGTTTTAATGGGCAAATTTTTCTTTACACCAATAAAAATATTGTAAAGAAAACCTATAGCCCTTTTAATAAGGTAATTAACCCAATTGGTTTTGCTAAAGAAAAATCTTATTATAAGCCAAATTATTATTCTACTACAGATGCTGTTTTTAAAAACTATGGAGCCATTTTCTGGAAACCAAATATTAAATTAGATAAAGATAACTACACTTTTAAAATTCCACATTTAAATCAAGAATATATAAAAATGTATATTGAAGGAATTGCAAATGACGGATCAATTATTTATGAAGAAAAAACTATAACTGTAAAATAATTAAGAATAAACCCACTTAAAATCTTTTCAATTTATTTAATTTCATATAATAAAATGCAGGGAAAAGTATGATCAAAAATAATGGATGAATTAAGAATCTTCTTATGTAAAAAGGCAATAAATAACCGTGTTTAAATTCATCTTTTAATAAAAACACAAATGTAAAAATCAAGAGTACAAAAGCCAACATTAAAAAGAATCCTGCAAACTTTACATATCTTTTCTTGTTAAAATACACATAAATAATTGCTAAAGTAATTAATGAATTTAAAGTGTATCTAAACAGTAAATCAACTACCAATTTCCAAGTATTTACTTTTGGCATTCTTAAATATAAATACTCATTTTGAAAGTATTTAATTAATGGATCATAAAACAAATTGCTTTCAAAAGCTCTAACTAAAAAAAGTAGTGCAATTAATATAGCTAAAACGATATATTTTAGAACTTTTTTCATTTTTTATGATATGAAAATTTTTGAACCCAAATAATCCATAACAAAAAAGTAGTTCCATAGATAATTGCAGGAAATACTAAATTATGCAACAATAATTGTTGATTTGGAAACTTATATAACATAATCGTTAAAAAAGCAATTCGCAGTATATTTATTAAGTAAATAAATATACTACCCGCAAAAGCATATAGAATTGTTGCTTTTTTAGGTCCAGAAAAAGCAATAATAAATGCTATAAATAAAATAATAATACTAATAGAATTACAACCTTCTATTACTCTGGCTATATATTGATTATTTACTAATAGTTTTATAGACATTTCACTTTTATGTTGCATACTTGCGGCATTATACCCAAACATATTTAAAACATAAACTGTATAATCTGCAACCTTAGTGGTTAAAGGAGCACATTGAAAAATATTTTTTTTTACTTGAAAAATACTTAAATAAGTCGCGTAAATTGCAAAAAGCAAAAAATAGGTTGTAAAAAATTTAACTAAAAAAAGGATGCTGTTTTTATACTTATTCAAAACAAAATTTATTTATTTTGCAGCATTAATAATGATGCTTAACAAATTTAAGCAATTTGAATTTAAACAACATGCAACTAAATAAGTTAAAAGAAAATATTTCTTTAATAATTAATAGATCAACTACTAAAGAAAATAAGCTACAAGCAATTTGCGATTTTTTAGAATCTGAAATTTCTTATTATGATTGGGTTGGTTTTTATTTTAAAAATGGCAACAAAGAAGAGTTGAAATTAGCACAATTTACTGGAGAACCAACAGAACATGTTATTATTCCGTTCGGAAAAGGAATTTGCGGCCAAGTTGCAGTTAGCAATCAAAATTTTGTTGTACAAGATGTTTCAGAGCAAGAGAATTATATTTCTTGTGGCTGGAAAGTAAAATCTGAAATTGTAATTCCAATTTTTACAAACGGAGAAAATATTGGTCAAATTGATATCGATTCTCATACAGCCAACGTATTTACAGAAATAGACGAAGAACTGTTAGAGTTTATATGTAAAGCGGTTTCTAAACTTTTTTGAAAAAGTTTTTAATGCTTTTGGAGTTTCTAAATATTTTCTTTAAGTTTGTTTTTTAAAATAGTTTAGTAAACATTATTTTTGTAATCATTAATTCCCCTAAAAATGAAAAAACAAAATACTTTTTTCAGTACTTTATTAAGTAAAATTACAGGTTCTAAAAAGAACGATTTCTCATCAAAAAGATACAAAAACTACACCAGTTTAGTTAACGACTTTAAAACCAGATTCGAACTCGATTAAGGTTTATTTTTAAGCAAAAAATCTATTGTATTAACTTTAGATATTTAGTAGCTTTGTGTGCTTAACAACTCAACAAAATGACTGGCACAAAAACTATTAAATCTGCATTAATTTCTGTTTTTCACAAAGACGGATTACAACCTTTGGTTGAAAAACTGAATGAACAAAATGTAACCATTTATTCTACTGGAGGAACGGAAAAATTTATCAAGAATTTAGGAATACAAGTAACTCCTGTTGAAGATGTAACTTCGTATCCTTCTATTTTAGGTGGTAGAGTAAAAACATTACATCCAAAAGTTTTTGGCGGAATTTTAAACAGACAAAATCATATTGACGATGTTGCTGAAATGAAAGAATTTCAAATTCCACAACTAGATTTAGTAATTGTAGATTTGTATCCTTTCGAAAAAACCGTTGCTTCTAGAGCATCCGAAGAAGATATTATTGAAAAAATTGATATTGGTGGAATCTCTTTAATTAGAGCAGCAGCAAAAAATTTTAAAGACACGGTAATTATTTCTTCTATGGAACAATACAATGATTTTTTATCATTGATTTCTGAAAATAATGGTTCAACAACACTTTCTGATAGAAAAAAATTAGCGGCAAAAGCTTTTAATATTTCATCACATTACGATACCGCCATTTTTAATTATTTTAATTCAAATCATGAAGAACCAGTTTTAAAAATTAGCGAAACTAAAGGGCAAGTTTTACGATATGGCGAAAACCCACATCAAAAAGGTTTTTTCTTTGGTAGTTTAGAAGCTATGTTTGATAAATTACATGGTAAAGAATTAAGTTATAACAATTTATTAGATGTTGATGCTGCTGTAAATTTAATGGCAGAATTTAAAGGAGAAGCACCAACATTTGCGGTTTTAAAGCACAATAATGCTTGCGGTTTTGCACAAAGAAAAACCATTAAACAAGCATATGTTGATGCTTTAGCAGGAGATCCGGTTTCTGCATTTGGCGGAATTCTAATCGCAAACACAAAAATTGATAAAAAAACTGCTGAAGAAATTCATAAATTATTTTGTGAGGTTGTCATTGCTCCATCTTACACAGAAGATGCGTTGACTGTATTAAAAGGAAAGAAAAATAGGATTATTTTAATTCAGAAAGAAGTTGATTTACCAAAAACAACTGTAAGAACTTGTTTAAATGGCGCTTTGGTTCAAGATAAAGATTTTATTACAGATACTTTAAAAGATTTAACTTATGCAACCAACAATAAACCAACAGAAAGTCAGTTAGAAGATTTATTATTTGCTTCAAAATTGTGTAAAAACACAAAATCAAACACAATAATATTAGTTAAAAACAAGCAATTACTAGCAGGTGGGACTGGACAAACAAGTAGAGTTGACGCATTAAATCAAGCAATTGAAAAAGCCAAAAATTTTAATTTTGATTTAAATAAATCTGTAATGGCAAGCGATGCTTTTTTTCCGTTTCCAGATTGTGTAGAAATTGCAGGAAATGCAGGAATAACAAGTGTAATACAACCTGGAGGATCAATTAAAGATCAATTAAGTATTGATTATTGTAATAACAATAATATTTCAATGGTTTTAACAGGAACAAGACATTTTAAACACTAATAAATAACTATTAAATATTGTGTGATTTGAACACAGAAATTTAGTAGATTTGTAAGAATACATTAAAAATTAAAAAAAGAAAATTTTATGGGTTTTTTCGATTTTATGACGGAAGATATCGCTATCGATTTAGGTACAGCGAATACACTTATCATACATAATGGTAAAGTGGTAATAGACAGTCCATCAATAGTTGCCCGAAATAGAATAACTGGTAAAATTATTGCTGTTGGTAAAGAAGCCAACTTGATGCAAGGAAAAACGCATGAAAATATTAAAACTATTAGACCCTTAAAAGACGGTGTAATTGCAGATTTTCAAGCATCCGAAGAAATGATTAAAGAATTTGTAAAGCAAATTCCATCAATTAAAAAGAGATTATTTCCTCCTGCATTACGTATGGTAATTTGTATTCCTTCTGGAATTACAGAAGTTGAAAGACGTGCAGTACAAGATTCTGCAAGACACATGAACGCCAAAGAAATTTACTTAATTTTTGAACCAATGGCAGCAGCAATTGGTGTAGGTATTGATATTATGGAACCAAAAGGGAACATGATTATTGATATAGGTGGAGGAACAACAGAAATTGCTGTTATTGCTTTAGCTGGTATTGTTTGTGATCAATCTGTAAAAGTTGCAGGTGATTTATTTACAAGTGACATTATGTATTATATGCGTACACAACATAACTTATACGTTGGAGAAACAACTGCAGAAAAAATTAAAATAAATATTGGAGCTGCAACTGAAGACTTAGATTCTCCGCCAGAAGATATGTTGGTTCAAGGTAGAGATTTATTGAGTGGAAAACCAAAACAAGTACAAGTTTCGTTTAGAGAAATTGCAAAAGCATTAGATAAATCTATTTTAAGAATCGAAGATGCCGTGATGGAAACCTTATCTAAAACCCCGCCAGAATTAGCTGCCGATATTTACAATACTGGTATTTATTTAGCTGGTGGCGGATCTATGCTGCGTGGTTTAGACAAGCGTTTATCTAGAAAAACAGACTTACCAGTTTATGTTGCCGAAGATCCTTTAAGAGCTGTTGTTAGAGGAACAGGAATTGCTTTAAAAGAGATTGAAAAATACAAAAGTATATTAATGAAGTAAAACACATTTGATTCTTTTTTATGCAACAACTAATTTATTTTTTTAGAAAGTATAAATATTTTCTGTTTTTTTTGTTGCTAGAAATTATTGCACTCTTTTTTACGATTAACAACAACAACTTTCATAAGAGTAAATTTATAAGTTCTGCTAATGAAATTACTGGTGGTTTTTATAAAAAAACATCTAAAATTTCTAACTACTTCAATTTAAAATTTCAAAACGAAGAATTAATCTCAGAAAATGAGGAGTTAAAAAACCTGTTAGAAAAATATATTTCTAAAACAGACTCTACGGTTAGTGTTTCTATTATTGATTCTACTTTAAATTACCAAAAATACACTTATACAAAAGCTAAAGTTTATAGTAACAATTATCATAATCCAAATAATTTCATCCTTTTAAATAAAGGGGAAAACCAAGGAGTTAATAAAGAAATGGCTGTTGTTAACAGCAAAGGCGTTATTGGAATCACAGAAGATGTTAGTGCAAATTACGCTAGAGTTCAATCAATTTTAAATAGTAATAGTAAAATTAATGCAAAGCTAAAAAACAGTTCTCATTTTGGTACCTTGGTTTGGAATGGAAAAGATTACAATATTGTACAGTTAGAAGATTTACCAAGACAAGCAAACATGAAAGTTGGAGATACAATTATTACGGGCGGAAAATCTATTATTTTCCCAGAAGGAATTTTAATAGGAACCATTCAGAAAATCTACACTAAAAGCAGTAATAAATTTATAGATATAAAACTATTTAACGACATGAGTAATATAGGTAATGTATATATTATTACAGCATTAGAAAAGGAAGAAATACACTCATTAAATAACACTTTAGATGAATAAAATTGTTTACATTTCTTTTTTGTTTTTTTCGCTGTTGTTTCTACAGGTATTTCTACTTAACAATGTAATGTTTTTAGGATACATTAACCCCTATTTATATGTTGCTTTTGTGATTTTTTATCCGTTAAAAAAAGAACGCTTTTTGTTTTTATTTCTCTCTTTTTTGTTAGGACTATCTATAGATTTTTTCTCTGACTCTGGAGGAATTAATGCTTTCTCACTCCTTTTTGTAGCCTATATAAGACTTTTTTTTATTCGAGTAATTTTTAAAAAAACAGAACAAGATTATCTTTTATTTAATTTACAACAAGAACCTTTTGGTAAGGTTTTTAATTATGTGATAATTTTAATAGTAATACATCACTTCATTTTGTTTTCTTTAGCTAACTTTAGCACACAAAACTTTTCGATTGTTTTAGCCAACACATTGTATTCGAGTACCTTTACTTCAGTTTTGTTTTTTTTAGGAGCATCAATAATCAGGAAGAAAAATAAATGAAACGTAGCTTTTTACTTTACTTTTTAATTACTCTCGCAGGGTTAATATTAATTGGAAGATTATTTCAATTACAAGTAATTAATGGTGCAGATTTAGATCCAAATCATAATTCTGCTGTAAAAGTTATTTATGAGTATCCAGAACGAGGATATATTTATGATAGAAATGGAAAACTTTTAGTTGCCAACCAACTTTCTTACGATGTAATGGTGGTTCCGAATGATGTAGAACCACTTGATACTCTTGAATTTATAAATCTATTAAAGATTGATAAAAATTATTTTAAACGAAAATTTAAAACAGCTAAAAAATATTCTCCATGGCTTCCATCAGTTTTTTTAAAACAGTTAGCCAAAGAGGATTTTGCTTATTTACAAGAAAAACTTTATAAGTTTAAAGGGTTTTACATCCAAAAAAGAAGCATTAGAAATTATCCAATTAATTCAGCTGCAAATATTTTAGGTTACATAAGTGAGGTTAGAGAATCTGAGATTAGAAAAAGTAATAAATACCAACAAGGAGAATTAATTGGAAGTAGTGGCGTAGAAAAATCGTACGATTCTATTTTACGCGGAATAAAAGGAAAGAAATATTTGCATCGAAATAGATTAAATAAAATTATCGGAAAATACAAAGATGGAAAACATGATACTCTAGCTGTAAATGGGCAAGATATTTCATTAACTATTGATACTGATTTACAACAGTATGGAGAATTATTAATGTCTGGAAAGCGTGGAGCCATTGTTGCAATTGAGCCAGAAACTGGAGAAATTTTAGCACTAGTATCTGCGCCAACATACAATCCTAACATGATGGTTGGAAGACAAAGATCTGCAAATTCTGTGAGATTATTTGGTGATATAGAAAACAAACCAATGTTTGATAGAAGTCTTAAAGCTGAATATCCTCCAGGGTCACCGTTTAAACTTATCAATGCTTTAATCGGTTTACAAGAAGGTGTTATAGATGAAAATTCTTATGTTTATTGCTATGGTGGTTATCAGTATGGAAGTAAAAAAAGTGATTTTCAAAAATGCCATAGTAATATTTTTGGTGGTCCAATCAGATTACATTTAGCAATTGCAAAATCTTGTAATAGTTATTTTTCTACAGCATACAGAAAAATAATAGACAATGCAGAATCTGCAAGTGTTGGAATGGACGCTTGGAGCAACCATGTAAAAAGTTTTGGATTGGGAAATTATTTAGGATATGACTTACCTACTGGTAATCCTGGGTTAATTCCTAACGGAAAATATTATGATTCTCGTTATAAATATTCTTGGGGACCAACAACAAATATATCTAATGCTATAGGTCAAGGAGAAGTTTTAACAACTCCTATTCAGTTAGCAAATATTACAGCAGCAATTGCAAATAAAGGATACTTTTTTACGCCTCATATATTAAAGAAAGTAAAAGAAAAAGAGATTACAAACCCTAATTTTACAGTTCCTAAAAAAACAACTATCGATCCAAAATATTTCGATCCTATAATAGAAGGAATGCACGAGGTTTTTAAGACAGGAACAGGAAAATTGAGTAAAGTAAATGGAATAGAGATTGCTGGAAAAACTGGAACTTCAGAAAACTTTGCCATTATAAATGGAATTAGAAAACAATTAAGAGATCATTCAATCTTAATAGCTTTTGCACCAAAAGATAACCCTAAAATTGCAATTGCTATTTTTGTGGAAAATGGAGGTTATGGCTCAGCTATTGCTGCACCAATTACAAGTTTATTGATAGAAAAATACTTGCGTAAGGAAATAACTGGAAAGAATAGAAAAAGGGTAGAAAAAAACATGATCAACTTAAGTTTGCAAAATATTTATGATCAGAAAATGAAACTTCCAAAAACAAAATTTAAAGATTGAGAATAGAAAAAAATAATATTTTTTATGGTATAGATTGGATTCTAGTAATTCTCTACGTTACATTGGTCGGTTTTGGATGGGTAAATATTTATGCTACAACCACTTCTGTTAATAATTCAGAAATTCTAGATCTTTCTACCAGATATGGTAAACAATTACTATGGATAATTCTATGTGTTCCTTTAATTATTCTTATACTTTTTTTCAATTCAAAGTTTTATGAAAAGTTTGCCAGTATTCTCTATTTCATTTCTATTTTATCTTTAGCAGGTTTATTTCTCTTTGGTAAAAACATTAACGGAGCAACATCTTGGTATAATTTTGGGTTTATGGGTTTGCAGCCGTCAGAATTTGCAAAAGCTTTTACAGCACTTGCGCTTGCTAAATTATTAAGTGACCGGCAATACAATTTAAAACTAATTAAAAATCAAATTAAAGCATTTATAATCATATTTTTACCCGCATTGTTAATTGCTTTACAACCCGATTTAGGTTCTGTTTTAGTATATCTATCTTTCTTTTTTGTGTTGAATAGAGAAGGTTTAACTTTAAACTATATTATATTAGGATCACTTGCGATTATCTTATTTTTACTAACATTACTTTTTGGACCATCAACAATTATCATAATTGTTTTTACTGTATTATCCATAATCGTTTTTTACTACTTAAGAAGAAATAAAGGGTATTTTAAATTTAACTGGTTTAAAATTCTAGGAATTTATGTAGTCTTCGGAATTTATATCTTTAGCTCTGGTTACATTTTTAACAATGTTTTTGAACAGCATCAAAGAGATCGGTTCGAAATTCTTTTAGGCTTGTCTAAAGACACCAAAAAAATTGGATATAATACTAATCAATCTTTACAAGCTATTAGTTCTGGTGGTGGATTCGGAAAAGGTTTTTTACAAGGAGATAGAACACAAGGAAATTTTGTACCCGAACAAGACACTGATTATATTTTTAGTACCGTTGGCGAAGAATGGGGGTTTTTAGGAAGTTCTTTAGTAATTATTTTATTTATGCTTCTCCTTTACCGAATTATTTATTTAGCAGAAACGCATAAAAACAAATTTGGCAGAATTTATGGATACAGCTTAGCCTCTATTCTATTTTTTCATGTAGTAATAAATATTGGAATGGTAACTCAATTGTTACCAACAGTCGGAATTCCGTTGCCTTTTTTTAGTTATGGTGGCTCTTCTCTTTGGGGATTTACATTACTCTTATTTATCTTTATTAAACTAGATGCAAATAAAAGTTATGATTGGTAAAACCCATTATTTTACAAAATAAAAAAAGCGTTCTGAATTTTCAGAACGCTTTTTTTTAATGTTGTTAA
>TARA_R110001599_G_scaffold250464_2_pt1 | contig 11510 bp, 13 predicted proteins | sample TARA_R110001599 | Tara Oceans TARA_R110001599 (sample SAMEA4398360) | marine metagenome | biome: Polar Biome; feature: [MES] marine water layer (ENVO:01000295) within the mesopelagic zone...; material: water (ENVO:00002006), including particulate matter (ENVO:01000060) such... | reverse complement strand
AGAGCTAACCTTTCTATTGAAACTATAAAAAGAATGTTCTCTTATTTCAGTAGACATGAAGTTGATAAAAAAGCTGAAGGTTTTAGAAGTGGAGAAGATGGCTATCCAAGTGCTGGGCGTATTGCATGGGGTCTATGGGGTGGAGATGTTGGATTTGCCTGGACTAAAAGAAAAATAGACGAAATAGCTAAAGAAGAAAAAAATTTAGAACTTATGGAAAAAGAGATAAGAGCAAAGGTAGGTACAATGATTTCAAATGGAATTGAATTACCTTTATATAATACAATTGAAGAAGCACAATCTGAAGCTGAAAGACTTGGAGGTAATGGATTTCATGAACATACAATGGATGGGGAAATTTATTATATGCCATTTGAAAGTCATCAGCAAGCTAAAGAAGTTATGGAAAAAATAAGTAATAATGAACATTATCCTGGACATGATGAAGATGATAAATCTTTAGTAAGAAGCAATAATAATAAGGAAGTTAGAACTTTCGAGGTACAAAATTTAGAACTTAGAATGGAAGGCGATAATGCTACTGTAGTTGGTTATGGTGCTGTTTTTAATTCAGAGTCTAATGACCTTGGTGGCTTTTATGAATATATAAGTCCAGGTGCTTTTGATGGTCGTTTAGAAGATGATGTGAGATTTTTAATAAATCATGATGGATTGCCTTTAGCAAGGACTATAAATAATACTTTAAGATTATCAGTTGATGAAAAGGGTTTAAGATATGAAGCTGACTTAAATACTAAAGTGTCTACTGCTAATGACTTGATTGAGTTGCTAAAAGATGGTACAATTAGCCAATCAAGTTTTGCGTTTACTGTCGAAGATGATAGCTGGAGAAGTGAAGATGGAAAAAACATTAGAACTATCAACAAAGTATCTAGACTATTTGATATTTCTAGCGTCACATTTCCAGCATATAATTCAGCTGGAAGCTATGCTTTACGTTCTATGGAACAATGGCAAGAAGAAGAAAAGAAAAAACTAGATGAAAGTTTAGTTAATGAAAATAAAGAAGGGATAAAAAAAGAAAATGACTTAACAAAACGCTCCCTTGCTGAAATGCGTTTGAAAGTTATTAAAAACAAATAAATTTTTTAAAATGAAAAATAGTAAATCTTTATTAGAGGAGAGAGCTATCAACGTTGAAAAGATGGAATCTTTAGTAGACTTATGTAAAGTTGAAGATAGAGAGATGACATCTGACGAATTAGTTGATTTCGATTCTTTAAATGAAAAAGTAGAATCTTTAACTGCAATGTCAGAAAGAGCTTCTAAGTTTGAAAATATTCAAGCTAAAAATGTTAAAAAGAATGCTCCAGTTTCTGAAGAAGTAAGAGCATCTAAAAACTGGTCTTTATTTAAAGCTGTTAATGAAATTCGTTCTGGTAAAGGACTTACTGGATTAGAAGCTGAAATGCATCAGGAAGCTGAAAAAGAAGGTCGTAAAGCTATCGAAGGTATCGGTATCCCAACATTGTTACAAGAAAAAAGAGCAATTGACCAAACTAATTCTGCAATAGCTCCTACTGCTGTAGGTGCATTTGTTGACTCTTTACAAGCTGCTGGACTTTATTCCAAAGTTGGAGTTACTGATTTAGGTACTGTTGCTGCTGACACGGTTCTTCCTATTGCTGGTGGATCGACTGTAGGCTGGAAATCTGAAGTTGCTGCTGCTGCTAATGGTGGAGCAAATTTTGATAAAGTTACTTTGTCTCCAAATAGAGTTACTGGTTTCGCTAATCTTTCTAATCAAATATTAGCACAAAATGGACCACAAGCTGAAGCTGCTGTAATGAATGATATGGCTCGAAATATGGCTGTTCAGATTGACGCTGCTATGTTTGGATCTTCGAATGTTACTGATGCTCCTGGATGTATCGCTGGAACTTCTGGAGTTCTTACATTTACTGAAGCTGCTTCTGTTGATGTTGCTTCTGATATGTTAGAAGCTATTCAGACAATCGCTAATAATCATGGATTAGACGGAAATAATGCTTTCGTTAACTCTTTCGAATTGTATTCTGCTATTAAAGGCGCAGCACAAGTTGCTTCTGTATATCCTTTATATGTTGATGACAAGTTAGCTGGTTATCCTGGATACTTTTCTTCTGCTCCAGCTTCTGTAGCTGGAACTTCTGGAGATGGTATATTTGGTGACTTTAGCCGTGTATTTATGGCACAATTTGGACCGATGTCTATACAAGTTGATCCTTTTACTAGAGCTGTAGAAGGAGAGGTTAGACTTATCTTAAATAACTATCTTGACTTTGGTGTTGCTTCTGGAGCATCATTTGTTAAGTATACTACTTTAAGTGCATAATTTTAATTACTAGGAGGAGGGATAATACCCTTCTCCTTTTATATTTTTTTAAAATGATTAACAACTACAACTTTACTGACTACGGATTTGTCCCTTACGGAAAGCTAGTTCTTAAAACTGCTCCAGTTTCTACAGCTATAACACTAGCAGAAGCTAAGCAACATTTAAGAGTAGACTCTGATTTTGACGATGACAATGCTTATATAACGTCTTTAATAGGAGTAGCAACTAACCTAGTCGAGCAATTTACTAGAAGAAGATTAATAACACAGACATATAATTTATTTTATGATAATTTTCCTCCTTATATAGATTTACAAGTTGGAATTATTGACAGCATTACACATATTAAATATTACGATTCAGATAATGTAATACAAACACTAGCTGCTTCAGAATATGATTTAGACAAAAGAATTAATCCTGGAAGAGTTTATCAAAGTAAAACTGGCAGTTTTCCTGGAACTTACGATAGACCAAATGCAGTTGAAATAGAATTTGTAGTTGGAGAAACATCAGCAGACGTAGAGGATGCAATAAAACAAGCAATGTTAATTACAGTTGGAAGGTACTACGAGCAGCGTCAAGATGTTGTTTTAGGTACAATTGCTACAGAGCTTCCTTTAATGGTCGAGTACATTTTAACTCCTTATCGTTTGTTAGAGCTATGATAGTTGGAAAACTAGATAGAAAGTTAAGGCTTTATAAACAAGTTTTTACAACTAATGAATATGGAGAGAGAGCAATTTCTTCTTTATCATTTGTTACTATTTACGGAAACTTTGATTATAGAAGTGGTAAAACTGGTTATGATGCTGATGCTTTAATAAATGACCAAAATATAGAATGTACAATAAGATATAGAAAAGACATTGGTACTACTCCTCAATATTTTATAAGCAATGGATTACAAAATTACACGATAAAAAGCATAAGAGAAAAAGGAAGAAAAGAGTCTATGATATTAATGTTAGAAGAAAATGATGTTATAGATTTAAGCTCTGTTAATCCTTTTTATGAATTTACTGTTAATACTGCTAATACTGGTTTAGGAAGCTCTACGTCCACACAGTATGGATTATCAACTAGAGCTAGTGGGACATATGATTTTACTGTTGATTGGGGCGACGGTAGTACAAACACAATTACAACTTATAACGATGCTAACGGATTACATACTTATTCTAGTGGTGGCATTTATACTATTAAAATTAAAGGCACTTTTAACGGAATCAATACTAGTAATATTGATACTGGTGGCTGGAATTTTGGTAGGATTGATCCTTTAAAGTTATTAGACATAAAATCTTATGGACCTTTAATTATTCAAGATTCTGCTGCTTTCAAAAGTTGCACTAATTTAACTTCAAGTGCGACTGACAATTTACAATTTAATACAACTGATGCAAGTGACACATTTGAAGACACAAACTTTAACGGAGTAGTAAATAATTGGAATGTTAGTAATATAACTAATTTTAGTAATTTCTTTGATGGCAGTCAATTTAATCAAGATTGTAATAATTGGAATATAAGTAAGGCAACTAATTTGGCTAATATGTTTGAAGATTGTCCATTCAACAAAAGTTTGTCAAAGTGGGATTTATCTTCTGTTACAAATACTGGTGCAATGTTTGGAGTAAATACTGTATTTAATCAAGATGTATCAATGTGGGATGTAAGTAGTTTGACATCAGCTGTAACTATGTTTGCTGGAGCAACAGCCTTTAACCAATCTCTGGCTTCGTGGGATGTTACTAAATTGACTGGAAATCAATTTACTTTCTTTGGTAATGGCTCAGGCTTATCTACTGCTAATTATGATTCAACTCTTATTGGATGGGCTTCTCAAAATGTAAATAGTGGAGTGACTATAAACTTTGGAACTTCTACCTTTACTGGTGGAGGCGAGGCTGAAGCAGCTAGAACTACATTAGTGAGTAAAGGATGGACTATAACTGATGGAGGATCTGTATAATGAATAAATTAAATAAAATATATAAGCCTGAAATATCTACTTATTTTATAATATTAAATAAGGCAAAAGACAATGTTTTATCTTATGGTATTGTATTACCTAATCAAGTTTTAACAACTAAAGAAACTAATATAGATACTTATACAGATGAAAATAAATGGAAAGAAGTTTTAGAATCTTTCAAAATTGAGTTATTATAATGACTAATGCTTTTACTTTAGAAGTTGACAAAAAAGAACTAATATCTTTAATAAAAGATTTAGAGAGTCTAAATATGTCAGACAGTAAAAATAAAACTTTACTAAGAAAAGGTATGAGAAATGCAGCTAAACCAATATTACAAGAACTTAAAAGCTTAGTTCCTAAAAAAAGTGGTCAGTTAAAAAAGTCTTTAGCCATTATTAACGGCAAGAATGTAAAAGGTAAAACTCCTTCTATCTATGTAGGTCCAAGAGTGAAAAATTCATTTGCCGACGAAGAGAAAACTGGTTTTTATTTTTACTTTTTAGAATACGGATTTAGAGGTATACCAGGTTTAAGAATGTTAGATAAGGTAACACAAAGTCAAGGTAATAAAGCTTTAAATAATGTAATAGGAGAAATAAAAAAAGTTATAGATAAAAGAATGAAGTAATGGAAATTGGGAAAGTAGTATATAATATTTTGAGTAATAATGCTTCTATTAGTAATTTAATAACTAATGATAGTAATACTAGAATTTTTCCGAGTAGATATAACTTTCCAAAAAATGTTAAGCTTCCTTATATAACTTATCAAATGGTTTCTGATGATCCTAATAATACTAAGAACGGAGTTTCTACTTATGATTATGTTATAGTACAAATTAGCATTTATCATAATAGTTATTCTGATATGATTACACTAGCTGGACTTGTTAGAACTGCTTTAGATTATGTGAGTGGTACTTACAATGGTGTTATAGTTGATAAAATATTTTATGAGAATCAGAATGAGTTATACGATGACACAGCTGGAAGCATAGGATTTTATGGTATTGCTCAAGATTATAGATTTAACATTAATAGATAGATATGTACAAGATTAAAATTAAAAAAGATATTGAATGCAGAGGGATAGAATATAAAAAAGACGAATCTTACGAAGTAGTAAAAGCTGTCTTTAATTATTTAAAGCATAACAATGCAATCGATTTAACAAAGAAGAAATCTAAAAAGAAAGATTTAGATATTAGCTAATTAATAAATTTTAAAATAAAAAGAAAATGGCAATTTTTAACGGAACAGATTTAATTCTGAAAGTAAGTCCTTCTAGTGGTGGGACTGCTGTGAAATTGATGCATTCACAAAGTGTGTCAATAGATATGAGTGTAGATATGATAGACATATCTAATAAAGATAGTGACGGATACAAAGACATACTACCTGGTCAAATGTCTTATAGCTTGTCAGCTGATGGTCTTATGGACTTTGCTGGTGTTGCTGGAGATACGGAAGTTGACGAATTATACAATCAAATGTTTCAAGTAGTTGGAGGAGTTGGAAGAACAGCAGTAACTTTTGCTTTTGGATTTGATACTCCAGCTACTGGAGAATATAGTTATAGTGGGTCTGGATTTATTTCTAGTCTTTCTATTACTGGAGGAACTGAAGATGCTCCTACTTATTCTGTAGCAATTGAAGGCAACGGTGCATTAATTCAGACTGTAGCTTAATAATCTCTTTGTTAGTTGGGTATGAGCTTCGGCTCTGCTCATCTAACAATTAATACTAACAACTAATACTAACAAAGATATGTACGAAATAGTAATAATAAATGGGAAGGATTACCCAGTAAGATTTGGAATGAACTCTTTAAGAATGTTCTGTAAAGATACTGGTAGAAGTTTATCAGATTTAGATAGTTTAGGAGAAGGAATGAGTTTAGACGATGCTTGTTATCTTATTCTTAATGGAATAAAAGATGGATCAAGAGTAAGTGGTCAAGAATGTTCTTTAACTATTGATGATGTTGCTGACCTTTTAGATGATGATTTTGATGCAATGAATAAAGTTCTTAATGTATTTACTGAGCAATTTTCATCTAAATTTAGTGACGAAAAAAAGTTAAAGGGAGCAGTAAAGAAGCTCCCAAAAGCAAAGAAGTAACTTGGACTGATTTAGAATCTGTTGCTTATGGTTTAGGATTGATGCCAGAAGAGTTTTGGGGATTAACATTCCATGAGTTCTTTTGTATTCAAAAAGGTAAAAATGATAGGTTTGAATTATTACAAAGGTTTGAATGGGAGAGAATAAGATGGTTAGCTACTTGTAATTTGCAGCCACATACAAAAAAAGGTCAAAATTTATCTCCTCAAAAGCTTGTAAAGTTTGAATGGGAAAAGACTAAGGTCGATATTGATTTAGAGAAACAAAAAGAAAGAGCTTATTATATAAATAAGAAATACGAGAAACTACAAGAAAATGGCAAATAAAACGTTATCCGTAAAATTAAGCTTAAACGATAAGCAGTTCCAAAGTAATTTAAAAAAGACAACAAAGTCTTTAAAGAAGTTTGGAACATCTTTAAAAAATATTGGGAAAAATTTATCTACGAATTTAACTTTGCCAATATTAGCTATTGGAGTAGCTAGTATTAAATTAGCTTCAGATTTTGAAGAGTCTTTAAATAAAGTAAGAGTGGCATTTGGCTCAACTTCTGGAGAAGTAGAGGCTTTTGCTAAAACAACTTTAGAATCTTTTGGTATTGCTGAAGGATCAGCTTTAGAAATGGCTTCTTTATTTGGAGATATGTCTACTTCAATGGGACTTACTGAACAAGAAGCTTCCTCAATGTCCACGTCTTTAGTTGGTCTTGCTGGTGATTTATCATCTTTCAAAAATATAGGAATAGAACAAGCTCAAACTGCTTTAGCTGGTATTTTTACTGGAGAGACTGAAAGTCTTAAAAAACTAGGTATTGTAATGACAGAAGCAAATCTTAAATCTTTTGCTTTAACTCAAGGAATGAATTCTAATGTCAAGAGTATGACTCAAGCTGAAAAAGTAGCTTTGAGATATTCTTTTATTTTAGCTAATACTTCTAATGCTCAGGGAGATTTTTCAAGGACTAGTGAGGGCTTTGCTAATCAAACAAGAAAACTGCAAGAAAGTTTAAAGCAATTAGGTCAGGAACTAGGAAAAGTATTGCTTCCTTTGGCTACTAAAATAGTTGTTAAGTTTAATGCTTTAGTAAAATCATTCAGTAATTTAACAACTGAACAAAAAGAAACAATTCTTAAAGTAGCTGGCTTAGTTGCAGTTTTAGGTCCTTTATTAATTATTTTTGGTAGTATTGCTGGGGCAATTTCTACTTTAATTCCTATTGTAGTTGGTTTAGTTGCTGCATTTAATCCTTTAGTAGCTGTTGGTTTAGGTGTAGCAGCTGGTTTAACATTTTTAGGTAAAAAGCTTGGATTTTTTGGAGACGAAACTAAAGAGGTTTCTGAGGACATAGAAGAAGTAGTTGGTCAATTTGATAAGCTAGAAAAAGCAATACCTACAAAAACAATATCAGCACCAAAACGACAAACTTTAGCTCCTATAGAAAGTATAAAAGCGGAATCTATAGATATTGATTTTAATAAAATTGCATCTGGATTTAAAATGGCTACTGTAGAAGCTCAAGGCTTAGTCGAAACTATTTCTCCAATGCAAGAGATGGGAAATACTATAGAAGGTGCTTTTACTCAATTTGGTTCTAGTTTTGAAATGACTATGACAAATGCAATGATGTCAAGCGAAAACTTTTTGACTTCTTTTATTGATGGTATTAAAGTGGCTATAAAACAACTTTTAGTTCAATTAGCAGTCACAGCATTTATAAATACTTTAATGGGTGGTACTGGAGCTGGAAAGTTATTAGGAATTGGAGGTGGTCAAGGTGGTATGTTTGGAGATGGTTTAAAAAGCGTTTTAGGTCTAGCGACTGGAGGTTTAGTACAAGGTCCAACTTTAGCGATGGTTGGAGAAGGTCCTGGAACGAGCATGAGCAATCCTGAAGTAGTAGCTCCTTTAAATCAGTTAGAATCTATGATGGGAGGAGCTGGAGGTAGTGTAGAAGTATTTGGAAGAATAAGTGGATCAGACATTTTAATAAGTTCTGACAGAGCAAGAAGTAATAGAAATAGAACAAGAGGATACTAATGGCTATAGTAGATAGATTGACAAGCGAGTTTACAAGTGACAGTTCTGTTACTTATAAAGTAACTGTAGTAGATAATGATGCTCCAAGTAGTGCTACGTCTGTTGTAAAATTAGGAAGCGATGGATTCAATCTAACATATCAAACGGATACAGATGACAGATTTACTGGCTTAATACCTTCTGAAGTTACTGTAGATATTTTAGTAACTGTAGCATTTGAACAATCTGTCATCAATGCTATAAGAACTGCAGACTATCAAAGGTTTCAATTAAAAATAGAAAAAAAAGTTGGTGGAGGGTCTTATGATTTATTCTGGGCAGGGAATATACTTAATGACATAAATGCAGAAAAAGATGCTTCTTTCCCTACAAGCTTTACTCTTACTGCTATTTGTGGACTATCTCAATTATCTGAAATTGACTATAATGATAATATATCATATTTAGATAACTCTACCTTTCAGTGTAAAGACCTTTTAATTAATGCTTTAAAGATACAAATAGGAACATCTGACTACTGGGGTGCTTCTGATAATTATTTGTATACTATTGTTGATTGGACAAATGACTTAATTCCAAGAAGTTCTAATGTTGATCCAATGAATTATACTAGATTTAATCCTTTTGCTTTTGCTTCTGTTAATGAAGAAACTGGTATTATTACGAGGCAATCAGCTTTTGATTTACTTAATGGAATCTGTAAAGCATGGGGAGCAAGGATGTTTTTAGCTGATGGTTACTGGAATTTTATACAAGTAAACTCATATTTTTATATGGGTAGTGCTACTAGTGTTTTTTTTAGAACATATAAAACAAACGGAGTTCAGTTAAATGATGGCACTTTAGATTACAGAAAGCAAGAAGGTACAACTTATAAAAGACTAGCTGGAGCTACTTTTGATACCTTACCAATACTAAGAAAAGTAAGTGCAAAATATGATACAATAAAAGCTTTTGATTTACCTTTTATTTCTTATCAGTATGGCTCTGGAGCTGTGACTGATTTTACTTCAGCTGATGGTAATAAACCTATTATAACTTGGAATGGCTTTATTAATGGCTCAAGTTCTTTTACATCTACCAACTATGGTATCGCTACTGGCATTGCATCTTGTTTAAAAATTAACATGGGAACTGTTCAAGCAGTTACTGGTGGAACAATAAGCTTTAAAAGAGTTTTTTCAAATGCGTTTATTTTGCCTTTAGCAGATTACATTACAGCTGGATGGGAAAACTCTTCTTTTGAAATAAAGCATTATATGAGATTAAGACTTGTAGGTGCTTCAGATACTAAACTTTGTATTCCTTTAGCAAATGATGCCTCTGATTGGATAGTGGGAACAGTTGGATCTTCTTTTTTTGGTTTAGCTCCTTCTTTTCCTAATGCAATAAATCCACAAGTCGGAAGTATATACTTCAATCCTATAAATAATGAAGAATATTTAGCACAATTTGAAACTCAAGAAATTCCAAATGATGGTACTTTATTTCTTGATACATACTGCATAGTAAAATACAATGAATTTAATACTCCAGCATCTCAAACAGTAATACAATCAACTGATACTGGAGCTGATAAACTTTTAATTTATTCAAGACCAGATACTAATGATGAACAAGAGATACAGTATTATGTAAACGGAGAAGCTGTAGCTGGACAAATATTTGAAGCTAATAATACTCCTGGAGGAACTCTTATAACTAATGGAACAGAGTATGAAGTAGGAGATTTATTTTTTGGTAGTGGACCTGATGCTACAGCGATTGGAAGGATTGAAAGTTTCAACGGATCAGCATGGAGTAATTCTATAAATGCAACATGGGATTCTTATGGGAGTGGAACTGATTTTAGAATGACAGAGCTTTTAGTACAAGAAATATTAAAAGGACAAAATGAAGGAGCTAGTATTTTTAATGGTGCTATTAAAATAACTAACACATCAGAATTAAACTTTTTTAATAGTATAGAAATTGACGGAACTTACTATCTTCCGTCTCAAGTTTCATATAATGCAAATAAAGATACTTGGTCAGGAGAGTATTTCCAAGTAAGTAATAACAGTAATACTCAAAATTTAACTATCGATAATATTCCTTTAGATACAAATCCAGCTGAATTAGGCGATTTAATTACATCTTGGTAACATGGGACTAACTAACTATTTAAGAAATGAAGCTATAGGTACTGTCGCATTGCCTACAATGACTTTGACAATTTCAACTTTAGAAATAGAAGCTGCGACAACTGACATAGCTTCGACTGGTCAAAAATTAATGATTATAAATCGAGTTAATGGAGAAGAGTATCCAATTACTTTAACAGCACCTATTGAGACTGGAGATAAGGATATTTATTTCACAGCTATAACTACTGAGTCTTTAATAATTTTAGGGAGTATCATTATTTTACCTCAAGATGAAAAATGGAATAAAATAAACACTAATTTTAATTCACGTCATGCGAGTTTTACTTTTCCTATTGATAGTCGAACTGTAACAAATGATTTTTTAAGTAGAAGCTATGATGCTATTTTTACTACAAATACTGGAACTGTAGTAGTAGATGGAAATAACTATGATAACTCTTGGGCTGGTGTTTATTCTATCTTAAACCAAACTAGGTCAAATTTTATTATTCATAGAATAAGAGGAAACGTTGTAACAAATTTAAATACTGGAAATAGCGTAAAAATGAAGTTTTATAAAAAAAGTTTTACTGTTGGTAATACTACTCAGACTCCTATGAAATTAGTTGATAATCAAACTTTTACATCAGTTGCAGATATTGAACATGGTTTTGAATATGATTCTGGAGATATTTCAGCAAATGCGAACTCTAGCTTTAGCTCTATTGATAATTTGATTCCAGTATTACAATTAGCTTCTACAACTACTGGTAAATTCTTATTTCATGCTGAAATAGAAATAATATTTTCAAATACTTATTAAGATGAAAAATCTATTTAAAGAAACTCAAGACGTATTATTATTAAATGCTGGGACTTTTACTTTTGTCTCTTTAGCAAATATAGAA
>TARA_R110001599_G_scaffold71251_1_pt1 | contig 11511 bp, 10 predicted proteins | sample TARA_R110001599 | Tara Oceans TARA_R110001599 (sample SAMEA4398360) | marine metagenome | biome: Polar Biome; feature: [MES] marine water layer (ENVO:01000295) within the mesopelagic zone...; material: water (ENVO:00002006), including particulate matter (ENVO:01000060) such as...... | reverse complement strand
GGAGTAGGATTTGAACCTACGACCTTCAGGTTATGAGACGGATATCTGTACAGTTATAATATTGAAATTTATGGATTTATATTTATTATTTTGGATAAAGTGCTAGTAGTTGTGTTAGAAGTTTCGGTATTTTGGGCTGAACAGTCAATTTTTGTGTTAGATTGCTAACGCAAAACCTTTGAGGTGCTAGGAAACCCGAAGCTTTTTCAATTTTCCCGTATCACAGCCAGACAAGCTTCGACAGCATAGCTCGAGACATCTATAACATTAGCGCTTGCATATGCATTTCGCCAAATGTGACATTCATCTATGACCGAAATTGGGGCCGGTTTCTGCCTGGCTGGTTCCATGCGAGAAAGTTCAAAATCTGCCATTTGGCAAGCACCAACGTTTGCGAATTTTGAATCAAAACGTAGCTAATAAACCCTAGGCAAACTATGCGCAGTCACCCGACATGAACTGGATATCTGCGTTGACCACAAAATATTTGACCGGCCTGCTGGCAAAAAGCACATCATCTCCCGCAAAAGATGCTCGGACGACTGGCGAACGGATTTTCCAGCTAGCCTTTGCCATCATTCAGTGGCCCTGGTTGCTCAAGAGTCTCTACGGGGGAACCAAGGCCGAAAAGCAAACACTACTCGCCCGAATGGACCTCCCGGATGGGGCGCTTCCCCATCTCGGTAGCTGGAAGGCCGATACCTATCTACTACACCGTATCGTTGATGAAATCGAAGCGCTGCGCCCGCAACATGTGGTCGAACTGGGTTCCGGAGCTACGTCGCTGGTCATCGCCAAGGCGCTTTCCCAGAACGGCGGCGGTTGTCTGCATAGCTATGATCAGCACGAGCCATTTTTGGCGGAAATGCGAGGCTGGCTCGCCGAGCACGATCTTGCCGCAGAATTCCGCCACGCTCCGCTGAACCTGCGCGATACCGCATGGCCCGGCCTGTGGTATGATCTTCATGATATACCGCCCACCATTGACCTGCTGATCATCGATGGTCCGCCATGGGCGGTGCATCCCTTTGCGAGAGGGATTGCTGAACGTCTGTTCGAGCGTATGTCTCCGCAGGGTGTTATCCTGCTCGATGATGCGGCCCGCCCCGGCGAACGGATTGTCGCTCGCCGCTGGTCACGCAAATGGCAGGATTTCGATTTCTCTTTCGAAGGAGTAGGCACAAAGGGTCTGCTGGTAGGCCGCAGGAGGGCAAAGCCGAATAGATTTGATCTGGGCGGCCCCTACGATTAGGGCTTGCGGCATGCGTGCGGCGCTAGCAGTTCACTGGCTGCACCCGACGGTCATGCGCCGCTCTACTTCGTCCTTCTGCGTATTGGATATGTCTTGCCAGTCTTGATGCTACTTCTTCTGGGAGTGTTGGAGGGCCTCACGGAATTCTTGCCGGTTTCGTCCACTGGGCATCTGATCCTTGCGGGCGCGCTGATCGGCTTCGAAGGCGAAGCAGCCAAGTCGTTCAAGATTGCCATTCAGCTGGGCGCAATCCTTGCCGTGGTGATAATATATTATCGCCGCTTTTATGACGTAGTCTTCGGAATGTTTCACTCCGACACAAACGCATGGAGATTTGCTAGAAACATCTCGATCGCGGTTTTTCCGGCGCTCGTCATCGGAGTTGCCGCCTATCCGGTAGTTCGTTTCCTTCTGGAAAGCCCGGTCGTAGTATGCGTTGCACTTATCATCGGCGGCATCGCAATTCTTTTCCTCGAAAAGACCGTAAAGACCGTTCATTTTCATTCCGTCGAAGCAATTACCCCCAAGACGGCCCTGCTGATTGGTGCTGTCCAGTGCCTTGCAATGATCCCTGGCGTGAGCCGGTCGGGAGCGAGCATCTTGGGTGCTCTCAGTGTCGGAGTAGAGCGCAAGACCGCGGCCGAGTTTAGCTTCTTTCTCGCTGTACCGACGATGATTGCCGCCACCGGGTATGACCTGTTTCAAAATCATTCGGCGTTGGATATTGACGATCTAACCAGTATCGCCATTGGTTTTGGTGCAGCCTTCGTAACTGCGCTCATCGTCGTCAAAGCGTTCGTGGCGGTCGTTTCACGCTTCGGGTTTGCCCCTTTCGCCTGGTACAGGATCCTGATCGGTACAGCTGGCCTTATCTGGTTGTGGCCTTGATTGACCAAAATAGCCCGAGGGGTTCCATTGGTGAGAATTGCCCATGATGACCTTGCGTCGTAAGGACGAGCACAACAGCAGGAGAGATGCATGATCCGTGGATACTCAAGTCAGGCTGGGCGGTTGGTCAAAGTCGAAGCTTCCAGTGAAAACCTAAAAGATCTTGTCTGGATCGATCTAGTCAACCCGAGCGATGAAGAAGAGGCCAAGCTAGAGCAGCAACTCGAGATCGGCATACCGACCCGGGACGAAATGGAGGAAATCGAAATTTCCTCGCGGCTTTACCAAGAAGACGGGGCGGTCTTCATGACTGCGATACTTCCTGCGCATGCCGACGGCGACGAGCCCGATATGCAGCCTGTATCCTTCGTCCTCAGCGGCCCACATTTGATCACCGTTCGCTACCATGAACCTCGCGCCTTTCAGACATTTCCCCAACGAGCCGCAAAGGTCGCAATGGGCGTAGAGACTGGAGAAGGCGTTCTGATCGCGCTGCTGGAAGCAATCGTTGACCGTCTAGCCGACATACTTGAACGCGCAGGCCGAGACATCGATGAGGTCTCGCGAAATATCTTCCGTCGCCAGGATGGGCCGCCGACCCAGGCTCGGGATTTTCAGGCCACGTTGGATGCCATCGGTCGCAAGGGTGACCTCATGTCCCATATTCGAGACAGCCTGGTGACGCTGGACCGGCTTGCCGGGTTCTTGAGCCAACACGTCGCAGACGAGGACGAACCTCGGGAACACAGGGTTCGAATGAAGACCTTGACCCGCGACATCCGGTCCATTGCCGATCACGCCGGCTTTCTATCGCAGAAAATTACCTTCCTGCTCGATGCTACACTTGGAATGATCAACATCGAACAGAACGCCATCATCAAGATCTTTTCCGTAGCTGCAGTGGTTTTTCTGCCACCGACTTTAATTGCGTCGATCTACGGCATGAACTTCGAGCATATGCCCGAGCTTGAGTGGCTGCTGGGCTATCCTTTCGCAATCGGATTAATGGTCATGTCTGCAGTTCTGCCTTTTCTATTCTTTAAACGGCAGGGCTGGTTGTAGTTCACTCAATGATCCACTTTTGTCGAACACCATACTGGGCAGCTTGATCCTAAACCTGTTCCCCGTCAGCACCTATTGTCACCAAAATGGGATTGTGATTTAAGGAGTGTTTTGTGCACCCGGTCTGTTTATTGAATGTTGCAGGGCGACATCCAAGCGCTTGATCGGTCGAGCCCTTCCTCCATGCTTAGCGTCGTAATCTAGATATTCTGTCCGAATGTCCGCTTCTCTATCGCGGCTTATGTCAAGGGTGTGTTGATTATGTCATGAGCTATTCCTTCGCACTATTGATCTGTCTTTGCCGATGTGCCGTCACGGATTTCGTGCTTCTCTTCGAGGTCGGCGTGTGGCCGCCTCATGATGGGGTAAGAAGGATGGAGTGGTCCAATCTTTTGGGCGCCCTTGCTGCAAGCGCAGCAGGATCTGCGGACATTACGAACTCACTCTACCCGTCGTCCCCGTGAGGACATCATTCTGCCGAGGCAGATCTGGTAATAAGAGCCTGAGTGCTAAGCCTCCTTTGCAGCGCTGTTACTGAAGCGGAAGTCGGTGCCATCGATCCACATCCGGTGGAGAATGACGGCAATGCGTCTGGCAAGCGCGACGGTCGCACGCCGCAACCCGCGCCGCTGCGCCACCCTCATCGCCCATGCCTTGAGCCATGACCATTTCTTGGAATGGGTGAGCATCGACTGTGCCGCCTCATAGAGCATGGTGCGCAGCATCACGTCCCCGCATTTTGATATGCCGCCATCATAATCGATCTCGCCTGACTGGTGCCGCCTCGGGGTCAAACCCGAATGTGCGCCGACATCTCTGGAATGCACAAAGCGGTGCGGCTGATCAACTGAAGCCCGGTAAGTGAGCGCAACGATGGGGCCGACACCGGGAACGGTCATGAACCGTCTGCATATAGGATCATCACGAACTGCATCAAGGAGCATTTTGTGAAGCACCGCCAGTTGCTGTCGCATCACCTGCCGGACTGCCAGCAGAGGACCCACAATCGCCGCCAGTCTGGGAAGACCGTCGACCAGCTCGCGGATCCGCGCTTCATAGTTCCCAGTACTGACGACACCAACCTTCAAGCCGAAGTTGCGCAACGTTCCGCGCATGTCGCATTCGATATCGAGCAATTTACGCTGGATAAGCTTGCGGCTCGTTAGCAGCATTCTTTGTTCTTGTGCTGCCAGGGTCTTGACATGCACCGGTTTGAACAGGCCCACACGCATCATCTGGGCTATCCCGCGGGCGTCATTACGGTCGCTCTTGTTGATCTGCTGGGCCTTGAGCAGCGCTTTCATATGCCGTGTCTCAACGCACACGACAGGCAGGCCCGCCTCAGCCAGCCCATTCACTAGCCACTGTGACAATGGCCCCGCCTCAATCCCGACCCGGACATAATCACCGTCAACCGAGGTCAATAGCACAGCAATATCATCTGGCTCGGTTGGAACCTTGTGTTCGTAGATAAATCTACTAACCTCATCGACAACGCACACCGCCGTCTCTTGTACCGATACATCCAAACCTACAAAATGTGACATCGTGCTCACTCCTTCCTTGATGCTCAAGGCCAGGATGACCCCGATTACATCAGCATAAATGAAGGGGCTGCAATCTTATACATCACTCAAAAAAGCAGCCGCCGCGATACACCATCTTTGAAGGATTTCTTAACGGGTTGCTAGCGTCAAACATTGCGCGCATTCCAGACCGGCGACAATTGGGCCGGGAGCGGAACGACTGCTTACTGAATATCAACCATGGCTAGCGGACGTAATAATGGCAGGTCGGACATTGAAGAGGAAAACAGACTGGCCGATTCTGCCCATAACCTGACAAGCTATATTAATTACAAGGTATTTTGACGCCGACGTGCTCATTGGATCAGCTACGCCAGAAGCGCGGATAAAACAGAATCAGAACCGTGAACAGCTCCAGCCTGCCCAGCAGCATGCCAAAGGAGAGAAGCCACTTGGCCATATCTGGCAGAAGGAGGAAATTGCCTGCCGGACCGATCAGATCGCCAAGTCCGGGCCCGACATTTGCGAGGGCGGTGACCGCCCCGCTCGCGCTGGTCAGGAAATCTAGTCCCAGGGCCATCAGCGCAACCGTTAAAGCTGAATATGTCGCAAAGAACACAGCCAGAAATACAACTACCGAGCTAACCACATCATTGCTCAACGGGCGGCCTGCATATGTTTTGACTACAACCCCGCTCGGATAGAGCAATTGGCGAAAATGCGCTTTGAGCATTATATATATCACTTCAAACCGGAAAATCTTTATCCCGCCGGCTGTCGATCCGGTGCACCCGCCGACAAATGTTAAACCGAAAAACAAGGCTATGGCAGCATTGCCCCAAAGCGAATAGTCGGTGGTAGCATATCCGGTGGTTGTAACGACTGATATGATATTGAACGCTGCATAGCGATATGCAGCTTCAGGCGCATAGGTGCCAGTCGATAACAACACGGTTCCCGTCAGCAAAATTATCACACCCAGAAACGTCAGAAAGCGACGTACTTGGGTATCAAAAAGGGCGCTCATATCGCCCGCAAGGAAACGAACATAAAGAACAAAAGGGATGCCGCCAGCCAGCATGAACAATGAGCTTGTCCACTGAATGCCGTTTGCTTCCCAGTTTCCGAACGAATTATCCGATGTCGAATAGCCGCCAGTGGAAATCGTCGTGAGAGAATGCAAAATTGCGTCGAAGATCGTCATACCCTGAAGCCAGTATGTCAAAGCGGCGAGTACGGTAATACCAAGGTAGACACTTCCGATTGCAGCGGCGATCTGGCGTACCTTGGGCAGCACTTTTTCCGACCGGTCGGAAGATTCGGTCCGGAACAGTTGCATGCCGCCGATGCCAAGCGCCGGAAGCACGGCGATTGCGATAGCGATTATCCCGATCCCCCCCATCCACTGCAGTAGCGCGCGCCATGTGAGCAAGCCGGGCGGGGCTTCCTCCAGATCGGTTATCACTGTCGAACCCGTCGTTGTAATGCCGGACATCGCCTCGAAGAAAGCGTTTGTAACGTCGCCGCTCGTCGTCCCGAAAGTCGTCAGATAGAAGGGCACGGCACCCAAGGCCGCGACAGCGAACCAGCTCAGAGGGGTCAGCAGGAAGGCCTGCCGCAAGGACAGTCCAAGCCCAAGCATACCGCGATTGGGATAGACCAGAATTGCGCCCAGCACTGCCCCGCCCAGAGATGACATCGCAAATGCCTGCCAATCCCGATCACCGTAAAAGAAGTCCACCAGCGACGGGATCAACATCATGGCGGATGTTGCAAGCAGCACCAGGCCGACAAGATAAAGCACCGGGCGTATGCCCTCGGCCAGCCACCCAAAAGAAGGAGTAACCATGTCGCGGCTTGTCACAGCAGACGTGCTCGCTTGGCTCCAAGCAGAGCCTCTGCAAGGCGGATCGAACTGTAGGCGACTAGCGCTACCACGCGGTCGCCGACCTGCATTTTCACCGCGTCCTGCGGGAAGATCACTTCGTCTCCCCGAATAACCGCGCCGATCTTCATGCCGCGGGGAAGGTCGAGTTCACTTATCGATTGCCCGGCCAGTCGCGACGACGAAGTTATGTCCGCCTCAATGACTTCGCCGAAATCCTCTCGCAGCGTATAGAGGGCAGAAATGGAATCGTGCCGAATATGGCGAAGCACTGTCGAGACTGTCAATGTGCTGGGATTCACCGCAACATTGATCCCCAGCGTCGGCAGAAGCGTCTCGTATGATCGCTTGTTGACCAACGTGATCGCGCGAGAACAGCCAGCTTGTTTGGCCAGCACTGCGGCGAATATGTTGGTTTCGTCATCATCGGTCACTGTAATGATGGTATCTGCGGTGCCAACGCCAGCCTCATTTAGAAGTTCGCGATCTAATGCATCTCCACGCAATACCACAATATCTTCACCGAGCTCACGGGCAGAAAATTGGGCCCGCGAGGGATCGCGTTCGATGACCTTGATATTTAGCTTACGAAAGGAGGATTGAAGCTTTCGCGCCAGATGAAGCCCAACATTTCCGCATCCGACGATGATTATCTTGCTTGCCGCCTTCTCGGCATGATCGAAGGCCGACAATACTGCGTCGACTTGATCTGTCCGGGCAAGTATATAGACGTCGTCGTTCAGCTCTATAACCTCATCATCGCCCGGCGCAAAACAGCGTCCATTGCGGATTATGGCAAGAACAGTTGTGTGTTTTAGCTCACAATCGCTTGCTATTTCGGTGATCGATTTTCCAACCACAGGCGCATCAGCGGACAATGTGTGTATGCCCAGCAGTTCGATACGATCCCCGGCCAGTGAGACCATATCGAAAGCGCCTGGCGTTCTAAGGCGGCGCTCGATCCCGTCGGCAATTTCAATTTCCGGCGATATGATGATGTCGATTGGCAAGTGTTCTGCGGCATAGAGTTGGGTATCATTCTGAGCGAGATAACCAGCATGCCGCAGCCGGGCTATACGACGCTTGACGTTGAAGAGCGAATAGGCAACCTGACAGGCGACCATATTCACCTCATCCGACTGGGTTACTGCAATTAGCATATCAGCGTCCTGCGCACCTGCCTTTTTCAATATGGATGGGTGGGAGGCATGGCCTACAATGCCGCGAACATCATAATCTTGGTCGATTTTCTGAACTTGCGCCTCATTGATATCAATCACCCTGACATCAATATTTTCACGCGCCAGTTGCCGAGCGATTGTGGTTCCAACCTCTCCGGCTCCGCAGATGATGATCTTCATAAATGCTCCCGTTCAGATATGGCCCGCCCTGTTCTGACGATGGGCCAGTTATCAAGGATGATCCGATTAACAAAGCAAATTCATCTTTTTTCGGTGAATTTGCTGTAATTTGGTTGCGAAAAACGTCTTGAGATGGAAGAAATCAAGTTGTGAAAAAAAGGAACTTGGAAATGGCTGTTTCAGGAAAGCTTCTGGTAGAACGTGGCAGCATAGATGCTCCCTCACAAGATTGGGGGGATTATGATTTTATCGCACTTCCTTCGCCTGGAGACCGTATTGCCGCACTGTACGAAGAAAGTTTGCATTACCTCACCGTTTTGTCTGTTCACCATCGTCCTGTGGCCAAGATGGATGAGAGCAGAGGCCGAGGGTTTGGCTTTCCAGAAGCGGACATCGTTGCGAAATGGACAGGCATGAAGGACTAGATACCCACTTAATGTATGCCGCCCCCATCGCCAGGTGGGTCCGAGGATCTCAGTGCGCGCCGCCTGTCCATGGTCTGAGATTGGCACAACAAAGCCCTTGCCTTCAGAGCTTCGGCTCCGTAACCAGTTTATCCCATGTGGCGTAATCATCTAGTCATCTGCGGACTCGACAGGGTCGCGTTATGTGCGGCGGAGCACATCAGTGAGCGGTTCAATGGCATCAAAAAAATCCTCGTGTTAGACAGGGATCCTGCCAAGGCCGAGTTGGCTCAGACGCTGGGTTTCTCATTTATCTTGGGTGACGCCAACTCCTCCAACTCGCTGCGCGTTGCGCAGGTTACCGCAGCGGCGGCTGTTTTCGTGTGCATTGAGGATACTGCTGCGCTGCCGATAATTCGACGTATCCAGAAAGCCGCGTCGCAAACCCCGATAATAGCGGTTCTTAAGCACAAAGCGAATGAGAATGCAGCGCTTAGAAGCGGTGCGAGCGGGGTCCTTGTGCTTTCGGAGATCACCGGAAGGCTCCTTGCAGACTCGGTCCCAGGAAGCAGGAGAAGTGACCGGCTATGTTAGCTCTGCATTTTAGTACCGAGTTGCGCTTTTTTCCATCAGAAATGGTGTTCTGTAAAACGGCCCCTCGGGATGGGAGTCACGGATGAAAACTCGGCGATTGCCTGACGCAATCATGTTACGTCGCGGAAATCAGCGACCAGCATGGATTTCAATCGGCTGGCGCGCCGGTGCCGTTTTTTTCCTGCTTGCGCTCATGATTCTTTTCCACTGGCTGGAGCGGGACAGTTTTGTGGACCAGCTAGACGGCGAGGTGAGCTTCACTGACGTCATCTACTTCACGATGATCAGTGCGACGACGACGGGCTATGGCGATATTGTCCCGGTAACAGACAGGGCACGCTTGTTTGACGCGCTGATTGTTACTCCGGTGCGGATATTTTTTGTCCTGATTTTCGTCGGAACCGCCTACACATTTGTTATACGCAAAAGCTGGGATAAGTGGATCATGAAAAGACTCCAACAAAGATTGACCGATCACATTGTGGTGGCTGGGTTCGGAACAAGCGGTTCCAAAGCTGTTTCGGAACTCATTGAACGGGGCACCGATCCAGGTCAGATTGTCGTAATCGATACCAAACAAGAGGCTCTCGAAGCAGCAGAAAACTTGGGTTGCGTTGTTGTCAATGCAGACGCGAGCCGGGATAGCACCCTGGAAGCTGTTCGGGTAATGACTGCAAAATTGTTGATCGTCTCTGCCGGACGGGATGATGCTTCAATTCTGATTTGCCTTACCGCTCGTCACCTGGCACCCGACGTTCTGATTAGTGTGGCGATAAGAGCAGAGGACAACGAGCTACTGGCACGGCAGGCAGGCGCGAGTATCGTGGTCAATCCAGTCAGCTTTACAGGGCTGCTGCTTGCCGGAGCAGCACACGGTCAGGAACTATCGGATTACATGGCAGATCTAGCGTCGGCAAAGGGGCGTGTATACCTGTCCGAACGAGTGGTCAAGGCAGACGAATGCGGCAAGCCGCTTTCTGCGATCACCACCGGCTTGGGCGTTCGCATCTATCGCAATAAGCTCCCGCTCGGTTTCTGGGAGCCAGAGGCCAATTCCTTGGAGGCGGACGACAAGATTGTAGAAATAGTGGCAAACGTAGCAACGGAGGCTGCCCCAGGCGCTAGGGGGTAATGCCATTGTCGGCGCTAAGCGGGATCCGCTCGCAGCACGAAATCCGAATTATTCCGACGGATAAACTTCATTTTCCAGTGCGGTGATCCGTTCCGAGCAGATTGTGTGAACCACCCGGCCGAGCTCCTCAATCTGCTCACCCAGCCACATAAGTTCTTCCTCGCTGATACGGTAATGCTTCGAGTAGCGCGCCTTCACGTAAGCTTCTTTCAGCTTTTCGAACCTCGCACGTTCCGGACGAAGTTCACGCGGCCAGCAGTCAACCAAGCGCATATTAAGACGCTCGGCCTGCGTGCGTAGAAAGCCGAGATTATGCACATGTGGTGTGTAGAAGCTACAAACTAGAAGAACGCAGTGATAAAGGCCCTCCGCGGTTTGGTGTAAATCAAACGCGGCCTGTTTTAAGTAACCCTTTTCTAAATGGAATTGCGCGCCCTCAAAGCGCTTCATTGCGTTTGGAAACCATTCCTCAAAATACTCTTTCGCCATAGCGAGCGCCTGCTCAGGCGTTTTTGGCTTAGGGACATGAAGTTGTCGGTCATCGGCTTCATAGAGCGCAATGCCATCCTTGGCGACGTCCATGAAGAAGTAGCGGCCATGCGCTAAGCCGTCATTCACTTCGCCGAGCGTGTGAACGATGAAGTTGACCGGCGTGCGCAGTGTCTTGTCGATGGCAAGTTCGCGGATGAGCCGGTTGTCGAGCTTGAGCCAGTAATCCACTTTGTCGGTAAGGCGCTTGTCGTTGACGATGATCAGAATGTCGAAGTCGGAGCGATAGCCTTTGGCGGTGTGCGGTTCGTCGACCCAGCCGCCCCTTGCGTAACTTCCATACAGGATGATCTTCTCGATCTTCCCTTTCTTCTTCCACTCGTGCTGCGCGAGCGCCAGCGCGTCTTCGAACTCTTCGAAGATGATTGCCTTCACGCGTTCAATCTCGCGTTGCTTGGCTGCAGGAAGGTGATCAAGGTCGGTTCGCATATCGGTCCCTATCGTGGAGTCTTGCGCCTGCATTGGCAAGTGGTATCGCACGATATTGCTGACATAGTGACCCGTGCTGTCCGTACTTTTGATCTATCGGTTACGCCTGTACAACAAGACTCAATGTCGTGTCGGCATCCGGCATCGTCGCGGTTCGATATCAGAACGCCCACGACCATATGTCGCCGAACATCCGCTTGTGCAGCTTGACCACAAATCCTTCTGTCAGGAGTTCGGAAACGCAGCGACGTCGGGTCTACCTCGATATTCGCCTGCTCAGCTTCATTGAGATCTGTGCGGGTGCCCGCGTATGTCAACTGAACTGCCCGATACCGGCAAGTGCTTCGAAGGGCTGCTGCCACCGGTGGTCGCGGTGTTTACCCTTGCCGATTATGTCGGTGCCGCAGTATTGGAAAATGCAAGAATATC
>TARA_R110001599_G_scaffold236729_2_pt1 | contig 11533 bp, 16 predicted proteins | sample TARA_R110001599 | Tara Oceans TARA_R110001599 (sample SAMEA4398360) | marine metagenome | biome: Polar Biome; feature: [MES] marine water layer (ENVO:01000295) within the mesopelagic zone...; material: water (ENVO:00002006), including particulate matter (ENVO:01000060) such... | reverse complement strand
CAGGGTGGGGGGCGACGGTGTCACCGTACTAGGAGCCACAGAAGTTATTCCCAACCTAGGCACTTTTGGAACATTTTTTAATTTGCGTCGAACAGACGGACACATTGGATTAAGCATTGGCATTGATAGCTCAACTAATAATTTTTGGTTTCAAGCCCAAAACCATACATCGCCTATAGCGCAGGCTCTGATACTAAACCCAAAAGGAGGCAATATTGGAATAAACACGGTGACGACTGCTGGTTCTAGGCTTCGAGTTAATGGTGATGCTGGTATATCTGGGAAACTTAGTGTCAATGGAGCTGTCCATATATCACCTGACACGGCTGGCAAAGACACCTTTCGCTTCACCACAAACGCATCCAACGATGGGCGGATTTTGATGAAGTCCGATACCACTACAAACGTAGACATTCAAGCTAACGGCGTCTCATATTTTAAGGGTGGGGATGTTGGAATTGGCACGACTAATCCAAATGGGAATAGGTTTGGCGTTCTTGGTGATGTTGGTATATCTGGTAACTTAAATATTTCAGCCGTAACCCCTAAAGTGACTATTACAAGTTTACCAAATTCTGCGGCCACATTGCACATTGACAGTACTAATACTGTTCTGTTAGATTTAGACGCAGTAAGCACTTCTGTGTCATGCCTAGTGAAGTTTGCGGCGGCTGGTGGTGACCCATTTTATATCGGGCGCGGCGCGTGGGACGGTGTAGGGAGTAGTCACTTGCATTTTATTAATGGTGCAGGGGTTACGAGGATGGTCATTCAAACTGACGGACTCGTTGGAATTGGTACATCAACTCCCAGCAAAACTTTACACGTTCACGGAGCTGGTCATTTCAATGATGCCGTAGGAATTGGCACCCTTGCTCCATCTGGTATTCTCCACGTCAACAACGCAGGTACAGGCATCATAGTAGCCAACAACCAAATCACAGGCAACGCATTCGAAGTCCACGGCGCACAAGGTAACCTCCTGACAATCACCGACGATTTATCCGACAGCTTAATGAGCGTGAACGACGCCGCAGGCATGCCAGTATTTGAGGTATTCGCGGACGATACAATAAAGTCGTACCGAAACAACGAAAGTAAATTTGAGGTGGATCCCGATAATAGTCGAATAAGGCTGAGAGATGAGGTTTATATCTCTGGACACTCGCATGTCTCTGGAACAATGTATGTCGGGACTGATTCAGACTCAGTCAACGGGCAAAGTTATATTAAAGAGGCTGGGCTAAACCTGCAAATTAAAGGCAATGATAATGTGCAACTTTTAGGCGATGGAGAAGGCCTCATTGCCCATTTTGATTATACGAGTAGTGTCGGGATTAATACGACAACCGTGGCGGGTAATACTCTTACTGTTAATGGTGATGTTGGTATAACAGGCAATCTTCGCGTCGCAGCTGGACACGGAGCTGGTAAAGGCGCTCTGATATCAGATGGAACGTATGGAAATTCCTACGCTTCATTTTCTAACGCCGCAATGAATGCTGCTGGTCAATATGCTGTTTTACACAGAGACACTGGGCATACAATGATCAATGCAGCGACCAGCCAGCGTATTGATTTTAGAATAAACAATGCAAACAAAGCTGCAATCAACAAAGACGGTGACCTTGAAGTAACAGGACTATGTAAAGTCAGTAGTAATGGCATCAGGTTCAATGACGGAACAACACAAACAACGGCTGGTGGTGGTGGCGGTGCCGTTACTGCTGTTGCAAACGGTTCTAATAACAGGATTGCTACGTTCTCAAGCAGCACAGCTTTAAACGGCGAGTCAACATTGACTTACGATGGAAGCGATCTTACTATAGCGAGAAGATTGGCGCACGATGGAGATGTGAATACATACATAGCGTTTGACGCCGACAACATAAAGATGCACTCGCACGGAGTGGATTTCCTTGAGGTGTCTGAGGGCACCACGGACGAGCTTATTGTTAATCCAGGAGAAGTCGATGTAAATTTCCGCGTAAAGGGTAATGGTAGAGATGAATTACTATTTGCTGACGCGGGCAATGACAGAGTTGGCGTCTTGACCTCTGCTCCCACAACATCATTTCAGGTTAACGGTACCATGTATGTCTCGGGGAACTCAACAATGAGAGGCAATGTTACGCCACAAGCCGACGACTCTTTTTATCTTGGCGCGGCTGATAAAAAGTGGAAAAAGGCGTATTTCGAAAATTTGCGGTTAGGTAGCTTGTCGAACGATGCCACCGCTGTAGGCTCAACTACTAGGTTTTTAGTAGAAGGCGGATCTAATGAGGTAGAATATCAACTGGGAAATGAAATAATCTATGCTTGTACAATAACCAATAGCTCTAGCGCAAGCTCGCAAACAGCGTCTCACGGAGGAAGCGTAGCTTTCAGGATAACGGTAAATGATAAACAGTGCACTAGTGACTTTACAGTTACTTGGCCTAGCTCATAAAATTTTTAAAATATATATGAACATTGTAAAATTACAAACGCAATTAGACGAAATAAAGACAAAGGTTGCACAAGACAGCGAATACGCAACTTTATCTGGGTTGAATATGTTGCCAAGAGATTGGACAATTCAGCCATATGTGCATTTAGTCAAAACTGGAATAAATCCAAATGTAAATGAAGATACTAATATGGTTGAAAGTTTTATTTTTGATTTTGAAGTAAAAATTAAGAAGCATAATGTTGACGAGTTGAATTGTGATTGCACTTCTAGCACGTCTATGTCAGCTAAGTCTGTTATTAGTGAATCGGAACAAAAGCCTTTAGCGAGCTGGTCTGAAGAGGAAAAAAGCGCTCTTGCAGAATCAAGCAAGCAATCTTCTAATATAGAAGGCTTATGCATAAAGAAAGCGGAGATTGATTTTTTTGATATTTTACACGATCATCTTTTAAAAGAAGAGTCTGAATTATGATTATAGAATACGAATGGGTAAGTCGAGAGCCGTTTCTGGAATATAACAGTCATAGCGTTGAAAGTTGGCTGTTGCAGTTAAGTGCGAAAGGCTGGCTAACTGAGAGCGGCAAAATCGCAAGCTCTGGCGATCCTGAGGCGATAGCTTACAGAAGCTCAACGGCTAAAGTTCCAATAGGTGGGAGAAGGCACGTTACTGGGTATTCGTCTGGCGATATAACATCTATGTCAGAGGCTTTTAGAAAGATAGAAAAGTGGGACCGATCGTTGTTAATTGAGGTTTCTGGAGAGTTGTATTCGCCTAGGGCTATTCCTAATTGGAATAATTCCATGTTGCAAGTTTCTGGAGAGCTTGATTTATGATCCCCAAAATTATACATCAGACTTGGAGAAATGAAAAATCAATAGTTGACGCATATAAAGAATGCGTAAAAACAGTAAAACAAAAACACCCAGGTTATTCTTATAGATTTTACAATAACGAACAATGTCGTGACGTTGTTAAACAAGATTTTAGAGAATTTCTTGACGCTTACGATTCTATGACTCCAGTCGAAAAAGCTGACCTTTTTAGATATTTGGTTGTTTATAGAGATGGTGGTATTTACTTAGACATAGACTGTTATTGCGTAGCTAATTTCGATAACTTAATAAATGGAGCGGAATTTGTTGCAGGATACGAACAGGGGTGGAAAGAAAGAGCTCTTTTCCGTTATACGCAATGGGCTTTCGCGGCGAAAGCTGGGCATCCCGTTTTGATTGAAGCTGCAAATAGATGCAAGAAAAATCACTTGAATTCGCCAACAATGTGGACATTGAAGAAAACTGGCCCTATAATGTGGACATACTTAATAAATGAAATGGAAGAATCTCATAATTTAAAACTAGGAAAAGAGTCTTGGTTTGGTAGTAGAGTTTTAGGTATTAACACTAGGGGGACTGGGAATTTATCAACACTTCAAGTTCCTTCTCATCAAAGAAAAAATATATTAAAAAAACTAAATAAAACAACAGTAAGCAAAAGAGAAATTTATGTTATACATTTATTTTACGGTTCATGGCATGAGTGTAGAAAGCCTGACGCAAAAGCCATGGCCTCAGTCAGGGCTTTGCAAGACTTTTTAAAATGATATTTAATAAATCAATAGTAATAAGCTTAAAAACCTCAAAAAGAAGACAAAGAATAGTCGATCAAAAAATAAATCATGAGTTCTTTAATGCAATCGACGGCAATTCAATGTCAGATGAAGAGTTTAATGACAACGTATCTGACGAAGGTTACAATGATTATTTAAAATACAATAAAACGAGAGTAGGTAATAGTATAAATAAAACAGGCCTAGGTTTATGTTTAAGTTGGAGAAGTATAGTGAAGAACATCGCTGAACCCACGTTGATAATGGAGGACGATGTTGTTGTTTGCGATAATTTTTATAAAAAATTAAACGCTGCTGTCAGGTTTGTTCCAATGTGGGATATTCTGTACCTTTCTTGGAATAATTGCGATTGGCCTATTGGCAAGAAAATAAATGAATATGCCACCCATATTGTACAAAGGCCGCTGGAAAAGTCAAAAGGCGACGGCGTAACTGTTCATGGGACTGGCGCATTGATAATTCATAATAAATGTAAAAATTCTTTTTTGTCAATGTTTCCCGCCAGCTCATCAATAGATTCTGAAATTTGCAACAAGCTAATAAGAACAAAAAAAATAAATTCTTATTTATTGAGATACAAAGGCCAAAGGCTGGCAATAAATGATAACCTAGGTGGAAGCGAAATAGGAGACGACACTGAACACAAATGGAGTGATTTTAAAAACTGGAGTAAAAAACAATGACGGTAGGTGAAAGATTTTTAACTGGAAAGATTGTCCCAAAGCAGGAGACTTCTATATATTATCGGTCTATGGTTACAAAGGCTTACGAGTTCTCAAGTTTTTTAACAAGTATCGGGGTTGCTAACTGGCTAGTGACGGGAACTGCGTTGGGCGCCATACGAGACAAAAAGGTATTAAAAAGAGATTTTGATTTTGATTTAGGTATTTGGCATAAAGATGTTAAAAAAATTCATGATTTACCTGACGATGTTAAAGCGAAATTTAATATATTTTCTTGGCATTTGAGCAAAGATCATGATTGGTATGAGGGGACAAAGTTAGCGGTTGAAAATGGGAATCTACCAATTGATGTAGGAGAGTATGTAACACAAGGCGATTTAGCTTATCCTGTTTCAGATCCTCGACTGATTTGTAAGAAAAAGTTTTTTGAAAACTTAAAGAAAATAAAGTTTTATGGCTATAATTTTTATGTCCCAAGGGACTCGATCGAGTATTTGCGGGCAATATATGGGCCAAGATGGTTAAACCCTGTTACTAGAAAAGAATATGTCGGAAAGTTTCATTTGGACGATTTTTGGTATTCGCATTGTAATTTGTAATGATAGACCCGTTAAAGAAGTTTTTGTTTATTCATTTTCGCAGGACTGGCGGCAGTGTGTTTAGCAGAGAGTATTATCGCGAGACAAAAAGGATTGACCCAAATTATATAGAAACAACATCACAGAATTGTTCGCAAGTAAAGCATTTTAGTTATAAGATGAATCTTAGGTATTTTAATAATTATAAAGTCGAAGATTTTTATAAAATGATGATAGTCAGGAATCCTTGGGATTTGGTTGTTTCTGATTATTGGGCATGGGGTTACCCTCCTTCTGCTCAAGCTTTTGCAGCAAAACGGAAGCGGAGCTCTCTTAATCATCTTTTCAAGCACTTAAATGAAAAGTATTACAGAAGCTTTCGAGAGTTCTTAACCAGAAAGCGGTTTGAAGTCTACGCCAAAAGCCAAACGATGAGTGATATGATCATTGGTTGTGAAAAAGACGTAAACATTGTAAGATATGAAAACTACGACAATGAAATAAATGGCGTATTTAATGATTTAGGGATGAACTGTTCTTATAAAAGAATGGATAAAAAAGAGCTAACTGAAGATTATGATTTAAGATATGGGGGCATCAGTAAACGTCCAATTGACTACAGGGAAATGTATACCGATGCAACAAAAGATTTAGTTTATAAGCTGTGTAAAAAAGATATTAAAAAATTTAATTATGAATTTTAGTTTTTTCTATTATGTCTGTTGTGTGATAATTGGTTTCTGTTACTAAATGTACTCTGTTAGATCTTAGCGGTTCATTGTAGTCTCTGTGTAAAGCTTCCCAGGAACTGAACCCATGAATGCAATAATGTAGATTGTTTTCTTGCATGAATTCCAGAGTAGTTTTAAGCGGCGCGTCTTCTATTACTTGGTCTACGTATCTGCAGGACTTTATTATTTCCAGTCTGTCTTGATAAGGTATTACTGGCGCTCTCTTGTATGATTTAGTGATTTCGTCGCTGTATACTCCTACTACTAGTTCATCGTACAGCAGCTTGCCTTTTTTAAAAAGCTCTAAATGCCCAGCATGAAAAAGGTCAAATGGGCCTTCAGTATACCCTCTTGTTGGTTGTTGTGTGAGATTATTGCCATGCGATTCTTCTAGGTTATATTTATCTAAATATATTTTAGTAAATATACGAGCATACTCTTGCAAAAAACTTTGACTAATCATAATCTATTCTAACATTTTTGCTTTCGTAGGGCTTTTTATCTGCAAGGTGTTTTTTGCCCGTCTTTTTTTCGTAGTTTTTGAAGTATTTTTTCTTCACTGGGTCAACTCCTCCATGGTCGGCCGCGCGTTTTTCGCTAAGCTCTTTACTATAGTCCAGCATGTTGCCAAAATTGCCTTTCATTTTGCCAGTTCTTTCCACAAACTCGTTTTGGCTGTAGGGATTAACCGTTTTAGATGTTGAGTTCCCCATGCTTATCTGCGGGGTTTCATAAACGCGTTCCCAGCAGTCTTCGTTGCTGTTTTCGCCGCAATACGGAGCATAGTCTTTCATTTTCATTTCAACCTCGCGGTATTCATCGGTTTCTTTATTGTGAAATAAGTAAATCATGGTCTTAGTATTTGTGTTTTTTCGTGGCCAACAACTATTGTTGGGTCTATATAAGTGTTAAATCCTTTGTCTGCCGCGCGGTGCATAAAGCCGCAATCAGTAGTGGTCATTTCACGTATTCCGTCTTGATCGAACCAAGTTGGTTGCACCCACGGATAATCTAGAGATTCAAATACACCTTTCTTAACAAGTAGCCACCCGAATCCAGTATAAGAAACTTTAAAAATTTCTTTTTTATTCAAAATGTCTTGTGGTTTTAAAAATTTAAAATAGCCGTTCTTCTTAAAAAACTCTTTGTCCCAGTCTTTTACCGTGGCAAAAACTTCACCGCCCTGCATTAAGTATAGGCCTGAGAGAATACTTGTGTTTGTCTCTTCTGCTTTTTCAAGAAGCTTGAAGAATTGCCATGGTTCAAACACTTGGTCGCTGTCAATCCACATTAAGTAATCATAGTCAACCTTTCCTTGAAAGGGCTTTTGGTTTTTTCCTCCTATTGAGCTTCCGCCAAGGCAAGAATTACAAACAAAGTACCTGTTTACATGGTACTTCTGGGACATAGCCCATTTGATGTTGTTCTTGGGTAGTTCTGTGATTAGATTCGTCCAGCTTTTTAGAAAGTTGTCAGAAAAAGTTCGACCTGGCAAACAAAAAATTACTTTTATTTTTTCGTTCACAGGTTAGCTTCTAGGTCATCAAGCTCTTTTTCGAGTTTATCGAAGTAGCCTTGTTCTTTCTCAGCCCTAGAAAGAATCTCTTTCATTTGGTTAATGGTTGATTTAACGTTCTCTCGGGAGTCTGGGAGCCATGAGTATTTTGAGTAATACTCTAATTTGTCTTCTAAGTCGCTAAATTCTTTTTTATAAAAATCAACAGAAGACTGTACTGTGTCAAACTTTCCTGTTATTGCTTTGATTTTTTTATATACTTCTTTGTCTGTCATATTATAAAAAAACCCGCATACTTTTAGGCATGCGGGCTTATGCTGTGTCCACCTTATACCTTACTTTTTGGACTTTTTGGCCCTAGTCTTTCTGGCTGTGGGCTTTTTAGCCGTAGCCTTTTTGACTCCGTGAGCTCCAACGCTAACTTTAGCGTCTTTTACGCCAACTACGGCGTGGGGAAACGGAACGCTTACAGCAAAGAAAGGGAGCTTGAACGCAAAGCCTTTTGTAGATAGCTTTGCGTCAACTCCTTCACCCGCCTTCGAGCCTAGTGCTAAAGAGGGAAGCGGCCATGTTACTTTTTGGCCTAATACTGTTGCTGTGGGAGCGGGGCTAATGCCCGCATTAAATAGCTCTGCCTGAGCGCTGCTAGTCGCTAGCGCAAAGCACATGCTTGTAAGAATGATTAATTTCTTCATAATATTGATTACACTGATTATAGTTACTGAACTTTGATTTTTCTAGGCTTTAATACTTCTTTTTTGGGAAGCGTCAAGGTTAAAATACCGTATTCTAGGCTGGCGGCTATAGATTTAGTGTCTACGTCGTTTTTTATAGAAAAAGTGTTCTCGTATTTGGTTTTTCCGTCTTTTTCTGCGGAAACGGTGAGCGTATCCTTATTGGATTCTATTTTTACGTCTCCTTTTCTGTATCCTGGGAGCTCAATAGATGCCACATATACATCGCCGTTGTCCTTGATGTCTGTGATCCTAGAGTTTTCGTGGGTAGATCTGCTGATTGTTGAGAATAAATCCGCGAACGGGTCGTATTCGTTATCGTCTATTAAAAACATATTTCTAAGTGGATTTAAGTGTTTTGTTAATGTGTTCATATGCGGTTATACGAGCAAAAAGCGTGCCAACTCGGTTTATGAGTGTTTTCGTTAATGTTTTTGTCATTGTCTTCCGATGGTGTGTCAAGCTGTCTCAGTAGGTGTGACAGCGCCTGTGTCAGATTGTATCACCTCGAGGATTTTGTTGAGCGTTTTTTCGTAGGTGAATTCTTTTTGTAGTTTAATTCCTTGCTCGTTTACAGTGCCGACCTTAGCTTCTGCGGTTTCCATCGCAGTAGTAAATTCGTCCGTGTCAAACGTATAAATATTGCCCTGGTTAAATGGGCCTCCTTGGCTAAAGAAAACGCCGTCAGCGGCCAATTCCTTGCCGTTAGGCTGTAGCATGATGGCATTGTCTTCTGTTGCCCAATCCTTATGGGAAGAGCAATTTAAAACGATACTCCATTTTCCTAAGGCAGTTGAGTTAAAGCTTGGAAGGTTCCATCCTTCGCCTCCACTGCAGCCGCTAAGGTCGATTTGTATAGCGTTGAGTAAATCGTTGACTTCAGAGTTTGTCTTTAAATATGGAATGAAGTTTATATTCCCGTATCGCTTATTGCCAAGGGTTTCTTGAATAACTTGGTTCATTTGATCACCCTTCATAAAAGGATTTACTACTAAGCAGGAAAGTTGATATTTATAATTATTTCCATACTTCTTTGCCCAGGCTTTGATTATCTCAGCGGTGTGTTTTCTTTTTTCAAATTTTCCGATCAAACCAAAATGGATTTTATCCTTTAGATACTCTTTGTCTGTTTGGTGAAAATCAGTATCAAAGCCAAGAGGAATACTTGTAGTGTTTTCGCAATCAAAGAGTTTAAAGCTTTTTCGGGCATATTCGCTGCTGAATATTGTTTTGTTTTGTAACTTGACTATGGATTTCTCGGTTTCGGTTGGCGAGTCAAGTTCATAAAATGTGTACAAATATTGCCTTGGGGTTATGCGTCTTTCGGATCCATTAATGTGCCAAAGCTTAAGCGACGGCGTGTCTTGATCTACTTTATCAAAACGCTTGTTTGTAGCGTCTTGTAGCCATTCAACAAAATCTTTGTCTATTTTGTCGAAAGCTTCAAGATCCGCCTGTTCCCCAACGGGGAACAAGGCGATATCTATCTGCTTCTTGTACATTTCTCGCAATAAGTTTACAGAAACGTTTCCGAAACTTAGCGAGTTAATTGGCGCGTCGACTACGAGTTTCATTAAAATGGAACTGAGTCAAATTCCGACACTTCTTCTTTGGCAGGAGCTGCTTGGGTTTTTGCGTTCACTTGAGGCATTGTTCCGCTATTCTCTCCATCTCCGTTTACAGGGCTTAAAAACTGAACAGAGTTGGCTACAACGTAGACCTTGCTGCGTTTGTCTCCTTCTTTGCTCGTCCAGGCGTTCGTCTTGAGCCTTCCTTCAACTAAAACTCTTTTGCCTTTACTGAGGTACTTAGAGCAGTTCTCTCCAACCTTTCCCCATGCTTGGACATCGGCAAAAAACACTTCGTCTTTGCTTAGGGGATTGTTGACTGCTACGGCCAAGTTTGTGACCGTATCTCCCGAATTATTTACGGGCTTCGTTTCTGGATCTCTTGTGAGGTTTCCTACACAGATATATTTATTATACATAATCTTTGTCTTTTAGTTCTATTTTAAATTTTTCTACCGCTGAGTTGTGTATGTTAATACAGCCTTGTATACTCATGTTAAGCTCTTCGCTTATTTTTTTCCATGGCATAACTTTATTTTTTTCTCCAGTTATATATCTCATCTCAAATATCTTTTCGACTCTTTTGTCTTTGTGTGTTTTTGAAAGTTTAATAGCCTCAGAAAAGACTTCTAAATCTTCTTTTTTTAATTTTTCTTTTTTTGGACGAAGTATATCAGACTCTCTGATATCATCAATACTTAACTGAGGATCTCTCTTTCTTTTGTTAAATTTATTCAAGCAGATCCATTTGGTTTCATTTCCTAAAAAAGTGGGAAACTTAGTTCCTCTGTCGCCTTCATACTTTAAGGCAGCCTGGTAGATATTATAATCTTTTTCGTCGATCAAGTCAAGCCTATTTGTTTGGTTTCCGTTTCGGGTATATTTATTGACTATATCTAGGTATATTCCTGTGTGACGTCCGATTAATTCTTGAAGAGAGTCTTCAATTTTAGTGTCTTTTTTGATATTGTCTACCAATTGTAGATCTTCTAGTATTTTAACTGGCTCTGATTTCATTTATAAATTTTTTTATTGTTGGTTTAGACTTGTTTATATAATCTTCGGTAAATGATTCCCAGTTAATGGGAAAATCAGAAACTTCGCGTAATGTGTCGTCATTATCATTTTCATTCTTATCAGCAGGATGTATGCCAGGTCTTTTTAGGTGAGCTAAGATACCTCCGCTTTTTCTTAGCCATACTGCTTCGTTTAGGAACCTAATGTCACAAACGACCGATATTATACCAGAATTCATATTCAAGTCAACTGTTTTTTGTAATTTTTTTATCCAATATTCAGGGTCTTTTTTTCTCATTAAGTCTGTACCATAACATATTAGCAATGGCCTAATGAAACTTTTCTCGTTTGTATCCTCAGTAAAAGCTGAAATGCCAAATTTTTGCTTTAAAAAGTCATCTAAGTCGCTCTTAAGCTCAAAAGCCAAAGAGAGTTTCTTTGCAGAAAGCCCGATTTCACTTAACTCTTTAATTAGAATACTACCAAATGTATCCTTTCCAGTCCTCGCGTATCCTGCAACCCCAATGATATTTGGAAAAATCATGCGATAGATTATATCACTGGTAATTAATATATTCAAGTATAATGTTTAATGGTTATAATACTCTTACCAGTCTAATAGTATTTGA
>TARA_R110001599_G_scaffold58318_5_pt1 | contig 11536 bp, 11 predicted proteins | sample TARA_R110001599 | Tara Oceans TARA_R110001599 (sample SAMEA4398360) | marine metagenome | biome: Polar Biome; feature: [MES] marine water layer (ENVO:01000295) within the mesopelagic zone...; material: water (ENVO:00002006), including particulate matter (ENVO:01000060) such as...... | reverse complement strand
ACTCCGCGTGCCCGCCTCGGCACCTCGCTGACGTCAGCCACTTCCGTTTCCTCAGAGACATTCTCAGTGGCAGGGGAGAACATGACCATCTGCTCGCCGGGCTGCACCTCTTCTTCCACAGCCACAGTTTCAGCCTCAACCGGCTGTAGTTCTTGAACCTGATCTATGTACTCAACAACCACACCCTCGGGTGCTTGGTTGTCCGCAAGCATCTCGTCCATTGTTGCACGGATAAGGTCAGCGTCTTCAGTTTCGTATTGAACCTCGCCGTAAATCGTGCCCTCGGCATCCTTGAACACGGCCCGTCCAGACGGTGCCTCGCCGTCAATTACATCCTCGCTAGTGGGTTCGATCTCAACCGCGATATCTTGCAGCCAGTCAGGCTCATCGACAACATCGGGAGCCTCGACCTCTTCCGTAGTCTCAGCGGTTTCACCAAGGTTGAGAAGTTCTGCCCGCTCCCTGATTACCGACTCACCAACCTGACGCTTCTGTTTCTTTATCCTACGTTGATTGAGTGCGGCGAATCCTGCGCCGGGCAATGCGAATGCAACAGCCTCGGCGGTGAGATGCTCCCAGCCAGGAAAGGCGTAGTTCAACTCACCCAACGTCATCGCATCAATCGGCACGTCGATCAACTCACCAGCACGCTCCTCGAAGATTTCCCCGATGATTCCGTGCCAGCCTATCTTCTGCTTCAATGTAGCCAACTGATCCACAGTCCTGCCAGCCTTGCCGGTCAGCCACTTCTTGGAAACAGCGGTACGCCACCCCTTGATCTGCTCCTCAACCGGCGTGTTCTTGAGCATGCGACCGATGCCCTTCTTGCCGATCATCCACCCCAATCGTTCAGAACCAAACTCACGGACCTGAGACGCCCACCCACGGAAGATGGCGTTGCCAAGGTGCATGTCCGGTTCGTTGATAACGAGGGCCAATTGACCGTACTCATCCTCAGTCAGACCCATGCCCGGCATCATGTCTCGGAGCGTGTCACCAGCCCACCGACTTGTCAGCACGCCACCTATCGTTGCCTGAGACACGGCACCAGCCACACCGCCTGCGGTTTCACCAGCAGTCTTTCTCAAAGCACGCTTTGCAAACAACTGCGTAGACCGTTTCTTCGCAGTAGATTCGACAGCGGATGAGATCAGTTTCCGTGCAGCCTTGACGCCCACCTTGCGGCCAGCGGTAAACGCACCGCCAGTCAGAACAAACTCACCTGCAAACGCAGGGAGTTGGCTGGCAATCTCTCCGACTTTCCCGCCCCAAGACGTACCTCGGGTAGCACGAACCTGCTGGTCAAGCCACCAGTCCATAAGTTCGTGTTCGTCGTCCTCTGTCCCCGTGCCGTCCTTGACACGCTCGGCCATGAGGTAGACATCCGTTAGGTCGAAAGCCTCCACGGCACCACCGACAAACGGAATGTAGCCAGACACGCCCCGCTCACCCAATGACTCCAAGAATCCAACAGGAGCCATCTCCTCCATGGTCAACCGAGGTAAACCGAGGGACTCACGAACAGATTGCAGTTGGGAGATGTTTTCCACACTGTCTTGTAAAGTGGATCTATTTTGATACTCCTCAAGAGACAAAGGGTCTGAGCCGGAATCCGAACGGAGCCTTTGCTCTTCTACGATGCTGTTTACAGAGTCAAGCAGGTCTTGTATAGACATATGGAACTTTCGGGAACTTAATCCGTCTCCCCTCTATCTTCTTCATCCGAACCACCAGAGAACGGGCGGAACAAACCCTCGCCAACCGAAGAGAATGCTTCCCCTACTTTATCCATAAAGCCAGGCTCTGAATCCCCAGTTGGCAAGTTCATATACGCTTGTATCACAGCGCCCCTACTTTCATTCGTCATGTTCTTAGTAAGTTCAGCCAAGAACAATCTTTCCTCACCCTCTTCCGCAGTTCCTTCTTCAGCCCGACCAGCACTCGACACACGTTGATAAGTTCTTTGCATGTCTGGAGACATAGGACCGGCACCGGCAAATACTTTGCCAAGTAAATCTAGGCCAGCAGCGGAACGCTCTTCGTCACTCCCAGTGACAAGTTGGGGAGCCGTTGAACCAACAACTTCGTCAATCGTGGGCGGTGCGATCTGCGATCCACCAGCAGTTTGCTGCTGGGCAATGTCGAACTTGGCGTCCTGCTGCATTCTCATGGCGGCACCAACAATGTTGGATATTTCCGTGGCGGTGGAAGATCCGAGGACGTGCTGGGCCAAGCCATTGACCCAAGGCTCAACGCTTTCAGATGACCAGCCGTTCAACTCTGCCTTGCGTTGGCACTCCCTGATAAACATGGCCGCCTGCTCGGGGTCCGACAGTTGAGTCTTGAACCCGTCCGAAGCCAAGCCATCTTCAAACCCACTGTCTCGGGCAACCAGGTCCATCATCGACCAGATAGTTCCCCCGTAACGAGAGACGCTGCTGCCATACGCATCAGAGTTGTAGATATCCTCAATGCTGGAAGAGCCACCGTATAGTTGCGGGTCAAACTGGGATCCAAGTTTTGACCGAAGCCCTTCTCTCCTACGGTTAATTCGACGCCAGTCATTCTTGGCTTGAACCAAAGCATCGGAAGCGTCTGTTATAGGAGTGTTGTATATGAGGTTTGCCTTTGCCCTTGCCTGCTCATAAGTAAACCCTTCATCAGTCATTACTTGCTGAAGGTACTTTCTTCGCTGATCCTCCAATTCCTGAAGACGTTTCTCCGAGGACTTAATTTCATTGGCATACTGGGATTGCTGAACCTCAAACCCTTGGTCAATTTGAGCCGTATGTGAGTTCATGGCTCCCGAAGCATGTCTCTGTGCTCTGCTCACTACACCACCCAACTGATCACGGCTTGAACCATTAAGCATCATGTTGTGCAGTTGGTTGATTGTTTCTAGAAACGAACTTGGCTCCATCGAATACAAAGACTCCATAAGTTCGTCGTCTTCGTACAAACCCCTGAGACGCTCTTGGACATCAGGGGGGTACTGGGCCAAGTTTGAACCTGCCATACCAGAAAGCAACGCACGGTTAAAGGTGTTGAAGGTACGGGTTGAAGTAGTCATCGCATCAAGGCTGGCCTCAAGTTTCGCTTCCTGAACCCTGTAGTCCTGCCGCTTCAACTGAACTTCAGCCTGCTCGCGGTCAAGCCCGACGATGAACGCCGCATCCTTTTCATCCCTAACGAATGAGAACACGCCGTTGACCTCAGCCATCATGTCTCCGTTGCCCAGCCGAACAATGCGAGGGGCGACCCCGTTTGCGTACATGGCAGTACCGGACCACACTTGACCAGGAAGTTGGTCTTGGTTGTCAGACGCCATGCCGCTATCTACAGGCTGCGTGACCAACCCAGATTCTTGGGCCGCTCTTTGTTCGTTCGCCCTCGCCTTGACAGCGGCTACATTAGCCTGCCGCTGGGACTCAGCCGTCTGTGGCATGGCCGCCTTCATGGAAGCAGCGTCCGCCTCCGCAGCCGCTTCTTTGGCGGAGTTGAAGATGTCCATTGCACTTGTGTTATTCGTTGGCTGGATAACGTCTTCAAACTCATTGGGATCGACATAAGTACGCGAGTCCTCCTGAAAGGGAGGAGTGCCAGTTGGTTGCTGTTTATTAGTAGCCATTTAAAAACCAGTCATTTGAGTAGAGTATGGTCCGGCATTAAACCAAGAAGACATTGCCGGGTCTTGTCCCACAGTTTGCTGCATGATGCCGGGGTTCTGCCGCATCATTCCGCCCATGCCGCCACCACCAAATACGTTTTGAGATTGCGTCGGCGCAACAGCCGGTGCCCTGAACATATTTTGTATGCCTCCGGCAGCAGCGGTGCCCAGCATGGATCCGCCCGAAGACGCTAGTTGGTTCAGGGATTGACGAAGAGGATTTGCGTCACGGTTTGCCTGCTGCATGGGGAGAGTAACATCCATGAACAGACCGAATGACTGGTCAACTCTTTCCTGTACCTGACTGAAAGCAGGTTCGGTCAAACCAATTGCGGCTTGTATCAACGACATGTCTAGTATGTTTGCCATTATATTTCCCTATTAACCCATGAAGCCGCCAAGAAGGCCAGCCCCCGCAGCGGAAGTAAACCCGCCCGCAACCGTGTTGAACAAACCCTGCGCACCGCTGACCTCATCCCCAACATCCATAGTCATATAGTTGAAGGGCATAGCACCCATTCTGGCCTGACTCATTTTCATGAATGAAGACGGATCAAACGTCGTAGTCCCAGCACCGGTGCGAGTGAGGAAGTTCATATAGTCCTCGGCCCTACCCGCAGGCAGACTCGACAACTGGTCTTGCAGTGCACGGACATCCGCTTGTTTCTGACGCTGTTCGTCCGCACGAAGGCCACTAGCCCACGTTGAGAAGCCACGGACAGCGTCACTTTGAGGTCCACGCGCCCGAGTCATGTCCACTGTGGAAGAACCCAACCCGCGTCGGATAGCATCCGATTGGCTTCGATCTCGAATCTTGTCGAGGTTGGCATCAAGTTCTTCCTGCCCTTGAGAGATAACACCCTCTGCAACAGACGGCTTAGACCTGGCACGTTCAAGTGCTTGCTCAATACCAGCCTTACGCATTTCCCAAATCTGGGAGAAGTAATTCTTACGGAGTTCATCCATCCCCTGTTTCTTGGCAAGTGCTCCGCCAAGTTGGTTTTCGATGTCCGCAAAGTATTGTCGGTACGCGGCGGGCATCTGCTCACCAAACGCCTTGTTGGGGTTTTGAAACTCAGCACCCATTCCAAACATGTCGTCTAAGAATCCCATGACGTTCTCCTATCTGTCTCTGACCTTGCCAGCAACAGCCAGCATGGCCGTGAGTCTTTCGTATACCCACGGCAGGTTTGATGAATTGTTGTAAAGTTTGATGAAGATGGCAGAGCCTCTGGCACGCATGCGATGTGCACCGTTTCTTCCAGACGACCATGTACTACTGTGAACCGCCTCTGACTGCTTGGCTTCCTCCACACTATCAGCCACATGTATAGAGTAGTTGACGTCCGCAGACTCACGGTCAAGGACAGCGATTAGGTTAGTCAACTTCGCCTCTCGGGTAGACGTGGTTTGAATCGGGCCAAGCCAAACGTATGAGTCAATGGCCGTGCCGTCGTCGGTCTTGGCAGTCTCAGAGAACGACCTGATGTGACCGTCGAACCCGCCGAGCAGAATACGACGGGCACCTGGACTCTGGCTCTTGAAGTCGTAGACAGCAGTAGGCCCGACCACTGCTGGGTACTCCATGTTCCAGAAGGAGTCGCTCCGCCGGTCGTAATAGTAGTGGCCGACCGCACTGACCTGCTGGTTGCTTGGGGTTACGAAGATGTGGACCCCGTGCTTCTCATGGTCGTAAGCCAACATGGTGCTCGCCGAATCGAAGTTCACCCCCGCAAACGTCTTGTCGAACTTGCCAGCCGAGAGGCGGTCGGTCTGAGAGATATCGTAGTCATTGGGCATGAGGACGTACAAGCCGTTCTCGCCCATGAAGTAGACTGAGTTGCCGGGGCCGTAGCACCACGCCTCTGGGCCTACAATGCCCACGTCCCAAGACAACGCGTGCTGTTGAGTGTCAGCCCACAAGGGGTCACCCGTAAGCATGTGCATGCTGCTGATGCCGCCGATGAGAAGTTTAGTTCCAGAGAACGGGATCAACGCGGTGATGGCAGACGCCATCTCCCCGAACTGACGGGTACTGGATCCCTTGACGGCACCGGTTTCATCCGATCCAGTCAGGTAGTCCCAGTCCAACGGGTCTCCCACGGCAGACATGAACCAGTTCTGGGAGTCGTCCGCCTTGCCAGCAAGAACAATGCGACCGAGCCACGTTGCGATGATGGGGCAGCGGGCATTGCCGTCACTGGTGTCCGATCCATTGGCACCGTTCTTCCCGTCTCCGCCCGGCAACTCACCGTTGACTGCGTTCCAGTCACTTATTGATCCTGCCGCACCTTGCACCGCCGACACCGCAGGGTCGTATACCTTGTAGTTGTCGCCGTCAACGAAGTACATCTTCTGGAAATACTCAACCGCATTGATCATATTCTGGTTGGAGTTCAAGTCCTGTGTCGATGAGATGCGATTGAACTCGTTCTGACCTGGTGATCCGTAAACATGACCGCCGCTCACCGCAATAGTATTCTGCGGAACAGACATGAGGGATCCCATTTCCAGCCACTCGATGCTTCGGATACGGATCTCCTCTGTCCTGTCACCACTTTTCTCGGTGGACGATTCGTATATTTCCTTGGCCGTCTTGTCGCCGGTCCCCTTGCGAGTGGTGAAGTCCCGTGTCGCGTAATAACCCGCCAGCCTCTTGGACTCCCCCGCAGTAACCCTGAAGTTGGTACCTTGGGAGGCATTTTGGCCGTAGTAATCCCATCTTTCATCCTGAGCGTACACAAACATGGAGTGCCCGTAAGTTGTCGCGGTATCTGTAGCCTCATCCTTAGCGATTCTGCTACCAAAGTCATCGTCAAGCGTAATGTCTTCAATCACCAATTTACTGACACCATTAAACGCAATGTCTAGCCGGTTCCCCTTGAGCCGGATTTCGAGGGTGTGGTATTTGTCGAGGTCAATGCCGGGCGAGTCATCGCTAGGATCAGTATTGTTCCACAACGCAGGAGTGATGTACTTGTGGCCAGACTTACTTTCCAGAACATCGCTGTAGATTCCCGACTTTAGTCCCATGATTTTCAAAAGAGCACGGGTCCCACAATTAAAGGTTTCTATTCCGACGAAAAACGGTAAATCCTCAGTTCCAGTCGCAATTGACCAAGAAGCATTGTCGCTATTAGGGTCGCTTAGATCCAGGTTGTTTCGGAATATAAATCCGATGTGGTGCGACCCGGTCCTATGGTCGCCAAACCACTGCGTTGTCGCATCTTCATCCGTTGGGAAAGTACCGCTGTCGTAAGTCATGCACTGGTGAAAGTACGGATCGTAAAACTCATCCTGCTCAGTAGCGTCCGCTTCGGTTTCCGTAAACCTCACCTTGTCACCAGTCCCGCTTACAACCCGGTCACCGCCAATGTCCATGACGTGCCCCTTGGGGAGAGTAAACTCGACCTTGGCAACAAACTCTTTTTCAGGGCTTGAGTTCCAAGGGGTCTCTTCGTGGTGCATTTCGGGTATCAAAGTTAGCAAAGATTTGTGCTCCAACTTCTTTGAGTTACCCATTTTCCTCCACTCGTTGGTTTTCGCGTTGTCATACCAGAATTGAAACGGCTCATGTATCAGCCCGTTGCCTTGGATGGGGAATCGACACGGGTCAATGGATAGGTACGGAGATCCGTTGTTGTCCGTTTTCTTTGTAAACCCGGTGTGGGCGGCCCCGAAAGAATCATTCCAAGCGTCAATTGATTTGGTACCAAACGTAGTTCCACGGTACAGGGGGGCCGACCCGCCCTCGGCAGATGTATTAACTGGGTCCGTTTCGTTGTCAACGTGGACACCATTATCAGTCAGAGTAAAGTGCTGGTTGCAGTATCCGTAGAACTTGTGGCCTAGCACTGAACTTGTAACTGGAGTTCCGTCCGCCAAGCCTTGATACGGAACATTGCCGAACTTGTGGGCCGAGTCAACGTCATCACTGAACTTGGAGACAGCACCGCCAACCATAGCGTTCGCGTCTCCAGGTACAATCCCCACGCTCCTGATCATCTGTACTCGGTCAGAAGTTACCGGGGTTCCTGTAACCTTCTCAATGCCATTCCTACGCCCGCCTCGGGCACGGTCCTCCTCGGGGTCAAACGGCACAACATTCTTCGCATCCCAAGTGGTATTGAGAGGCTGCTGGGTGTGCGATGATCCCTCGACAATGCCGGAGATCGGGAACGGAATATCAACAGGTTGCTTGGGAGGCTCAGGCATTACTTAAACGAGTCCTTGAATCGAAGGAAGACGTACAGGTTGTCGCCGTTCTGTAGAGTCTCGGCAACGGAGATGCTGATGAACTGGTCTGAGTCCAAGTCAATCGCAAAGTCCTCTTCATTCCACACAGCGGAGTCACCGGTTTGAATTGTGGTGCGGTCAAGTTTCCTTGAAATCGTCCCGTTGGTGACTGTGATGGTGGGGGTGAGGGGCTGCGTTGACAGGTGGTCGTTGTACATAACAGCACCAATAAACCTACGATTACGAACAGCCCTAGTGTTTCGCCCGGTGTCAGCCGACAACGCCGTGCTGATAGACGTAGACGCAGCCAAGTATCCGATGGTGCCCGATATTGTTCTGGTTCGTTTGTAATCGTTCATATTAACTTCTCCCTCCCCCTATTGAGGAGAGGGAGACGGTGGGGGTTATTCGGCGAATGCTGGAGGTTCAGTGGAGACAGAAACACCAGTGATAAACCAGTGGGTTCCGTCACAAACAACTGTAATGTCCGTGCCTGCTTCTGCATCAACAGCAGAAAACTGGTAGTGACCAGTTCCGTTTGCTTCGACCGAAGCATTGTCACCGCCATCGTGGGAGTGGTTTACGCCACCCTTGAAGTGCGATGTGGATGCTGCGGTGTTGATGTTGAACTCATCGTTACCGGTATCAGACTTGTGAACGATGGCTCGGTATGTCAAGCCAACGACTGCCGCCGGAAGCGTCAGCGTTACGTTGCCACCGGTGATGTCAGCAGCGATCAACTTGCCTGAATCTGCCGCAACAAGAGCAGTGGTTCCTGACGTAACAGATTTAACTGTCGTGTGTGTCGCCTCGTACTGGGCGATCTCTCTAGTTCGATGTGGACTCGGCATGATTTACTCCTTGCCTGTGGGTAGATGCGGACCCACTCGCCGCGTGGTTATGACCAAGATAGGTCGGTTACTATGCACTCCCAATGAGTGCCCTTAGATACGAAGGCGGCCAAGCAACCTGGCTTGACCACCATTGGTTCTTCGCCCTCCTCACTAACGTTGAGGTAGGACTTCTTTCCAGTTTCACAAAGCCAGAACGTCTCACCGAACAGTGCCGGGTCTGAATCAGGCAGGACAATTTCTCGGGCCCAGTTCCCCGCGTCGATCGCGTGAAACCGATGATCCGCCTCGTCAACCAACCTATGGACATTACCGGTTCGCATAGTTACAACCTTGTAACCGATCGGCAAAGAGCACTGTTCTTTCAGTTCTTCCGTGAACATTTATTATTCCTACGAAGGGTTCGCTGTGGAATCCCAAGGGATATGGTAACCGGAAACGCCTCTTGACAAATGGCCGTTCCTCAAGGGTCCGTAGTCTGGCTGGATGATTCCATCCTTCTCAAGAAGACGCTGGAAGAGGGGGCCGTTTTGAACCTCGGCCACCCGAACTTCCATGCCGTCTTCTTCATACCCAAGCGCAAACGCACGGACAAGGCTGATAAGGACAGACTCAGCGTAAGGAGGAACGAACGCATAGTCGTCATCCGAAGTCAACTCCGACCAATCAGACCGGTAGGCGACCACGATATTGTCTGACGACGTCGGGGTCGGGTGCAGTTCAATCCTCGGAGCCTTAGACCCACCATTAGTTGACTCTGATGTGGGGTGGAGTATGACCGCGAAGTATTCCTGAGACTGGCCGATTGCCGTTGTACGACGCTCGACAAGGTCGTCCATCGTCGTAAAGTGGATGGACTTGACCAGGCCGTCAGTCATATTCGCCGAGATCATTTCCCCGAAGTCGGTCGGCAATTCGACATACGACTGGGATGGGACCGTCGTAATCGTGGCCGGTGGACGTTCTCGAAACTTCCAAGGGACGCTGAACAAGTACCGGCCTGCCTCGTTGACAATTCCGGCCTCACTCAACTGAGAGGCTGGAGAACCGCCGAGGGCGTGCCGGACATGACTCTTTAGATTTGAGAGTGTGATAGCCATGATTATGTCGCCGCGAAGATGCGAATGTTTACTGATCCGGAGTGGCCGTTGTAACACTCGATTCGGTCGATGGTGTCTGCCGCCCAGTTAGTTTCCCAAGTGTCTACTTCAGCAGCGTAGTTGCTGGCGTTTACTGTTCCAGCCATGTCGCCCCGGTTTCTGCTGTCATCATTCGACAAGATGAAAGGTATGCCAGAGGTCAACTTTACACAGAAAGCGTTTTCAAGTTCGCTGTCGCCAATCACACCATTTTCATTACACAGGAGTTGAACCTCAACCAGATCCCCATCGGTTTCAATCCACAGGAAGTCGAAGTTGCCCAACGCATTACTATCGCTCCACAATTCCTGAAGGGTTGTAGCACCAACGGTGAACCGCTGGTCGTAGTAGTGCGTGACAGCAATCGTATCAGCGGCAGTCGTGCTCCCGCCTGTAATTACTCTGGAATCATCCGAGTCAGTAAGCGTGAGGGTGAAGTGTGTTGTCAGGTTTATGTTGGCCATTGATGCCTCCTTGTTATCCGATGGCGACTACGCGGACCTTGGCGTCTGTGCCGGTCGTGTGGTAATACTCAATCGCATCTACTACGCCTGCGGTCCAAGCCGTTTCCCAACTAGCCAAAGCACCAGTGTTTCCTTGGTTCCGGCTGTCATCATTAGCCAGTACAAACGGAACTCCAGCATTTAGTTTGACTACCCAACCGTTTACGAGGGTGGGTGCCGAACCTCCTTGGGTACAAACCAGTTGGATTTCCGCCGCCTGGTCTGATTCAATGTAGAGGAAGTCAAATGTGGCGATCTTGGAATCACTCAAGATTTCTGTGAGTGTTGTGTGTTCGATCTTGTATGTCCGGTCGAAGATTTCACCGTTGGTGACGGAGATAGTCTTTGAAGTCGTGGTACTTCCGTCTGAGTACAGGTTGCCATCAGCATCCGTGTAGTCAAACTTGGTGTACAGGTTTACGTTTGTAGCCATAAGGCTTCTCCGTGAATTGTTGTTTAGTAATAGTTGAGTAAGAAGAATGACGTCCTCCCCCCGTTAGGGGGGAGGGGTCTTGAATTGTTACTTAGACGTTGCCATATCCGGCACCATTGAACAGAACGCTTCCCAGCGTTGCATTCGCAAGAGTTTCGAGCGCAAGGCCCAAGACTACATCCGTTTCTGCAGTTGTGGCTTCCAACTCACCGTCAGCATTGACAGTAAGTGCAACGCCGATGGTGCTTGTGTCACCACCAAGTGCGTCCACGACACCATGGAACCTGGCTGTGCCAGTTGCGTCGTCTGCAATGTCTTCCAACAACACACAGTGAAGAGTGCCGGTAAGCGGCGGGTGTGCTGCTGCAATGACGTTTGCAAAGATGCTGTCCGTTGCACCGACCACTGCGGTCGATACGGCGGCGTCACTTGCCGTAAGGTCAAACTTTACAACCCGACCTTTGGCCAACGCCCCACCGCGAGCCGTAACACGGACATCAAGGTTTGTGGGAGTCAGCCCATTCGGGCTTTGTATAGATGCGTCAAACATTTCTGCATCCTTTCTTTTTCAAGGGGGAATCAACACGACTTACGCCGTGGCGATAACACCCTGCCGCTGACGGCTGTTACAGAAGATATTCCACCAACAGTCAACGGGCTGCACGGTCGTGAACGGCTGATTCGGGTGCCGCATCGGATCGTGCTTC
>TARA_R110001599_G_scaffold188960_6_pt1 | contig 11538 bp, 7 predicted proteins | sample TARA_R110001599 | Tara Oceans TARA_R110001599 (sample SAMEA4398360) | marine metagenome | biome: Polar Biome; feature: [MES] marine water layer (ENVO:01000295) within the mesopelagic zone...; material: water (ENVO:00002006), including particulate matter (ENVO:01000060) such as...... | reverse complement strand
CCGGTCAGCGGGTGATCAAGCGCAATCAGCGTCGATATTTTCCATGCCCAAAGCCTGCCAATAAAGGAGCTATCTTCCTCGGCGGCTGTCGCAATAGTCGCCTGGCGCTCACGCCAATCTTCGGGTGCACTTTGGTACAGCACTGGCAACATCGCAAACGCTAGAACCACGAATACTCCCTTGTGTCGCGACTTTAGCCAGAAAGCGAACGCCAGAATAGCCAAACCGATAAAGCCCCCGCGGGAACCGGTTCCAACAATGCTGACTATGTTCAGAGCCACCATCCCCCAAAGGCCTAGCCTAACCATTTTATGCTCGGTTACCTGCGCAAGATAAACGATGAGGGGTATGCACATATTGATAGCTACCGCCAAGTCATTGCGATCCGCGATAATCCCTGCTCTGCCAACAATTCTATGGCCACCACCGGAAAGGACGAATTTTACTGCCTCCATAGCCGCATAAGCGGAGATTCCGAGCACAATAGTCCACACCAACACCTCAAGATGTAGTTTCTTACGAACTATCAGGGTTATGAAGAAAAACAACAGGAGAACTTTGACAAACTGGTTCCAGTAGGCCCACACATTTTCCGAAACAGAGTTCAGATTGAACACTGTACTAACTAGAGTCCAACATCCGAACGCCAATACCCAAAAACCAATGGCATTGACTCTGAACTCCTTTCGCTTATCCACAAAGAGATAAGACAGCATAGTTACCAGCACGATGGTAAGGTTCAACCTGAAACTCTGGGAGAACCCGAACGCCCAATTCACCGGCGCAATTAAAGCGATCCACGTCCAGGCCGCCACCCCGATGTAAGGCCGACGGAAGGAAAAATAAATAGCTACAAACAGGAAGCCTACCAACAGTAGGTCACGCATCAGTCATCATCCTGTCGATCCGCCCACCAGAACAAGTAACAAACGCATGTAATAACCATGAGCAAAAAAAGGCTGTCGATCATGCCGGGGGCACTCTGCTCACAACATAGCGGAATTTGCCCGAAGTCTCGCGCGGAATCTCTTCAGCCTCGCGAACCTCAATTTTCACACTCTCACCCAAACGTGCCCTGAGTCCAGACTCGATCTCGATAACCATAGCGCCCGTCAAGCTGTTGCGAGGCACCACCTCCACCCGCGTCAACTCCAACGACTCTTGCACAATACGAAAATTCGCCACGCCCGGCATGTCACGCAGTACATAGATCAGAGCGAGGCCATGCAGAATGGTGCCGTCTGCTGCGGTAACAAAGTCCGTAGTGCGACCCTCAACGCTAGACAGCACCGGCAAGCTCCGACCACAGTCACAAAGCTGGTCGCTAAGCGTCCCGACATCTCCGGTACGGTAGCGCACAAACGGGAATTCGCTGGTGAACAGGTGCGTTACGACGATCTCCCCACTCTCCCCCGCCGGCAACACGTTACCCGCAGGGTCAACGATCTCCAGCACCATGTCCTCGGCCGTGATATGCAAGCTGCCTGCCGGGCAGGCGTGGGCGATAAAGCCTGCGTCACGACCACCGTAACCGTTGGCAACGGGGCAGCCAAAGGTTTGTTCGATTACCGCCCTTTGATGATCGTACAGGCGCTCTGAGGTAACAAATGCCACGCGAACACCCAGATCGTCCAGGGGAATCTCCTGCTCCTTTGCAAACTGCGCGATCAGCGCAAGCGACGATGGATACCCAAAAAGCATTCTTGGTCGTGACGCCCGAATCCGTTCTACAAACTTCTGCAGATTGGCCTGGGACATCTCAAACGCCGAGAGAAGCTCAGTCCTGAACAGCTTGTCTCGCACCCATCTAACCCGGTCCTGAGCGCCCAACTCGATGGGGGAACCCCACACCACAATCTCACGATCGCCGATGTCTACATCCCACCAGCGGGTCGCGCGTCGCTTTGCTGCCACATCGTGGCTTACACGCTCATTACCCAAATAGAAGATGAGCGGCTCACCACTTGAGCCCCCGGTATTGAAACGCTTGAGCCTCTGTGCGCCCTCTGCCTTCAGGGCATCGGTGTTGGCACGTATCGTCGCCTTGTCAAGCAACGGGAGCCGCTGCAGTTCCTTGAGCGAGTTCACCTGCCCAGGATCGAAGTCCAGCGCTTTGAACAACTCCCGGTAGTAAGGCACTGATTGCCCAATCCTGGCCAAAAAGCGACGCAGGTTATCGAGTTGCAACTCCGCCAGGCCCTGCGGTGAAAGCCACTGCGATTTCTCCATCGCCTTGTGAACGGCAAGGGTGTCATGCCCTTTGAGCTTTTCATGCAGCGGGAACAGCAGCTCCGAGACAGCTTTCTGGTAGAGGCTCATACTACCGCCTCCGGCTCACGACCAGCGACCTCGTAGTAGGCCGCGAGCCACCGTTCTCTCACCGCCGGCCAGGCATACTGTGCCACCTGCACCAGGCCTTGAGCGCTCAGGTGATTCCGCATCGCCACATCGTTCTGCAACCGAAGAATCGCTGACGCCATCGCCGCAGGGTCGTCTGCGGGCACCAGCAGCGCTGTGTGCTCGTCTTGCACGATATAGGGCACCCCGCCAACCTCAGTGGAGATGACGGGCACACCGCAGGCCAGGGCTTCAATCACCGAGTTCGGCATGTTGTCGACCGTGGTAGGGTTCAACATGGCATCCGCTTCGGCGTAGAGCCGGGCGATACCGGGTCGATCAAGCCTTCCGGTGAACTCCACCGCCCCGTCGACGCCCAAAGTAGAGGCAAGACCACGCAGCTCGCTCTCCTGTGGCCCACTGCCGGCAATGCGCATACGGGTTGCCGGGGCAGTCTGCAAAACCTCCGCAAGCGCCCTGAGCGCAGTTTCAATACCGTAGATGGGTTCCAGGTTGCGCGTGATCACCAGTGTGAAGGGTCGTGCTGAAACCGACGTATCGTGCGCAGGTTTGAAAACACTCTGGTCGACTATGTTGGGGATAATGCGCGTGGGCTGCCCGTAGCTATTGAACACCGCGCTCAGATACCCTGAGGGCACCACAATCAAGGCAGCCCTGTTCAGGGACGGCTTCACCCGGTTCCAGGATCGCGCGAAATAGACCTGCGCCTCGCCTCCCCGGTAATTCACAATCACCGGACAACGCCGCAGTGGCGCCAGCCATAACACTGGTGCCGAGAATAGCTGCCAGGACCAACCGGAATTCGCCATCAGGTGGATAAGGTCAACCTTCCCCGCCAGGCGCCACACCGCCCACAGGTACGGAATAAACCGACTGAGGGCGCGCAATCCAGGCACGCGACCAACCCACGCAGGGCGGTAGGGCGCGTTCGTCGCCACCTGCGAGACCTGCAGTCCCTCGGCCCGCAGCAACCGCGCCAGTTGTTCTGTCTGCATGGCCATGCCGCCATTGGGCGGCGGCACAGGCCCGACGAGGCCCAGGTGCAACTGGCTCACTTCATACCACCATAGACAGCCGCATAGCGCGCAACGCTCGCCGTCCACGTCCGCTCCTGCTCGACAAAGGCACGACCGCGTTCGCGCATAGCCGGCCAGTCACCTCTGCGTGCCAGAAGCCCGGTGACGGCAGCCGCCAACGCCCCGGCATCTCCCGCGGTAAACAGCATCCCGGTGTCGCCAGAGCGCACCAGTTCCCTGTGCCCACCCACATCCGATGCCACAACCAGTCGACCCTGGGCCATGGCTTCCAGCGGCTTGAGCGGCGTTACCAATTCGGTCAGGCGCATCGGCAGGCGGGGGTAGGTAAAGATATCCACAAGGTTGTAATAGTCCTGTACCTGCGCATGCGGGACACGCCCGGTAAGGATGACGATATCCTCAAGATTCAGGCTGGCAATCTTGCCACGAATCTGTTCCTCCTGTGGTCCACCACCCACCAGCAGCAGGCGAAGTTCGGGGTGTTGCTCCAACAGCGCTGGCAGTGCATCCAGCAACAGGGGAATACCCTCGTAGGCGTAGAAGGATCCGATGAACCCCAGTACCGTCTTGCCCTCAAGCCCGAGCTCCCGCTGTAATTCGGGGTTCGCCGCTGCGCCATAGGTGAAGCCTTCGGTATCGACCGCGTTCGGTATGACCGTAATCTTGGCGGCATCTATGCCCCGCCCGGCGATTTCAGCTCGCAAACCCTCACAGATGGTGGTGACGGCATCGGCGCGCCGAAAAACGCGCGTCTCAAGCGCTCGTGTGACGCGATAGCGCGGCCCCCACTCCCGACTCGTGCCGTGATCCACCGCGGCATCTTCCCAAAAGGCACGACACTCATAGACGACCGGCAATCCAAGCTCACGACCAGCGCGCAGGGCCGCCAGGCCATTCAAGGCTGGCGAGTGGGCATGGAGAACGTCCGGCTTCTCAATCGCTGCCACCTCCACAATGCGCCGCGCCAGCGTTGTCACCACCTCCCACTGGTCAAGCACAGGCAAGCGGGATAGCGGGTTGTTACCCGGGCTGGTGCGGTAGAAGTGCAGGCCATCGACGGTTTCTTCCGCTACGTCACTCACCCCCTGCTTGAGCCCGGTGACGTGGGCTGTGTGCCAGCCCAGGGCGCGCTGGCCCCGCAGAATATTGCGCGTGCGGAACGTGTAACCACTGTGCAGCGGTATGGAATGATCGAGGATATGCAGAATACGCATCGGGCCTCCGCTCACGCTGCCACCACAAACTGGTCATCACGCACCGTGGCCTGGAACATCAACAAGGTCCACAGCGGAGCACTGTGATCGCGTCGTCCGGACTGGTGCTCATCAACCAGACGCGCCAGATACTCCTGATTGAACAGCCCGGTGGCCGCGAGGCCGCCGGACTCCAGGAGATCCTTCCGCAAACGCTCTTTGAGCGGACCGCGGAACCACTTGGCCAGAGGCACACCGAAGCCCATCTTGTCGCGGTACAACACATCCTGCGGCAGGCGGGACTCGAGTGACTTCTTCAAGAGGTACTTCCCCTCCTGGCCGCGCAGCTTCCATTCCGGGGCCAACCCGGAAACCCATTCGGTGAGCGGATGATCCAGCAGGGGCACACGAACTTCCAGCGCATGGGCCATGCTGGCGCGGTCCACCTTGGTCAGGATGTCGCCCACCAGGTAGGTTTTCATGTCCAGGTACTGAATCATCGACAGCGGATCGTCGGTGGGGCTGTTAGCCGCATGTTCATCAAATACGCTGTGTACCGAATAGCCCTGCAATTCGCGCTTGAAGTTGTCGCTGAAAAGTGCAGCACGCTGCTCATCGCTGCAGATCGACACCGAATGCAGGTAGGCCTGCACCGAGTTTCGCGCCAGCGCCTGGAAGGTTGTTTTTGCACGGAATACCCGGGGCGCCCAATCCGCCTTGGGATACAACCGGCCAAGAGCGCCAAAGACAGGTTTGCGCAGGCCCAATGGCAGCGCCTGCCGCAAACGCTCTTCGTGCATATGCCAGCGATAGCGCCGGTAGCCCGCAAAGTGTTCATCACCGCCATCACCTGACAGGGCCACCGTCACCCGTTTTTTGGCCAGCTGACACACACGGTAGGTCGGGATCGCCGAACTGTCGGCGTAGGGCTCGTCGTAGAGCGCGGCAAGCTCATCAAGAAGATCAAAGTCCTCGCTACTGACGATTTCCTGAAAATGGTTGGTGTGATAACGCTCTGCAACGCGCGCGGCATACTCGGTTTCATTGAACTGCTTGACATCAAATCCGATAGCGCAGGTGTTTACGGGATCGCTCTGCAATTCCGCCATCATCGCCACAACCGCGCTGGAATCCACACCGCCCGAAAGGAAGGCACCCAGCGGCACTTCGGCCACCATGCGCACCTGCACCGCCTCGCGCAGTCTGGCGATCAATTCGGCCTGCAGATCGGCCTCGCTCGCCACCGCTACCGGCTTGAAGGGAATATCCCAGAACTGTTTCTGTGCGGGCACGGGTTCGCCATGGCGGAACAACATCGTGTGGCCGGGACGCAACTTGAATACACCGCGATAGATGGTTTTCGGCTCCGGCACATAACCCAGTGCGAAATAATCCTCGACAGCCTGTGGCTGCAGCGCGCGGGGCAGCCCGGGGTGCGCCTTGATCACCTTGAGTTCGGAACCGAATATCAGCTGGCCATCTGCCAGTACACTGTAAAAGAAGGGCTTGATGCCGAACCGGTCCCTGGCGAGAAACAGGCTGCGGGCATTCGAATCGTACAGGGCAAAGGCGAACATACCGCGGAAACGCTCTACACAGCGCTCACCCCAGGCTTGCCAGGCATAGAGAATGACCTCGGTGTCACAGTGCGTGCGAAAGTGGAAACCGAGCGCTTCCAACTCACTGGCAAGCGCTTTGAAGTTGTAGATTTCCCCGTTATAGACAACACAGAGTGTGTTATCCGCACTGAACATGGGCTGCTGCCCACTGGCCAGATCAATAATGGACAGCCTGCGGTGAGCGAGGCCGACCCCAGGCGCCAGGAAAACACCGCCCTCATCAGGGCCGCGATGAAACTGGGTCTGATTCATGGCTTCGAGCAAAGCACGATCCGGCTCGCGCTGCTGGGTCAGATCAAAAATACCGGCAATGCCACACATAGTCAGGTCCTGTCCATTGATTCCGGTGGTCGGCGGCAGCCCAGGAGATCGTCATAAACCTGGAGATATGAGGACACTGTTCGCTCCCAGTCAAAATCCCGTCGAACACGCCGCACAGCGGCGTGAGCCATTTGCTCGCACTGCGTGGGGTCTTCGACCAGCGTCAGTAGTGCATTCGCCAATGCTGTTACATCACCCACCGGGACCAGCAGTCCAGTAACCCCATCCTCCACCAGTTCGGGGTTGCCACCTACACGAGTGGCGACAACAGGCAAACCACTGGCCATGGCCTCCAGAACAGTGTTGGAAATGCCTTCACCCAGAGAAGGCAATACGAACACATCCAGACACGCTAGCAACTCAGGTATGTCGTCCCGGTCACCAGCCATCCAGACGCTGCCCTCTATCCCCAGTTCTGCAATCAGGTTCTCCAGCGCGGAACGTTCGGGCCCATCGCCGACGAGTATACAGCGCAGGCTGTTCCTTTGCTGAGGGCTCGAACGCAAGACCTCGGCAAAAGCGAGCAGAAGGGTCCTTTGGTCCTTTACCGCCGCAAGCCGCCCTACAGTACCGACGACTCTACACTCCGTGCCACCCCAAAAGCCTTCGGGCATACCCGACACTGCGATCTCTGCGGTGCCGCTTGCCCGACAAGAATCGCCATTTTTCATATTCCGCGGCGAAAACCTGTCATGCGCCACCCCGTTGTATATCTGCACGACTTTGTCGTCGGGGATGCCCACAGCGGTAACCAACCAGTCAGCAAGGTCACGGCTGACCGCGATGAATCGATGGATCAACGGGCTCAGGGCCCTACGCAACAGCTTGTACTTGGAATTGCTGCCATCAAGGTCACTCACATCCCTGCCATGCTCACCGTGCACCCGCTTACAGCCCGTCAACAATAAACCCAACGCCTGCGTCTCAAGGGCAGCAAGGTTACGTGTGTGCACAATAGCAGGCCGCAAGCGACGTAGCGTACGCCACAATCGCCAATACATACGCAGGTCGTGCCCTGGTTTTTTGTGCAGCTCAATTACCTCAACGCCGGGCATCCTGATTCGTCCCGCAAACTCTTCACTACGCGTCAGGCAGATAATGGTGTGCCGATACCGCTCGGGAGGGCATCGATTGATGATATTCACCAGCCCATTCTCGAGGCCGCCCGTACCCAGCGCATAGATCACATGGACTACCAAAGGCGGCTTAGGGGCAGCAGCTACGCTTCCTGAGTGCATGAACCGCCCTATCTCACTGTGCTTGTAGGCCGTGATTCAAAGAATCGACGATTGAAGCGAGATGCAGAGAGGTGAAGCTGGTAAGCCGAACTCTGGATGCATCCAGATCATCATTGATCTGTGTCGCAACAAAAATACGCGCGCCCGTGCGTCTCCCGTCGAAAAGTTGCTGTCGAGCCTCAAGAAGCTTCGCGGCGTAAGGATTTTCTGAGTTTCTACCGTCGATATGATACCAGGACCAGATAAGGTAAATCCGGGAAGCGGAGCGCACTTGAACCTCCTCAACCCACCCCAGGGAGTCCACCCCGGTATGCACACGCCGCTGCCCAATGACTCTCCACATCTGGCGTGGCTCTGGCCTCCACGGTTCGGCGCTTGTAACAAGCTCAAGCCCTTGCTTCTGCGTCAAAAACTGCCTCAGAAAGAGTGCGACAGGCACCCTGCCATCATACATCTGGTCCAGTTTACGGTCGGCCCCCTCTACCACCGGGTGCCAAAACCCTTCAGGGGTAGCAGTGGCACGCCAACCTTCAACGGGCGGGGGCGCTGATATCGCCTCTGCCGTCGCCATGGTCGTCGCTCTGTCTGACGTCAGCGCAATCACCGGCCAAACCGCTGCGAGCGCTACTGCGATCAAAGCCGCGGCCAGCAGCGACACTGATGAAGCACCTGTGCTTTCCTGCGCCAAACCTGAGGACGTCCTCGTGGTTACGACTTCCTCCTGCCAAAACCCACCAACCCAGAACAGAATCACCATGACCAGCCCGAAAAAGCCCCAACCGTACACCAGGTGATCGACACCCACACCCAGACGCATGTCACTGAGGTGGCCCATCATGACAACGCCATAGGCACGCAGGCTGTTTGCGACAATCGGGACGGCAATAGACGCCAGTACGAAAAGTAAACGCCGCCAAAAGCTGTTATAGGTCAGGTATGCGTAGATCAGCCCGAGTGTAAAAGAAGCTATCAGGTAGCGAACGCCGCTACATTCCGCGATAACTGACCATGTCCCTGTGGGCAGATAGAGGTACATTCCCTCGCGATAGAGAGGAACGCCGCTGGCACGCACCATGATTTCGGTGGTGGCTGCTGTCAGGCTCATCAATGGCGGTATCAGCTCCGAGCCCATAGGCACCGCCAGAAACAGGAACAGCAGCGGGAATGCAGCGCGAGCTGCGATGACATTACCGACTATGGCCCAAATACCGCTGGTAAGGATCGCGACAAATGCGAGTTGTTCCAGCACGACGATGTCGACCATTGTGGCAAGGAGCCATATCACGCCAAAGATCAATAGGGGCAGAAGCGCATACGGTTGCGGTCGTGCGGGCAAGTCATAGTATGTTTCCCGCTCCCTCCAGAGCAGCCAGATACTGATAGGGAGAACGAGAAATCCGTGAGCAAAGGTTTGAGACCTCGACCAGATATCAACCATCGAATGCACGGTTTCGTGGAAAATAAGGAAGAGTCCACAGGCGTAGAACACCACAGCGCCCAGCACGAACCACAGAGCCTGTTCAGAGCGTGTCAGCACAACATCCAGTTGCCTTGTCGTCATTTCAGCTTTTCCTTGCGTACCGCGGTGCTGCAGAGGTATTACCTAGCAACAATACTACCTCTGGCAGGTTCTCTGCCCAGTTAAACATCTGCTGCACGCAGTGGCGTGCCCTCTCGCCCATCTGGGCGTGCTCGCCATGCACCAGTTCGCCGAACAACCGGACATAATCCGACGCAGATTCCGCGAGAAGCACTTCATCTCCGTCCTTTGCATCTATGCCCTCCAGACCCTTGGTACTGACCAGCACAGGTAAACGCATGGCCATGGCCTCCAACACCTTGTTCTGCACACCACGTGCGATACGCATGGGTGCGATTGCGGCCCGTGCATGCTTGAGGTAAGGCCGGACATCGGGTACGCGCCCCGTTACCGTCACACCCGCCTGCTGCGCCAACTGGCGCACCGCCCGTGCAGGATTGCCGCCGACGATAGTCAGGCTGATCTCAGGATAGCTACGACGCAAAAGAGGCAACACGTTGTGCGTAAACCACACCACAGCATCGATATTTGGCCAGTAGTCCATTGCTCCCGTGAACACCAGCGGGAGGCTTCCCTGGGGATAGGGGCTAGGCTGGGGCGCCGACTCATCGTAGGCAGGATCAAAGTAATCGCAGTTCACACCGTTATTGTAGAAACCGATTTTGTGCGCTGTTTCCGGAGAAAGCTTATGAAACAAATCAGCTTCGGTAGACGATACGAACAAACCGGCATCAAACTCTTCTGCAAGCTGCTGCTCCAGTGCGAGCAGGCACCGGGCTTCACGTCGATATACCCAACTCAAGGGCCAGGTTTTCTGCTGCGAGTACTGTAACCATTTGTCAGAATCCACATCCACAAAATCGATCACCTTGCGCAGGAAACCTTGACTGCCTGTCGGTAAAAACTGCGCCATGGATGACGAATAGACAATGACATGCCGAATGTCATGAGCGGCAACACTGTCGGCAACCCACCTCCTTAACGCACGGTCTCTGTAGTAGGGAACCGAGAGCGCCTCACCCGTTACCAGCCCCAAGGCGCTGCGCAAAGTGGCCAGCCGCGCGTTGAGCGGCCGCAGAAACACGCTCGCGCAATACTTCTCCAGTTCCGGCACCCAGGGCCAGTCGTCCGGGTCATCCACAAAGCTGCCCAGGTGGATATCGAAATGCAGGCTCAGGTGATGCAGGAGATGGAACGAACGAATCTTGTCACCCTTGTTGGGTGGATAAGGGATACGGTGGCACAAAAACAGCAGCGGGGGCTTCGGCGTGTCTCCCATGCGCCTATCCCAGACTGCGGGCCAACGGTGGCCCCAACAGGTTGGCAACCGGCAAGGGCAGTCGCTGCCACGCATTCACCAACAAGCGGTACTTCGGGTTACTGGGGTTGACGTCAGGCACCTGGTCGCTGTTGACCAGAAAATATTCGTAAGGCAGCGGTTGCGGCTCGAAACCCCAGTTTTTCTTGAAGTCGAAAGGCCCTGTGTCGCGCTTGCTGCGTCCGAAGTCATACAGCGTTACGCCCTCTTCGGCACTGCGACGCATCAGGTCCCAGTACATGAAATGGTTACAACCACGAATGCTGCGAGCGCGGGCGATGCTGCCGCCGTAGTAGGGCAATACCTCGTTGCGGAAATAGAAGCTCATCACCCCGGCGACATCCTCGTCGGACTGGCGAATCATCAGCACGCGGCAATCTCCTGCAAACTCAGCGCGCAGTGCGTCAAGGTAGCGTCGGCTGAACACCGGAGTACCCAGATTGCGCACACTCTCTGCATACACGCGATACAGGCGCTGAGTGCCCTCGACCTCCTCGCCCTCCAGCCCTTCCTGAATACCTTTGCGAATCATGGCGCGCTGGCGATTGGGTATGGCCTTGAGGTTGGCATCGTTATCCGAGGTGATTGGCTTGCGAAAGGTGTAATAAAGCTCTTTCACAGGCCACCCGCTATCACTGCTTGCGCAATTGCGCAGTTCCAGGGCATCTACACCGAGGCGCACGGCCAGAGCCTCGGCCTCGCGCCGCAACACGCCAGCGGCCTGTTCATGCGCTGAGGCGATTCCCCCATACACACAGAAAGGCAGGCCGGCCAGTTTGTATCCGAACAGACGACTGCGCACCTCCGCGAGCGGCAGGACGCCCACCACGGCCCCATGTTCCTCGGCCAGCAAAAAATGGCAGCGATGCCGCAAGGCGCCTTCCAGCACCCGTTTCCAACCGAAGCGATGAAAG
>TARA_R110001599_G_scaffold158340_2_pt1 | contig 11545 bp, 8 predicted proteins | sample TARA_R110001599 | Tara Oceans TARA_R110001599 (sample SAMEA4398360) | marine metagenome | biome: Polar Biome; feature: [MES] marine water layer (ENVO:01000295) within the mesopelagic zone...; material: water (ENVO:00002006), including particulate matter (ENVO:01000060) such as...... | reverse complement strand
CAGAGTCTCAAGGAAGCGGTATCCGACGCCTGGCTCAGTCTGGATATAACGCTGCTCAGTGGGGTCGTCGCCCAGCTTCTGTCTCAATCTCCCGATCAGAATACGCAAGTAGTGGGTGTCAGTGGTGTGCGTCGGCCCCCAGATATCCTTGAGTAGTTGAGATTGTGTAACGATCTTTCCAGAAGCAAGCATGAGCACCCTGAGCACGGCAAACTCCTTGGGTGTCAGCCTGACAGGCTCACCATTAACCGTGACTTGCCGCATAGGGAGGTTAATATGAAGTGCTCCACTATCAAAAATGGCTGAGGTCTCGGGAGAGGCAGAGTCGTTTCCTTTCTGATAGATGCGCAGCTGGGTTCGAACGCGGGCCAGCAATTCGTCGACACCGAAAGGCTTGGTAACATAATCGTTGGCACCGAGATCCAGAGCTTTTACTTTTTCCAGTTCCCGGTCGCGCACGGAAAGGATGATTACAGGTGCCGATGACCACTCTCGCAGACCGGCAAGCACTTCAGAACCATCCATATCCGGAAGCCCTAGATCCAGAATCACGAGATCCGGCGAATGCCTCGCGCAAAGCCCCAGCCCGGTCTCACCATTCTCTGCTTCGAGTAGCTCGTATCCTTCGGTTTTCAGACTGATACGCAGAAAGTGCCGGATTTGCAGTTCGTCATCGATAATCAGAATGCAGGGCTTTTCCCGGTTTTGATTTGCTGCAGTCATTCACTGGATTCCCGATTGGACTCTTGTTCAGGAGATTCTATCAGGGGCAGCGCTACTTCGATGGTGGCACCGATACCATTTGGGCCAGCCAACGCCTGAATCCGGCCACCATGAGCCGCGACCATGCCGTGACAGATAGCCAGGCCGAGCCCGCTACCATGAGGTCCCCGGTCCCCCTCGCCCCCTGTGAAGAACATATCGAACACCTGGCTCCTCTGGTCTTCTGGGATGCCCGGCCCCTCGTCCGAAATTGCTATGATTAATTCGCTTTCCTGTCTGTGGGCGCGGATAGACAGAGTTGAGCCGTCGGGCGCGAACTTGGCTGCGTTCTCCAGCACGTTGACCAATGCCTGCTCAATAAGCGCCGGATGCACGAAAAGCAACGGAAGCTCCTCTTCTACCTCCCGTTCGACCCGGACTTTCGACATCAGGTTTCGGGTGCGCCTGAGCGCCGAGGACAAGATGTCGGTGAACGCAATCCAGTCCCTTTCGATCTTGAGTGTGCCATGGCCCAGTTTGGTCATGTCCAGCAGGTTGCGGATGTAGCGATCCAGGCGCTCGCCCTCACCGAGCACGGCATCCAGAAGGCTGTCCCGATCCTCATCCGAGAGTCTGTTGAACATCGATTTCAACGTACTGGCAGCGCCGATCATGGATGAAAGTGGTGTTCTCAAGTCGTGGGAGATTGAAGACAGTAGTGCGGAGCGCAGTCTTTCGGTCTCCTCCGCCACACGAGAGGCCGACAGATTCGCGGCCAGTCGAGTCCGAAACCACGCCAGGCCCAATTGATGCACGTACACGTTGATAGCCAGACGCCGGTAATACTCGGCAGTCATATCATCGACGTACAAACCGAGCACACCGTAGACATCGCCGTCTGCTTCGATGGGTTCAAAACGCCAGGGAAGGCTGTTCAGCGTGTCGGAAAACGCACCGCTGGGTTTGGCGTTTCGGATGGCCCAGTCGATGGCTGAGTGCGCCGCATCATTTAATGGGTGAGAGGGGCCACCTTGAACCACCACTTCGATTGCGTCATTTTCAGGGCTCCGTTGGGCAATCATCAAAGGGAGCTTGAGTTGGGCATAGAGCGCCTCGACCGCTTCGGTCTGGACGGAGGTGATGTCGGGCGCTGAAGCGAGCCTGCGGGTAAACTGCAGGTGAGCATCAGTGAGATCATTCGAGGCGCGAAGCATCTGGACCTGGTCCCGCAATCGGCCGGCAAGGTTGCCTCCAGAGACAGCGATAATCAGGAAGAACACCACGGTCAGCAGCTCATCCGTATCTGCCATGTGGAAGGTCAAACGGGGTTCTGTGAAGAAAAAGTTGTAGGTCAGAAAGCTCAGAGCCGCCGTGAACAGGGCAGGACGAATACCGGTTCGGGAGGCCACCCACAATACGGATGTCAGAAAGATCAGGGACAGGTTGCCCAGTGGAAGAACGTTTTGCAGTCCCATGGCAATGGCGGTTGCGGCACCCACGCTGCCAACGGCCCAGGCATAGTCACTCCATCTGACCGGATGACCGGCGGCTTCAGCAAGGCGGCGCCTTTGTTTTTTGGGCACTGGTATAAAGGTGACTTCAAAGGCCTCGGCCTCTGTCAGTAACTTCCGACTGGTGGATTTTTGGAAGTGCCACCAGCGATTGTGGGAGCGGCCAAGAACGAGTGTCGTGACATTTTGTTCCTTCGCGAACGCCATGATTTCTCCGGCGACGTCATATCCCCGAAGCGTCCTGACCTCTGCGCCCAGGCGGGTGGCCAGATCAAACACTTTTTCCAGCCGTTGGCGTTCATCGGAGCCAGCCCGGCCGTTGTCCACGGTAACGACGGTCCAGGGCGCTTTCCGTCGCTCAGCGAGCCGCCGTGCTGCTCGAACCAGGGTTTCACCCTGACCAGAGCCGTCCACCGCAACCAGCATTCGGGATCGAATGTGCCAGGGGCCTTCAATGCCCCGCGACTGCATGGTTTCCCGAACGTCGGAATCCAGCCGTTCGGCAATGGCCTGAACGGCAAGTTCGCGCAGCGCGGACAGATTGGAGGGTGAGAAATAGCCATCCATGGCCGCACGGGCCTGCTCGGGCACGTAGACCTTGCCCTGTCGCAGCCGCTCCAGGAGTTCCGAGGGGGTAAGGTCAACAAGCACGATGTCCCGGGCCCGTTCCAGGATCGAATCCGGCACCGTTTCCCGCATTCGAACGCCGGTGATACTGGCCACTACATCTGAAAGGCTTTCCAGATGCTGGATATTTATAGCCGTCCAGACGGTAATGCCCTGATCCAGCAGCTCTTCAATATCCTGGTAACGCCGGGGGTGGCGAGTGCCAGGGATGTTGCGGTGGGCCAGTTCATCCACCAACAGGACATCCGGTTTGCGTTTCAGGGCGGCATCTACATCGAACTCCCGGAACTGCTTGCCGGCGTATTCGACTTCTTTTGCGGGGAGCTGCTCAAGGCCCTCACACAGTGCGAGCGTATCGGCTCGACCATGCGTTTCTGCAACACCCACAACGACATCCACACCCTGGCGCTTGAGTTCATGGGCCGCCTGAAGCATCTGGTAGGTTTTCCCCACGCCCGGGGCCGCGCCCAGAAAGATCTTGAGCCCGCCGGCGGACTCACGCTCCTGGGTTTTCAGGAGCGCGTCCGGGTTGGGACGATTCGGGTCGCCTTGATTCAATCGTCAAACTCCTTGCCGTCCAATGCCAGATTGAGTTTCAGAACGTTTACACGCGGTTGTCCGAAAACGCCGAGTGTGGGACCTTCAGTGTACTTTGCAATCAGTTCGTTGACCCTCGCAATCGCAATGCCACGGGCACTCGCCACGCGTTCGGCCTGTAAAATCGCCGATTCCGGGGATATATGAGGATCAATTCCAGAGCCCGATGCTGCGAGCAAGTCTGCAGGGATAGACGTCGGGGCTACGTTCTCTCTTTGCGCGATCTCTGCGGAATCGTCTGCAACGCGTGCTTTCAGGTCAGGATTGCTGGCTGCGTAGTTGGAGCCTCCGACCGAGAAGGGGTCATACTCCGCTGCGGACGGCCGCCCGTGGAAGTATTCCGGGGCTGTGAACCGTTGTCCAACCAATTCCGATCCAACAATCGTGTCGTCAATGATGATCATGCTTCCCAGTGCCTGATGGGGAAACATCACTTTTCCGGCAGTTGTGATCAGCAGCGGATATAGCCCGCCGCAAAGGATAATGAGAACAATCGCCGTGCGAAGCGCTGAGAGCCAGGAGGCGGAGCGGGTTACGGCCGCGTTATTTGATTCAGTCATCTTGTCGGTCTCCTCAGATAACCACGGTGAGCATCAGATCCAGCGCCTTGATGGCAGCAAACGGCAGCAACAGGCCACCCAATCCGAAGATCAGAAGGTTGCGGCGCAACAGCTGGGTTGCGCTCGCTGGATTGAATTGAACGCCTTTCAGAGCGAACGGAATCAGCGCCGGTATGATCAGTGCATTGAAGATGGTGGCTGCTAGCACCGCACTCATCGGGCTTTCAAGATCCAGCACGTTCAGGGCATCCAGTGCCGGCAGACTGGTCACAAACAGCGCTGGCAGGATGGCGAAGTACTTGGCGACGTCGTTAGCCAGCGAGAAAGTGGTCAGCGAGCCCCTTGTGATCAGCAGTTGCTTGCCAATTTCAACGACGGCGAGCAGCTTCCCGGGGTCGGAATCCAGATCCACCATGTTGCCCGCTTCCTTTGCCGCCTGGGTGCCGGAATTCATGGCGAGCCCCAGATCGGCCTGGGCCAGGGCTGGTGCATCATTGGTGCCGTCCCCCATCATGGCTACCATGCGGCCTTCAGCCTGTTCCTTGCGGATGATGTCGAGCTTCTGCTCCGGTGTGGCTTCGGCAACGAAATCGTCAACACCCGCCTCTGCCGCGATTGCCGCTGCGGTTACCGGGTTGTCGCCGGTAATCATCACCGTCTTCACACCCATTTCCCGGAGTTTGGCAAAGCGCTCCTTGATGCCCGATTTAATGACATCCGACAGAGCAATCACCCCGAGTACGCGGTTGCCCTCAGCAACCACCAGCGGAGTGGCGCCGTTTTTGGCAACCCTGTCGACCAGGTTGTCGGTTTCCTGCGGGTAGTTGCCGCCGTTTTCCGTGACAAATTTCCGAATTGCGTCGGTCGCGCCTTTGCGAAGAATCCGGCCATCCGGCAGGTCCACACCAGACATACGGGTGTTGGCAGAGAATTCGATAAACTCGGTTCCCTCAGACGCTTCGGCGTTCGAGCCCTTGTCGCGGGCCAGAGCCACCACGGATTTGCCCTCGGGAGTCGGATCAGCCAGCGAAGTCAGCAGAGCGGCATCTCTCAGAGTACCCGGTGCCACGCCCCGCACAGGCTCAAAGGCTGTTGCCTTGCGATCACCCAGCGTGATGGTGCCGGTCTTATCGAGCAGAAGGGTATCGATGGAGCCTGCCACTTCGACCGCCTTGCCGGACTTGGCAATCACATTGGCACGCATGGCTCGGTCCATGCCCGCAATACCGATAGCCGGGAGCAGGCCGCCAATGGTTGTGGGAATCAGGCAAACTAGAAGGGCAACCAGAACCGAGTAGGATGGTGTCGCACCGACAAACCCGCCAAATGGGACTAGCGTGACCACCACAATCAGGAATACCAGGGTCATGGCGGCCAGCAGAACAGAGAGCGCCAGTTCGCTCGGTGTTTTTTGCCGTTTTGCGCCCTCAACCAGGGCGATCATACGGTCCAGCAGCGAGTTGCCCGGATCGACGGTGACTTCGATCACGATGTCATCTGAAAGCACTTTGGTTCCGGCGCTGACACCGCTGTTGTCGGTACCGGCTTCTCGAAGCACTGGCGCAGATTCACCGGTTACGGCCGACTCGTTGATGGTAGCGGCGCCTTTTACGATCTCGCCGTCGGCGGGTATCAGCTCGTTAGGCTTTACCAGTACCCGGTCGCCCCGACGCAGGTCGGTTGCGGGCACTTCCTTTTCGTGGTCGCCGTCCAGTTTGCGGGCTTTCAGGTCTTTCCGGGTGGCTCTGAGAGCACCGGCCTGGGCTTTACCGCGCGCTTCCGCTACGGATTCGGCGCCGTTGGCAAAGAGCACCGTGAACAGCAGGATCGCGCTGATGGCGAAATCCAGGCCCGCCGGAGCACCCTGGGCCAGATTGCTTAGGCCGAGGAGGAAGGTAATTACGGTTCCGATACCGACGACCATCATGACCGGATTACGGGCCAGATCCTTGGGCGTCAGCCGCTTGATGGACTGGCCGACAACTGTGCCCAGGTCAAGTGAGTCAGTCATTTTAGGGGTTTGCTTGGACATCATCGTTCTCCACTCAAGACATCAGAGCCAGGGCTTCTGCAATCGGGCCGAGAATCAGCACCGGCATAAAGCTCAGCAGGGTAAACATCACAATCACCGCCAGGGTCATCAGCCCAAAGGTGGGCGTGTCGATGGCCAGGCTGCCGCGACCTTCCGGAGCGGAGCGTTTGGCCGCCAGTGACGCGGCAATCGCCAGTGGTGCCAGGATGGGAATAAACCGGCCGAGGGCCAGGTTGATGGCACAGGTCACGTTCCACCAAACGGTGTTGTCACCGAGCCCTTCAAAGCCGGAGCCGTTATTGGCAAACGCTGAGGTGTACTCGTAAATGACCTGACTGATGCCGTGGAAGCCGGGATTGGAGTTGCCGGTCAGCGCTGGGAAGGCAACCGTGACAGCGCTGAATCCCAGAATCAGCAGAGGCTGGATCAACAGGGCGATACAGACCAGCTTCATTTCCCGGGTTTCCAGGGCCTTGCCGGCAATTTCCGGTGCCCGCCCGATCATCAGTGAGCCAAGGAACGCGGCCAGCAGCAGGAACAGAAGGTAGCCAATCAGCCCGACGCCAATACCGCCAAAGGTCACGTTGATGAACATATCGATCATCGGGATCATGCCGCCAATGGGGTTAAAGCTGTCGTGCATGCCGTTGACCGACCCGTTCGAGGTCTGGGTGGTCCAGCTGCCCCAGAGTGCGGTTGCGGTCGCACCAAACCGGACTTCCTTACCCTCAAGGTTTGGACCTTCGGCGGCCAATCCCGAGAAGGCGGCGTTTGGCTGATTCTCAGACCAGATGGCAACGGAGGTGAGTGAAACAGACATCACAACCATCACGCCCATCACCACCATGGCAAGCCGTCGCCGACCGGTCATGAAGCCAAGGGCAAAGACCAGGGCGGCAGGAATCAGGACAATGGAAACCGTCTGAACAAAGTTGCTCACAGGGGTCGGGTTTTCCAGGGGAACACTGGAATTGGGGCCATACCAACCACCGCCGTTGGTACCGACCTGTTTGATGGCAACCATCGGTGCCACCGGCCCGATTGGGATGTTTTGCTCTTCCATCCCGGAGGTCTGGTCCAGAGGAATAGCAGTACGGGCGCCTTCATAGCTGTTCGGTACCCCCTGGGAGGCAATGATCAGTGCAACCACAGCGGCGACTGGCAGCATGACTCGCACAATGGCCCGGGTAATGTCTTCATAGAAGTTACCGACAGACACCGCACCTTCGCCAGATGGCTGCTTCTTTTCGTCAGCCCGGCCCAGCAGGGTGCGGACGATAGCCACTAAGGCCGCCATGCCCGCCGCTGGTGTTACCACCTGAAGCGTCACAATGCCAAAGGTGTGGGCCAGATAGCTGAGCTGTGCCTGCCCGGAATAATGCTGCTGATTGGTGTTGGTCAGGAACGAGATCGCCGTCTGCAGCGCCAGGTCCCAGCTCATACCGTCGATGTTGTCCGGGTTCAAGAATAGAAAGCCCTGGGCCATCAGCAGGCCGAAGACGATCAGCACCAGCATAAGATGAAGTTTCAGCAATGCTTTGCCGTAACCCTGCCAGCTCATCGGTTGTGACGGGTTAACACCAAACAGTCGATACAGGCCGTTCTCAACCTGGAGAAAGACAGCACCCGCCGTACCCCTGGCGCCGTTAAATACGCCCGCGATGTACTTGCCCAGTGGCCACGCCAGCAAGAGCGTGACCGCATAGATAATGATGACCTCGTTCACAGCCGTTCCTCCAGATCAATGAACAGGAAACACAGGCCAAACAGCCCCAGAATGATGCCAATGCCGATCAGTGCCATGGTCAGAACCTCTCGGGCCAGAGCAAGGCAGCGACCAGGTAGGCGCCGACCGCAACAGAAACAATTAACAGGAAAGTAGACACGCTCAGTCTCCTTCAGTGGATGTGCTTCCATGGTGCTGCGGCGGGGCGTAAAAATTCGATGACCAAAACAGTGGCGTGGCGTAAAAAAAGCGTTAAAAAATAGGGTTCTCTCCCCTTCGAAATCGTTCGGAAAGGTAGACTTTGTGCAACAAAGGATCGCTATTCAGAGGTGTTCAATGTTTTTGCTGTCTCGAAATCCCCGTTACCTGCTTTCGGGTTGGTGCCACATGAGGGTGCTGCTGTTCAGCTTTCTGGCAATGGTGCTGGGAGGATGTGATCAACCGCCAAGTCTCATTAAGTTGAGCGGCCCGGCACAGGGGACGATCTGGAACGTGACCTTCTGGCATCCGGGCGGCGCAGACGGCGAGACAATTCGGCGGAACATAGTTGCAGAGCTGACGCGAGTCGATGCATTGATGTCCAACTACCGGTCGGACAGTGTGATTGAGCGTTTTAACCACGCCGGTGCCTCCGAGGTCTTGGAAGTCGGATCTGAAATAGTAAACCTGATTGAAAAGGCACGAGAGGTGACCAAGGCCAGCCGTGGGTGCTATGACCTGACGATAAAGCCTGTCTTTGATCTCTGGGGTTTCAGTGGTCAGCAGGTTTCCGTTCCTTCGGAGACTGAGCTGCGTAATCAGCTAAAGATCGTTGGCATCAACCACGTAGTCACGAGATCCGGCAACACCCTTGCTAAATCCGTTCCCGATCTGCAGGTTGATCTGTCGTCGATCGCTCAGGGATATACCGTAAAAAAGATGGCTGAGGTGCTGGAGTCCGCGGGCATCGAACACTATCTGGTGGAACTGGGTGGTGAACTGAAAACCCGAGGCCACAAGCCCGGCGGCGAACCCTGGCGAGTGGCAATTGAGCGTCCAACGCCGGAAGAGCGTTCTATCCATAAGGTGATAACGATCCGAAGTGATACTCCGCTATCGGTTATGACGTCAGGCACCTACCGCCATTACTTCGACGATCAGGGCCAGCGCTATAGCCATGTGCTAGACGCTCGGACCGGCTGGCCCGTCAGCCATTCCACGGTATCCGTCACAGTCATCGATCAAGACCCTACCCGGGCAGATGCCTGGTCCACAGCCTTACTGTGTCTTGGAGCAAGGGAAGGGCAGGCAGTGGCTGATCGGCACAATATCGCTGCATTATTCATCGAAGAGGAAAACAACCAACTCAGCGAAACATCGACCGAGGCCTGGCATGCCATTGAGGGCATCGCTGTGGATTGAGACAGGCAGGTTCGGCTCCTGATCAACCCACCGGGAACTCAGTTTTCGCATAGCGAACACGGGATTTGCGACGCACCGTCAGGGTATACCCCAGAGTGAGCGGGCCCAGGCGGCCAATCAGCATGACGGCCATGATGACCAACTGGCCTGCCGTGCCAAGCTCGCCTGTTGTGCCCCGCGAGAGACCGACGGTGCCGAACGCGGAAACCACCTCGAAGGCGATATCAAGGAAGTCATCCTCAACCAGAATGCTCAGTGACAGGACACCCAAAAACACGACAGCCATGCCGATGGTTGCCGTGGCGAGAGCCTTTAGCACTGTCTCGCTACTCAGAGTACGTTTGAAAAAACCTACGTTCAGATTGCCCCGCAAAAACGAACGGGTGGCGGCGAGCATAATGACGAAAGTCGAGATTTTGATACCACTGGACGTGGAGTTTGGGGCACCCCCAATAAACATCAGAAGCAGCATCAGCACACTGCTGCCGGCGGTTAAAGAGCCAATATCCAGGGTATTAAAGCCAGCTGTTCTGGGCGTCACCCCCTGAAACCAGGCGGCCAGGAGCTTGTCCCAGAAACTATCCAACGCACCAAGGGTAGCGGGGTTGCCAAATTCAAGTAGCAGAATGGCGCCGGTGGCAAACAGGTTCAGCAGCAGGGTAGCCAACAGAATGACTTTGACGTAAACCGACAGACGCGACCAGCAGCGCTTGTCAAAGAGCTCCATGACGACGATATAGCCCAGACCGCCAGTGATAAACAGGGCCGTCACGGACAGACTGATGCCAGGATGGTCCACATAGGCAGAAAGGCTATCTGGCGACAGAGCAAAACCGGCATTGTTAAACGCTGAGATTGTGTAGAACAAGGCCTGGTAAAGACCATCGGACCATCCCAGCTCCGGAACAAAAAACACGCCGAGTAACACAACGCCGATAGCTTCTGCTGTCAAGGCGAAAACGGCTATCGAACTGCTAGCCCGCCTCGCTGTCTGGAGAGAGATTTCATTGAAGGCTTCCTGTGCGACCAGTTGGTGCTGCAGGCGAAGTTTGAAGCCGAGGGCGAGGGCTGTGAGTACGGCGAACGTCATCAGTCCGAGTCCGCCCAGTTGGATCAGGGTCAAAATGACCAACTGTCCGAACAGGGTGTATTGACTTCCGGTGTCGACGACAACGAGACCGGTGACTGTGACTGCCGAGGTTGCGGTAAAGGCCGCCTCCATCCAGGTCACTGGCTCAACAGTCGCAAAGGGCAATTTGAGCAGGCACGCGCCAAGAGCGATGAGAACCAGAAACGACTCAAGGAGGAGACGGGGTGGGTTCATGCTTCCTTTTGAGGAAGGTTCGCCTCTGGCACCGTAGGAAACCAGATCCAGAAAATGGATTTTCATAGACGGTTAACCAGGTCCCTCAGGTCTTCGAGTTGGCCACCGAGGACTATCCTGTCGCCTTTTCGAATCTTCCAGGTATGGTCTGGATGGGGGTGCGCCTCCTTCATGCGCTTCACCACCAGCGCTTCAACCGGCTCGCCGTTGATGACCTCTCCGATGGTCTTGCCAACGAGGTCTTCTGTGGTGTGAAAATCCACGATGAAATAGTCATCATCCAGCCCCAGGTAATCATGCACCATCGGATAGTTCAGTTCCTGAGAAATCCGGACACCCATCTCGAATTCCGGTGCAATGATGCGGGTTGCTCCAAGCCTTTCTAAAATACGATGGTGCTGATTTGTCAGCGCCTTGGCCCAGACTTTCGTTACGCCAAGTTCCCGGAGCTGTAGGGTCGCCAACATGGTGGCTTCGACGTTTCTGCCGACTGCCACAATGGCCGCATCATAGCTGCCAGCATTCAATTCAATGAGCGTGCTCTCATCGGTGGCATCGGCAATTACTGCGTGAGTAATCTCGTCTGCCAATCGATCAACCCGCTGTTCATCCGAATCAATACCCAGCACTTCGTGGCCGAGGCGAGTTAACTCGCGTGCGATCGTTGCCCCAAACACGCCAAGGCCAATGACAATGAACTGTTGTTTCTCAATCATGGGTGCGGTTCCGATATCGGTTACTGGCTAATTGAAGAAATCTTCTCATACACCTTTGATGGCCGTGTCCTCCGTGCCGTAAAAATACCGTAAAAATTCGCTTTTCACCGTCCTAATTCCACCTCGAATGTGATCTCCTTACGCCGTCTGAGGCAAATTTGCTCAATAGCAGGGCTTGTCGGCGATGGGAGTCTATCGATTGAAATCGGGCTTTTTGGGCCATTTGGTGATTGCGCTGGCTTGGCTCGGTTTTTTGGCCGTGGCGAACAGACAGGCTTCTCAGCCAGTCACTTCCATATTCCCCTATCTAGCACCAGTCGTCTTTTTTGCATGGGTATACAATGCAAAA
>TARA_R110001599_G_scaffold121192_3_pt1 | contig 11568 bp, 8 predicted proteins | sample TARA_R110001599 | Tara Oceans TARA_R110001599 (sample SAMEA4398360) | marine metagenome | biome: Polar Biome; feature: [MES] marine water layer (ENVO:01000295) within the mesopelagic zone...; material: water (ENVO:00002006), including particulate matter (ENVO:01000060) such as...... | reverse complement strand
CTAGTCGCCTCTTGGTCAATAGGTAATTCTGTTTTAAGTTCTTTAGTAAGTGATTCACTTAATTTTTCACCTCTTATCTCACTTAATTTAATACCATCAACTATTTCACCACCTTCACCATTTAATCTAATACTATCAGCTCTAGGGTCATACATTTCAGTATTCGCATAGAAGTTGTAAGACATTGCATTTTGTAATCTATTTATCGGACCTTGTAATGATTGTCCACCAATAATCTCAATAGACATATTCACATCCGCCATCATTGGTTGTACACCAATACCTTCAGGATTTAAGTCCCATTGTGGTGTTGCTCCACCAGCATAATTTATTGTTAGAGACTTAATAATAACTTTTGTATGTATAAAATCACCTATTCTAAGTATACAAACTGGAGGTCTACCAAATGCCAAATTGTCGGGTTTAACCCCTTTACCAGCTTTATCATAGATACTAGGTCCTTGTCTCATACATTGTTGTAAGAATGTTAATCTAGTATTTAATCCCTCCGGTGTATTTGAGTGAAATCCAGGTTGGAAGTATGTCAATTTACTACTTATATTATCAAAATAGTTAGGATAATCATCTGCAATCATATCAAAATATGTTGTCTCATTGATAAACATTCCGTTGGTTAGTTCTAAATCTTCTTGTAATAATTGATTTAAGTCCTTTTCTTCTTTATCAGGTTTTTCTGTATCATCCCCTTTAGGGAAATAAGTTATTGTAACATCTACTCTTCTATCTTTAATTGCCACTTCACTATCTGGGTCGGCAGTTGCCGATGCTGCAGATGAATTATTGTTGTTAGATGTGGTAGTAATTACCATTTTTGTGGTGTCAATTTCTGAATTATTTGTAAAGAAGTTTTTCATTACTATACCTCTTCTTTCTCCAACTTCTTTTTGTGATCCTTGTCCGTTGTTTGACAATTCATTGTCCTCACCAGAGTTAGATCTATTACCAACAATATTAATTTTAATTTCAAACTCCTCAGTGTTTTTTATTATATCAAATATTTCCCCCTTTTGGTCCGATATATTTTTTGCATCATCATTTAACCCTTCTGGATTATAATCACCACTTGTTACATCACCAATAAAAGAAGAACCATCCTGAAAATAAGCGTTAAATTTAACCGTTTTAGTATTTAAGCTAGATTTAGATTGTCTAACAATACTATTAGCCTTTTTCTCTAACTCTCTTTTTGTACTATTATCTAAATTAGTATTACTTTGTATTTTAGATAGTAATTCACTAGGTGATGTAACACCAGCAAAAAACTTTTCTAATTCTTTATCTTGTCTACCTCTATACTCATTTACAATTCTAGGGTGGTCTACCAAAATCTTAAACTTAAACGTCCCACTTCTTCTAGTGTTGTTATAAGTATAAATTGGTTCTCCTCTTCCTAAAAACTCTGTTTCATTCCAATTCGCAGTTGTTGTTTCGTCAAAAGATAAATCATAAGGTGCAAACCACATAATTCTACCTTTCCTTCCACTTAATAAATCACCAGGTCCAATCTCTTGTATTGGTAAGTCAGCTAAATTATCCGACCACGCTAAGTTTTCTAATGATAACATATATTTTTTATATGTCGTAAATGATTCTTCTAAATAAGGATAAGACTTAACTGTACCGTTACTTTGTAAAACACTTAATGATGCTTTACCCGAATCAACTGAGAAACCTGGTTTTGATTCATCTTTGGTAAATAACCCACTCTTTCTAATTGCGTTATTATATGAATAACCTTTTTCTAATTGGTCTCTTTGAGTTCCATCTGTAGACTTTAACCATACTCTAGCATAGTCACCACTATTATCTTTAATAGCATTACCTCTACTTAAAATCTTATCTGTTAATTTATCTTTAAAGAACTTTTTTGTTTGATTGATGAATACATCAGTTTCTGAAAATTGTTCTGTTAAGTAATTTGTTTTTTCTAATATTGTTTGGTCAGGGAATTCTACTTCTTCTCCACCCCAAACAAAGTTTTCTGTTGGTGTAGTAACTTTACCTTCACCTTTATTATCAAAGTCTTCAGACTTAAATACTTTAGTTACACCATACCCTCTATTAGTATCTTCTTCATTACCAATATAGTATCTACCATTAGAACCTCTATCCCCTAATAAACCAAATAATCTAGGACTACTGTAGTTAGGAGTATATTCGTTTAGTTTTAAGTGTCTAAATAATGCATTCTTTTGTCCATTACCAGTTCTCTTTAATAACTCATCCGTTCTCTTTTCAGTTGTTAAGTTGGTTTGTGTAACAACACCTAACTTACTAAGAACGTTATTAACTTTATCTTTTAATTTACCACTATTTGCTTTTGCGGTATTATATTCTTGCCAACCAATTGCACCGTTTGGTATTGTTGAAACAGGTAATTCTATTCCTGTCAATCTACCTAATAACTCAGCACCCTTTGCAATTAGATTTGAAGGAACTGTAATATCATAATTACTTTGTATTAATTCATTCCCTTGAATCAGACTAAGTGCGTCTGTATTAATTCTGTTGGATGTTTCATTTAGTGCAGATTGAGCAACTCTTTCATTTAATAGAAACTCTAACCTCTCAGAACCATAATTACCTAACTCAGTATCGAAATTAGACGTTCTGGGAGTATCAATTGCTGTAAATGGATTCTGTATACCAATACCACTAGATAATCCAATCATACCAAAGTTTTGATTACTATAATCTTTATCTTCTTGATTTCTTGTATCTATGTTTGGATTGACAACTATGTACTCATCTTCATTCTCAATTTTATACTTATTGAAGTTTAATAGTCTGTTCCTATTATTCTTTTCTTCAATCTCTAAGTTTTCAATGTTTAATGGAATACTTTCTGTTTGGTTAGGTAAGTTAAATATTACTCTACCCATCTGTTGTTGGAAGTCTGATAGTCCTTTTACACCAGGTGAAACTGGTGGAGGTAAATTTCTATCTATTAAACTATCCCTTAATTGTTTGGTTGTTGTTGCAACACCATTAATTATTAACGTTTTATTTAGAATCCCTAAAGGCATAAAAATTTCTTTTTATTATAAATATCATACAAGAAATTTCCCGGGATAAAATATAATATATCTAGAATAATATATTATTTACTAGTTATATATTTTTAACTAGTCTTGTTTTTCTTGTTATAATTGCTTGTTTTTTCTTGTTATTATATATACAAGTCATGTCAAACATTTTTGGAAAGTAAATAGTATTGTGAAAATAAAATATTAAATGTTTGTATTAGCGGTTTTTCCGTCTGTATAACCACCACTTAACATTGATGTTGTTCCTTTGATAATTTCATTTTTTATTGATTTCATCATTTCTTTTTTATCACTATCACTAAATGATAATGTCTCTGTTGAACCATCCAATGATATAGTAATATCTCCGAAATTAAGAGTTCCACCAATATCCATCTTTTGTGGTGCATTAATTGAACCCATTAGATTACTAGAATTAAACATTTTGTCTATTGGCCCATCTTTTTTAGCACCTACTAAAGTATCTTTACCAGTAAATGATACAGGTTTTGATGCACCTTCTCTCCATACAAAATCTTGTTCTGCACCTTCAAGAGTTGCGGAAGCATCAGTATTATCTAAATCCTCAGTTGTCTTTTTATATTTATTAAGTTCTTTCAAATCATTTTTAAGTGTAGTAGCAAAAATATTTACACTTGTGCTAAATACATCTGTTGCAGAATCAAAAAGTTCAAAACTGGTGTTGAATGCTTCGGATAATCCCGTATCAAAAGTTACGTCACTTGCTGCAGTTGCTGCAGCCTCTACAAACGCACTCATAGTTTTTTCTACATCTACTATTTTACCACCCATTGCACTTTCTATTCTCTCATAAAACTTAGTTTCATTTGCAATTGATATTTTAGTACTTTCGAGTAATGCTTCTAAATGTTCATTAGTCGTCATAGAAGCAATTGCAGTTTCTTTTATAGCATCTTCTTCTGTTTGGGGTGTTGCAAGTGCTTTTTCTAATTGATCTGTATTTAAGTCTTCTACCGCAACGGCTTGACCACCAATGTCCACCATCCATTGTTGAGTATTACTATCAAACTTAGCAATTGATGCTATCTTATCTAATTTTTCTTCATCATCAAAAAGACTACCACCAACATCCATTTTGATTCTCTGCATTTTATTCATTTGGAATGCAGTATCTATAAGTTGATCTTTATTTAACCCTAAAGCATCTGCCATACCAATCAACTTCTGTCTATTCTCTGCTAGTAAATCAAATTGACCTGTCTGTTCATTAAACTTAACTAACCCTTTGGTTACATCTCCAACTCTCCCTAATAACTCTTCAGGTGCGTTTCTAGCCTCAAACATCATCTGTAAAGGGTCACCAAAAGAGTTTGCAATTTCACCACCTAATAGTTGTAGGTTCGCAGCCGCTTCAATCGCAGCTTCTGGTTCATAGAATCTATCTGCCATATCCAACATTTGAGATACGTCCATTCTCATCTTAACAGCAAGTTTTGACATTTGCGTCATAGCTTTTACACCACCCTTAAACGACATTCTTTGCATTGATGCGAAATTATCAGATAAAACTTGTACTACCTTAGATGAATTTAACCCTAATTTTTGAGAGTCTTTTACTATTTGATTAATATTCTCTGCGAATTGTTCTGAGCTAACACCCATCAAATCAAACCTTTCTGCTAAGGCGGCTGAAGAGTCTCCTAATAATCCTGTTGCTTTTTCAATTGCGAAGATTCTTTCTACCTCTTCGTCATCTAATATTCTGACCCTACCTGACTCTTGAGAAAACTTAGTATAGATACCTTTTACATTATCCATATCACCACCTAATTTCTGAACTAGAACTGCGGATTTGTTAAACTCTTCCCCTAATTTTCTTTGGTTTTGATATCCAATACCAATATTTACCGAAGTTTGTTTATAACTCTTAGCTAATTGTTCACTTAACTGATATTGTTGACTAAAAGACTTTGTAAAATCTTTAGCGTTTTTCACTAAACTTTTTAGTGATAACCCCATACTCTTAAAGAGATTTTCGGTTGAACCAATTTTAGTTAAAGTCCCACCAAAGGCTCTACTCATACTTTCAGCACCACGAACTACACCATCAACTTCTACTTTTAGATCTTTAACTAACTCTCTAAGTTGACCAATATCCATTCCATCTATTTCATCATTGGTTGGGTTTGACATTTTTTTAGATTAAAAATTATTGTTTTTTTGTTATCTTATACATTACTTTGTTTTCTGTCCCTTTAATTGGCTCAATATCAGGATCACCATGTTTACTATAAATTAAAGAGGCATCCCCTATCTGATCAACATATGTGTCTAATGTATTATAATATAATTTTATAATTGATTTTTTACCAAAACTATCGTGTTTTAGTTCCATATATTTATTTTCCTCATCAAGACCAACAATATAAAATTTCATTGTCCCTATTAAATCTCTCTCAAAACCTGGTTTAAATTTTGGTATATCTAATTTTGTTTCATCCTTAAACTCAATCCATAAATCATTAAACTGAAGATTTTGTTTTTTTCTTTCTGATAAACTTTTTATTATGGATTGCAATTCTTTTATGGTATCCATAAGTTCTTTTATATCGACCCTAATTTCGGCATCATCAAGTTCATCTTGTTTTTGTTGTAACTCATCAGCAGCAAGACCAATCATCTTACCTATTACTGTTTTAGATAAATAAAGTGCTGGGTTTCGATAAAACTTATAGACATCGTATAAACCAATTCCCTCATTTAATAAATTATTTATATTATCATTTAACCCTTCGATTAGTAAATCATGTTTTTTGATTTTATCATTTAAGTTCATAGTACCTTTTCTATATAAATATCTTAATATATAAAAACACTAATCTTCTCTTGGTTGTAACATAGATATAAAGTTTTTTCTTTGCCATGTGGGCATAGATAATACATCGGAATAAGAAAATCCTTTAGTTACTAGAAATAGTATTTGTGTTTGTACTGCTTGTAGATAATCAGAATTCAGGCCATAAAAAATTTGATCCGATTCTAAGAAATGTGGCAACCTCAATCCCTCCTTGGATTGTGGCAGTTGTATTGAAGTCTATACCTGGTTCTAAATCAGCCATATATTTTCTAAGTGCTCTACTATCCTTTAAGGTAAGTTTCTTAATAATAGATGATAATTTCATCTTATCTCTATCATCATTTATTTGCATAATTTGTCTTTCTAACCTTAATGTGATTTTATGTGATACCTCATCACCATTCCTTTCCATTAAAGTTTCATCTTGTAAGTCAATTTCTTCCTCATCTTTACCAGTTAAGAATCTGAACTTAATTTTATAATTAGATTGTGGTAATACAAAGTCAAATTCACCATTTTCATCTGGTTGAACATCAAGTTTCTTTTGTTTTAGAGATGGTAAGTCAACCTCACCAGAAACAACTTTACCTGTCTTAGGGTCAATAACAGCTTGTGTGTATTTATCACCTAAACCAGTCGACCTTAAAAATACTAATATTGCCATTCTATCACCATCTAATAAATCTTTAGTATCAAAACCTAAATCTTTTACTTTTCTTTCTAAAAGAATGTCAATTAGTTTACCACTATTAATTATATTTGGTGACGATAGAATATTTTCATCTACTGTTGTTAAGTAAGAAACCTTAACTGTAGATTTTTTATTTGGGTATAAAATACCTTGTGATGGTAAATCAATTACGTCATATTGTTCTTTGTATTCATCCGGCACGAATGTCGGATCCATATTTGCAATGCTAGGACTTTGTTCCATAAAACTCTTTTTTATATAAATATACTATATTCTATTTTAAGATAAAGATTCTATCATTTCATCTAACTCATTAGAAAGAGATGAGAGTAATTCTTCATCTAAATTACCCTCACTAATTAAATTATTTATATATTTTATTCTTTCTTTAATCTCTTTCATCATTACCGATTTTTATTTAGGGGTGGGTGTTTCTGTTGTATTAGTAATATCCAAACCATTAGTAGAGTTACCAAAAGCATCAACTTTAGTTTCTAACTTCTCCAATTCATCCTGTATTTCTGGATTATTAAATAATTCTGTACCAATAGCTTTTTCAATTAAACCTTTAACTCCATCATATATACCTTCTTTACCTACTACGTCTTCACAATCTAACATAAACATAAGTTGTTTTAATTGATTTGTCGGTGGCCACAAATAACGCTTCGCCCCATTCCACACATATTTTGGCATATTCGCAGCTGCATATTTATCTTCATAATATGGGGAATCATTATCAGACTCGTTAGTTAATTTTGGGTCTTTAACCTCTTTAGCCCCAATTATACCTTCAGCACACAATGTACTATATATAATTTCATTGGCTAACATAATTCCAATCCAATAGATAATAGTGTTTTTAATTGCTTTCCACTTACCTGATTGTTTTTCCTGCACTTTAGCAATTTGCTGTAGGATTTCTGTTTTTGCTTCCTTATAATCATCAATAGTGTTAACTGTTCTATTTAAAATTTTAGTGTCAGGTTTTACTGGAGATTTTCCTGCAATAACTTTAGAAACTGCTTTTTCAAGATCTTTTAGTTTTTTAATTGCAATAGTATCACCCATTTTAAACCAATATAACTTAACATTTCTAAGTGCTGCCACAAAAGGAGTTGGCCCAAAAGGAACAACAGATAAAATCTGATATAACTTAGGATTATTTGTTCGTAAAGATGCCAAATACTCTACTCTTTTAGCTAATGCTGACCCAACTATTGTTTCATATGTATCATTTGCAAATTTTTGAGTTATTTTTTGTTGTTTAGAAAGTTGTCCAATAGTTTTACCAACCTTACTATCTGGTTTTGGCTTAAAATTATTCATAAACTGCTTAAATGTTGATATTGTCTTATCCCAAGCACCACTTACTTTAACCCAAACTTTATTGAAAAATTCATATTCTTTTGCCCATTTAACAAGTTTATTTTTAAGTTGAGAAAGTCCTTTTATTATAGCATTAGACATTGGGACTACAGTTTTCATCCATAGTTTATCTGCCTTTAACATTTTAATTAAAAAAGATATTGGTTTTCCTATAGCTGCCTTGGAAATACCTATGATAACACCTTTTATAGCACTACCAACTACTGGTATAGTTGCTAATGAAATAGATAACATACCAATAACAGTGTATACAATATCATTTCTTGTAATACCTCTATAAATGAATGATAATCCGTGAACAACATCTATAGCCTTTGCCGCTCCAGATGCTACACCTGTTACATCTAACGCAGTGCTAATACCAGCAACACCTAAGTCTATCCAATCCTCAGCAGACCAGTTATCCCAAAAATAACCGTCATCTTCTTCCTGTTCATTTAAAAAATTAGGTGTATAATACAAACCTAAGTTTTTATTTGTCTTAACGTGAAATAATATGTTTTCAACAATTAAATAATTTTTACTTTTACTAAAAGCTAAATCAATATTTTTAGGTACGTAATTTTCACCTATTAATCTATAATAATTGTATTTTTCTATTTCTAAATTTATATCCATAATAAATATTTTTTTATTTTCTATTTTCTGACCAATTTTCGATATCAGTTATTAATTGAGGTAGTTTAGACCAAGGAGACACACCATCAAAAATATTTTTTAATCTTTCCTCAAGTTTTCTCCAATCTTCACCATAGAAATTTGCATTATCTAACACAATCTTTTTTAGTGAATGTTGTTTACTGATAATTACTTTATTATCAAATAATCGGTAGTCAGTATAATTTTTAAATTTATTTTCAATTTGGTTTAATGAATAAATTATTTCCTCTTCATTGGCGTCAAACATCATCCCTACCATTTTATTCTTAATTCCGTCATAAAAAGACTGATCATTAGTGTCTAATGGTTTTACATTAGATAATACTGATTTATTACCTATAAAGTAATTAAACAATATTGAGAATGTTTGAAATGCTTTGGGTACCGTCATCATACCACCACTATATTTTATAAAATTTCCATTTTCTTTATAGTGTTGTAATTTAAATTGACCTATTTTAAGTGTTATCTTTTGTTTATCACCCACAAACACATCATCAGTGTCCCATACACCCATATAACTAATATAAGAAGTTTCTAAATCTTTAGGTAAACTAAATATTTTTAATAACTTATCATTTGGTTTAAATTTAATGTTATCATCATTTGTTGTAGACTCAACAAAATATGTCCTATTATCACTGAAACATATATTTGTTATTATATTACCCCTACCGACAGAACTATAACAGGTAGTACAGTTACCTTTTTTCCAATGATCTGCATGATATAATCGTAAACTTTCTTTCCTTTCTAATCCAGAAAAAGGGTTTTGTAATATTGATTTAACAACACCCTCTAAATAGGTTCCTTTAACACAACCACCATAATCTACATCCTCATCCTCAACACTATTTGATGTTGGTTCAGGTAATCTTTTTGGGGACTTTAAGAAATTATCAATATATTCAAATAATCCACCTTCTTTATTTTTTATTTTATATTTTTTATCTGCACAACTATATTGTCCTTCAGTTCTCCACCCTTGACCTTTCTTAACATAAAAGAAAGATTTGTCCTCTAAAAAATATAATCTATCATTATTATTATTTTTTATGATATAAGATTTTCTGGTATCAAACTGTATCACACTTCCTTTATCACCATATTTTTCTTTTATGCAATCATATTCTTTTGGTGAATTAGATTGTTCATTTAAGAATATTCTATTATATTGTGATTCGGTTATTTTAATTGACTTTTTCATTAAGTTTAAGCTTTCTTTATAAATATCGACATAAACAAAAAAAGCCCTCCATTACTGGAAGGCTTTAGTATATTTATTATTCCTTTAATTACTTCTTAGAATACGTTGATTGCTCTATCGAATCTTAAAGTACAAGTAATGTCAGCTAAGTCAGACGATGAGTAATCTAAGTTACCAAAGTCAGCATCATTTAACTGAGTACCTTGTAAAATCCATTTCTGAACAACAACACCAGTTGGGTCTAACATTTCTAATTCTATATCTTTCTTATAACCTGCAGCATAACCTTGTCTACCTGTTACTGATTCAGAATGTAATCTAACCCACTCCATTAAAGCTTGTGTAGCTGATGGTCCGATTGGATCTCTAAATGTTACTGAAATAGTTTCCCACTTAAATCTACCTACAACATAAGTTGAAGTGTTTAAGAATGGTATCTCTGTCTCATCACTCGTATATTTTGGTCTAGATGTAGTTGACACCCACCATTCCTGAATTCCTAATTCATCTGGAAATCTTAGTATAAATCGATTCTTTCTTAACGGCTCGTAAGGAACGGGCATCCTCATTAACATATCTCCCATAATTCTATTGTTTTAATTTTTTTCTTTATTCTTTATTATAAATATCTGTTATCTAAAAAATTAACTTTTCTGAATAACAATTCTTTTTTTCTTAGTATCTTTAGGGTCTGAAGTATCATAAACTAAAAATCTTACGTTTGGATATGAATTCTTTAATTCTTTACCAATAAACTCTTTAGCTAACTCAACGTTCTTTAAGTCATCATCACTAAACCCAACACTTAATCCATTATATTCAGGATTACCTTCTAATTCTTTAGCTGCATTAACAACTCTAGAAGTAAAATCTCTAAGAGCAATTGTTTTAGCAATTTCAGGATTCTCAGCACCACCTTCAGAACCAAACTTTTCCTTAAACTCATCTGAAGATACTGGATGATAATCTTGTAGAGATAAATACTCATCTACTGATGAACCTCTTAATCTATCCATCATCATTTGTTTCTCTCCATCTGTAAAAGTCATATCGATTAAAACTTTAGTTCCATCTTTAAGTGCCTTTGGAGATTGTCCTCTTGCTGTGATGATAGAAAAGTCGTTACCATACTTTAATGCTTCCTTAAACTTACTGAAACTAGGTCCATATGAACCATCTTCAATAGCTTTCTTAGTATCACTAATAAATGCGTCATAACCTCTAAAATCAGCAAATGCTTCTGAAGGATTATCATTTAATAGTCTATACTCAGTTCCAACTAAATGTCTCATTTCTGCAAACTCAGATGTTGATACATCTACAGGAACATACTCATCACCAACTTTCTTCTCTAAGTGAATTTGTGTTGGCATGTTAAGAATGTTATCGTCCCAATCAAAAGAATAAGCTCTTTTTTGAAACTCTACCAATCTGTTATACTGTGATTCTGTTAATTGTACTTTCATAGGATTATATTAAATGGGGAGATTTCTCTCCCCATAATAATTTATTATTAGATATTATCAAAGTTAGCACCTGTGTTAGTGATATTAAACTCAACACTGATGTATTCTAACGATCTTGTTGGTTTAATAAAGATTCTACCATTTAACTCATTTCTATCAATAGATTCTGGATCACTGTCTACCTGTACTCTAAAGTCAGTTAAACCTCTTTCCTTTCTAATGTTATCTAAAATTGGATTCACTAATGATAAGAATTGGTTTCTTACGAT
>TARA_R110001599_G_scaffold62158_6_pt1 | contig 11572 bp, 8 predicted proteins | sample TARA_R110001599 | Tara Oceans TARA_R110001599 (sample SAMEA4398360) | marine metagenome | biome: Polar Biome; feature: [MES] marine water layer (ENVO:01000295) within the mesopelagic zone...; material: water (ENVO:00002006), including particulate matter (ENVO:01000060) such as...... | reverse complement strand
GCGTATCCGGAAACTCATAGTCCTCCCTTTTCGGCGATCCGCATGATTGTCAGCGCCGATAATTGCGTCCGTTCAAGCAGACTTTCTGTTATCATATATTCGTCGGAGCTATGAATGGCCCCGCCTCTGACCCCCATAGTATCCACCACCGGAACACCACAAGCGGCGATATTATTGCCGTCACAAACCCCGCCGGTGCCGCGCCAGCTGATATCGAGGCCCAGTTCGGCACCGCATTGTTTCACCAGACCGAATAATTTCTTTGCCTGCGGATCAATCGGCTTGGGCGGGCGGCCAAAGCCGCCGTGGCAATGGACGTCGAGATCATGTTCGCGAGCGATGGTCGGGACCAGTTTGTCGAGCGCCATTTGCGCTTCGCTTTGGTCTGCCAGTGATTTGGGCCTGAAGTTCACCCGCAGGATCGCGTGTTCGGGGACCGCGTTATTCGGGCCGCCACCATCGATTTTCGCCGGGTTCACGCTCAGGCCTTCGCGGTGGAGTGCTTTCAGCCGCACAGCCATGTCTGCTGCTGCGACCAGGGCGTTGCGCCCTTCATCCGGATTGCGGCCGGCATGGGCGCTTTTGCCGGTGAATATGACCGAGAAATTGCCGCTGCCGCCCCGTTCTCCGGCCAGTGTGCCGTCGGGCAGGGCAGGCTCGTAAGTCAATGCTGCAATCTTGCCCCTTGTCAGCCGTTCGATCAGTGCGGCCGATGATCCGGAACCGACTTCCTCGTCGCTGTTGACCATTACATCATAGCCAATCCGGCTGGCATATTCGCTCTGTTCGAGCAATTGCAACGCGCCGAGCATGACCGAGATCCCGCCTTTCATGTCGGCGAGGCCGGGGCCGTTCAATATGCCGGGCTCCAGCTCTACAATCTGTTGAAACGCATGGTCGGCGGGGAATACGGTATCCATATGGCCGGTCAATAATATCCGCACCGCTGCGTCGGGGCGAACGGATGCTACCAAATGCTCGCCGCGCCGGACCCGATCGACACTGCCATCGGCACGCACCGCTTCGACCGGTTCGGGGGCGACCAGCTCTATGTCGCCCGGCAATATGGAAAAGCTGTCCGCAAGCATGGCCGCAACGTTTTTCAGGCCATTCAGGTTTGTGGTGCCGCTATTGATCTTTGCCCAATCCAGAGTTCGCGATAACAACGGCAGACCGGTTGCCTTGTCGAGCGTCTCTTGATCGGGGACGGAATCTGTTTTCATCTGAAACCGATAGCATTTGTCATCAGCCAATGTCACCCGCTCTGTTGCGGGGAACGACCTGTCCTCCATTGATACGGGTCATTATGATTGTCGCGTCTGACCCCGAGCGGAGCTAGCATCGCCCTTTGCACCATGGAATATCCCCTATATATCCACGAACAGTTCAAACGACACTTCCCTCTGATCAATATGCAGAAACTGCCATCAAATGTCTGGATCATAAGTTTATTCCCGACGACTCTCGAGCGGCCTTCGGGGCAGAGAGGAAGTTTTCCCCAACAGTGTAAACCTTGTAAAGTCGGTTCGGGAACCTCCTTTTTCGTCATCCCGTTTACCGCTCCCATTTACAGGGCGAAAAAGAGACGCCATAGACGGCTGCGATTCCTCCCCGGAAAATTTTGAAAACCTGCGGTACACCCTGTACGCTGCAAAAATGAATGTGAACGAGGAAGATTTATGTCCGAATATGTCAGTCAGAACGATATCCAGATCGCACAGGTACTGTTTGATTTTGTGAATGACCGTGCCTTGCCGGGAACCGGTGTCGATGGTGCCCAATTCTGGCGGGACTTTGCAAATCTGCTTGGCGACTTCGCACCCCGCAACGCTGAATTACTGGTCAGGCGCGAGAAGCTGCAGGCACAGATAGACGCCTGGCATGTTGATCACAAGGCGCAGCCGATAGATCAGAACGAATATCAGGCCTTTCTGAAAGACATCGGCTATCTTGTTGAGGAACCATCCGCATTTTCCATCACGACGGAAAATGTCGATCCCGAGATCGCAACCATGGCCGGACCGCAACTGGTGGTGCCCTCGCTCAACGACCGGTTTGTCCTGAATGCCGCCAATGCGCGTTGGGGCAGCCTTTATGATGCTTTTTACGGCACTGATGCTCTCGACGCTCCGCCAGCTAAATCGGGCGGCTACGATCCGGAACGCGGTGCGCATGTGGTCAAGGCGGCCAAGGCCTTCCTCGATGAAACTTTTCCTCTGTCCTCAGGATCATGGACCGATTTCACTGGTGGTGAGCCCGCGCTGGCCGATCCATCGCAACTGGTTGGACACAATGACCAGTCCCTGTTGCTCAAACATAACGGACTTCATGTCGAAGTCGTGATCGATCCTGCCCACCCCATCGGCAAGGATGATCCCGCCAATATCGCCGATGTTCTGATGGAAGCGGCATTGACCACGATCATCGACATGGAAGATTCAGTCGCGGCGGTGGATGCCGAAGACAAGACACTGGCCTATGCAAACTGGCTCGGCCTGATGCGCGGCGATCTCGACGCGTCCTTCGAAAAGGGCGGCAAGTTGGTCGAACGCAAGGCCAATCCGGATCGCGACTATGTCGATCTAGACGGCAGGTCATTCACTCTGCCGGGCCGCAGCCTGATGTTTGTCCGCAATGTCGGACATCTGATGACCAACCCCGCGGTGTTGCTGACTGATGGTTCGGAAGCGCCGGAAGGCCTGCTCGACGGTGTGTTTACCAGCCTGATCGCGATGCATGATATCAAGGGACTGGGCGAATTGCGCAACAGCCGCGCCGGATCCATCTATATCGTGAAACCGAAGATGCACGGGCCGGAAGAATGTGCCTTCACCAACGATCTGTTTGATGCGGTGGAAGATTTGCTGGGTCTCGACCGTCACACGATTAAAGTCGGTGTCATGGACGAAGAACGCCGCACGTCGGCCAATCTCGCGGCCTGTATCCATGCGGTGAAAGACCGGGTTGTGTTCATCAACACCGGTTTCCTCGACCGGACCGGTGACGAAATCCACACCTCGATGCAGGCGGGCGCGATGCTGGCCAAGGGTGATATAAAGAAGAGCGACTGGATCACCGCCTATGAACAGCGCAACGTCGCCATCGGTCTCGCCTGCGGCATGTCCGGCAAGGCGCAGATCGGCAAGGGCATGTGGGCCGCGCCCGACATGATGGCCGACATGATGGAGCAGAAAATCGGCCATCCGATGACCGGCGCCAACACCGCCTGGGTGCCGAGCCCGACGGCTGCGACGTTGCACGCGATCCACTATCACCGGGTCAATGTCTTCGACCGGCAGAAAGAGGTCGCGGCGGACGGCATAGCGCCGCTCGACAAATTGCTGAGCGTGCCGCTCGCCGATGGCCACAACTGGTCGGACGTGGAAATCGATCACGAGCTGGATAACAATGCGCAGGGCATATTGGGCTATGTCGTGCGCTGGATCGATCAGGGAATTGGCTGTTCCAAGGTTCCGGACATAAATGACGTCGGCCTGATGGAGGACCGCGCGACATTGCGGATTTCTTCCCAGCATATGGCCAACTGGATGCTCCACGGCGTCTGTTCGGCCGAACAGGTCGATGCTGCCTTGTTGCGGATGGCCGCCAAGGTTGACGGTCAGAACGAAGGCGATCCGCTCTACCGGCCGATGGCCCCCGATCCCGATAGCAGTCTGGCCTTTCAGGCGGCGCGTGATCTGGTGTTCAAGGGCGTTGAGCAGCCCAGCGGCTATACCGAGCCGTTGCTGCACGCCTATCGGCGGAAACTGAAAGCGGCTGGCTAGGAGAGCAGTCTGGCGAGTTCGACGAACTCGGATACAGCGAGTGTCTCGGGCCGGCGCTGGCTGTCAATGCCGGCTTGCTCGAGCGCTTCGAGACCGCCGGGCAGTTTTTTCAGGCTTTGCCGCAGCATCTTGCGTCTCTGGCTGAATGCGGTCTGCGTCAGGATTTCCAGCTTGGCAAAATCGACGCCTTCGGGCTGGGCCGCGGGAACGATATGAACGACCGCCGACATGACCTTCGGCGGTGGCGTGAAAGCCGAGCGGTGGACCGTCATCGCAAGCTTGGCTGTGCTGCGCCACTGGGCCAGAATCGACAGACGGCCATAAGCGCCGGAACCCGGTTGGGCGACGATCCGGTCGGCGACCTCGCGCTGGAACATCAGGGTCAGCGACCGCCACTGCGGCGGCCATTGCGGTGCCGACAGCCATTTTACGAGCAGCGCCGACCCAACATTATAGGGCAGGTTGGACAGAATATGGAACGGCCCATCGAACAGGCTGCCATGATCCAGCGCGAGCGCATCTTCGTTGATCAACGTCAACTTGCCGGGGAAATGGTCGGCCAGTTCGGACAGGGCGGGGAGGCAGCGTTCGTCCCGTTCCACAGCGGTCACCTTCGCACCGGCCTGTAACAGGGCGCGGGTCAGGCCACCGGGGCCGGGGCCGACTTCGAAGACGGACTGGCCGTCGAGACTGCCCGGGACGGCAGCGATCCGGTCGAGAAGCTGCATGTCGAACAGGAAATTCTGGCCCAGCGCCTTGCTCGCGGTCAGACCGTGTTTCTTGATCACCTCCCGCAGCGGGGGCAGGGCAACAGGCTGGTTCAATGGTCGTGGATCTGTCGGTTGGCGACGGCGGTGGCAGCCATCTGGATTGCCGCGATCATCGATCGCGGGTCGGCGATGCCTTGTCCCGCAATATTGAACGCGGTGCCGTGATCGGGAGAGGTCCTGACAATCGGAAGGCCGAGGGTTATATTGACCCCGTCAAAGAAATGCAGGGTCTTCAAGGGTATCAATGCCTGATCATGATATGGGCAAAGCGCCACATCATATTTGATCCGTGCCTCTTCGTGGAACATCGTGTCGGCCGGCATCGGATCGGTGATGTCCATTCCGTCGAGACGAAGCTCGTCAATCGCCGGCTGCATGATCCGTTGCTCCTCATCGCCCAGATTGCCGTTCTCGCCCGCATGCGGGTTGAGTCCGGAGATCGCGATGCGCGGTTTCTCGATACCGAAATTTCGGATCATGGCCTTCTCCGCCGCGCGGGCGCGAGCAATGATGAGCGGTGCGGTCAAATGTTCGGCGACCTCTTTCAGTGCGATATGGGTGGTCATTGGAACGACCCGCAAGGATGGCCCCGCCAGCATCATCACGGCATTTTCCCTGGCTATCCCACAGCGTTCGGAAACAAACTCCGTCTGGCCCGGATAGCGGAAGCCGACCTTGTAAAGCTGGGTTTTGGAGACAGGCGCGGTGATGATCGCCCCGGCGTCTCCGGAACGTGCCAGCCCGCAGGCAATTTCCAACGCGTGCAGAGAACATTGCGCACCGTCCATGGTAGTCTCGCCGGGAGTTGCTGCAGCTGCTTCATGAATATGGAAAACCGGCAATGCTTCATCAAAAACATCGCTTGCCTGCATCGGCTGTTCGATTTTCCGAACCGGAATCCCGGCAAGATTATCAAAGTCGGCAAAATTCCCGATGGCAAAAAATGGCTTCAGCCCGGCTTCTGCGCGCCGTTGCCAGCTTTTACCGATAATTTCCGGCCCCACTCCAGCCGGGTCGCCACAGGATATGGCAAATGGTTTGGCGGTCCACTCCGCCATTAATTATATTCGATAATGGCATCGCGTCGCAGATCACGCAGATAAATCTGGGCGCGTTTGTTGACACGGTCATTTTCCAAACGGGACATGATTGCATCAAAAGATGGCGCGGAAGCCGACTGCGGATCATCGCGTCCGCATAGAATGAGCACGCGAACGCCGTCTTCTACCGAACCAAATGGCTGGCTTGCCTGACCGATTTGCAGTTCCGCAATCGTTCCCTGCAAGGCCGCGGGAAGGTCGCGAAGCCTCACTTGATCGTTGTCGACTACGCTGGCACCCAGTTGCGCGGCAACTTCATTGGCGGCACCGCAGCCCTTGATGCTTTGTGTAGCCGCAGCAAATTTTTCTGCTCGTGCAGCTGCTTGTGACTCCGTCGTTCCGGGTGGAAAGCTTATCGCAAGTTGCTTGAGGCTGAGCAGTGCGTTGCGAGGGTCAGCCGTCAACACCTGACGAGAGTCGATCAGGTAAAGGATCGAAAAGCCGCCTGGAACATCGATTGGTCCCACGACCTGTCCAACCTGCATCTGCTCGGCAGCATCAGCGAGGGTTTGCGGCAACTGGGCCGGGCGAACCCAACCGAGATCGCCGCCGGTCGCTGCGGTAGATGCTTCTGAAAACTGTCGGGCATAGGCAACAAAGGATCCGCCGGCGCGAATCTGTTCCAGTATCTTGCGCATATTCTCGGCCACTTGCGGTGCGGTTTCCTGAGACGCCGACATGTAGATTTCACCGATACGAAACTCGCTGGTCCCCTTGGAGGCGTTCAGGCGCTCGATGATGGCGTTGACCTCTTCATCGCCGACATTGATGAACGGCTGGATGTTGCGGCGAAGCAAGCGGTTCCAAGCCAATTCACCTTTGATCTGGCGTTTTAGCGTATCGGTGGAAGAGCCTTGAGTCCGCAGATATTGATCGAATGCGTCGATATCCTGTTTGAAATTCTGCTGGGCTACCTGGCGGAAGGTCGATTCGACTTCCTCTGCACTGATGGAAATTTCATTGGCCTCGGCCTCCTGAATCTGTAGCGTCTCATCGATCAGGTTTCTCAACACCTGAAGCCGCAGCCGCTGCTTTTCCTCGTCGGATACTTCGCCGCCATTGGCAGCGACGATCAAGGCGAGACGGTGGCTGACATCGGTGCCGGTGATGATGTCCCCGTTGACGATCGCCGTCGCGCGGCGAACATTGGGGTCATTCTTGCCGAATATTGTCAATTCGTCGGGTATGTTCAGGCCTGTCTGCGGCACCGAAGCGTCCGGAACCGTCTGGCTGACCGAAGGCGATGCTCCCGCAACGGCAAGCGCCGCAATCAACGTCGCCTTGGTCTTGAAACCCTGAATTCTCATATTCAATAAGTTCATTTCTTGTATCTTCTCAACTACTAAGAGTAAATTTCATGCATCAGATACCAATTATCTGCTGAACCCAATATGAGCGGGTTAACCCGTTAGGAAATCCTCTACACGCCCAGATTGCGCAAGGCCAGCCGGAACAGAAAAGTACTGCCGCGCCGCGCGTCTCCCGTGTCTTCATAATCGTAACGCCATGTCACGCCCATGGAGAGACAGCCGTCGTCATAGGCCACACCGAGCCGATGCCTTACCGGTTCGTAACCATCAGCCACAGAAATCGGGTCCTCGCTACGATCGGTCAGGTCGATGATCGCTGAGCCGAAAACGGACCAGTATTGATCGATCTGGTAGCGGCCGCCTAAGCGTATTTCTTCGCGGTCCCGGAGGTCCTCCAGCTCTGCGCCGATATTGCGGTTCAGGCGCAAATAACCGATTTGTGCATAGGTGCCCTTGGTGCCAATAGTCGCGTCAATTTCGTTGCGCCGCGCAGCGAGATTATCCTTGTCCAGCCGGAATCGGTGGGTAAATTTCACGATATCCTTGAACCGAACATTGGTACGACCGACGATATCGGAAAAACGATCGGACAGGCCTGTGCCCTCCGGAACGATATTATTGTTATTCTCCAGCCGATAGCTCTGGCCGACGATCATGTTCACCTGCAGGTCGGGACGGTTGATTTCCCATTCCAGTCCATAGGTGGCCCGGACATTATCCTCATAACGATCGTAGCCGGGAAAACGGTTGAGCGCGAATAGGTTGCTGTCTTCCAGATCAACCGCGCGTGCGTCCTCGTTGGGAACCGACAGATTGGCAAGGCCTGGGGATGCCACAACCTGGAAGCGCGGCGTGATCGTCTGTGTGCCGCCAAAGGCTTCCCCGATGAATGGCCATTTGACATCGACCGCAGCCGTTGCAATGGCGCGTGTCTGCCAGCCGGACTGGCCGCGATATATGGCGGTCTCGTTGAGCGCATTGTCATCGCTATGATAAACGTCGCCGCGCGCGTAACCGGTGAGGGTGATTTCCTGTCCCCAGTCGGTGAGCTTTCTCAAATCCCATCGTGCCGATCCGAATGCACGTTGCGTATCCTGCCCTTCGCTTCGCCCGATCGCGAGACTGTTGGCCTGGAGTTGCAGTCGCCCGCCAAGGATCGGGTCGTTGAACCGTTTGCGATAGTCGATCACCGGCAGTGCGACGGGAACGCGGTTTTGCGGGTCGTTCACCCGCAATGTCTGAAAGGCCCATCCGGCCAGGGAGAAATAGCTGCTGTCGCTGATCCGCTCAAGATTGATCGTCGAACGAAGGCTGTCATCGTCGCTAATATCGTAACGCCTCAGAAACGTCCGATCTGACGCGATGCGGGCCGATTGTGAGACCGACCATTTGTCGTCGAGCCGAAATCGCCCGTTGGTGGCAAAATAGCCACGAAAGTCACTCTCGGCATCCGGCGAAATCTGAGAGGCCCCCGTCGGAATGCGTGAGCCATAAGTCGCATATCCGGTCAGCTGGAATGCGCCTTTGTCGTCAAGACTGCGAAAATTGCCGCTGAACAGCGGCGCGACGTCCGTGAATATCTGTGCGGTAACCGTGGCATCCTGATTGGGTGCGATGCTGAAATAATAAGGTACAGTCACGCCAAGGCCATTTACCGTATCCAGCTTCACGTCTGGAACCAGAAGGCCACTGCGATTTTCGTCACTGATCGGGTGGGAAAGTCCGGGCAGGGGAATGACAGGCAGTCCGAAAATCTCGATCCTGGCGCCTTCGTATTTCACGCGCTTCTGAACCGGATCATAGATTACTTTCACGGCCTTGATCTGCCAGCTTGGACTCTTGGGGCACCCGTCCTCGGTGGTGACCGCACATGCGGTATAGGCTGCATTATGCAGGGCCAGCGAACCGTCGGCAAACCGTTCGCTTCTGTTTGCCGCCAATCGGCTGCCATCCTCAAGCACGAGCAGCAGATTGTCCACGGCACCATCGCGCAGGCTATCGGTCAGTTCGATCCGGTCGCCATAAGCCACGTCACCATCGGGACTGGTCGACCGGATATTGCCTTCCGCCACAACCATGCCGGTTTTCCGGTTCCACACAACCTCATTAGCGCGTAATTTATAGCCATCGCGATTGAGGATTACATCTCCCGATGCGGTGACAATATCGTTCTCGAAATCATAGTCGATCGTATCGGCCTTGAATTCGATCTCATCCTGTTGCTGGTCCGGCGCGGCGGCGGCATCGTTTTGTGATTGAGCCGTCGCCACAGTCGGCATCGCAGCAGCCAGAAATAAGGTAAAAAGGGCGGGGGAAGATTTCATCGACTGGGTTAACCTACTATTTAGCCCCACATTGGACAGTTGTTATTGTCGCTCCGTCCAGCTTTCCAATGCCTATTGCACCAGTTCGCCTCGTCTGCAAATTTTCTTTGCCAGTTTCTGATGAACAGTGACTTGACCAGAAAACCCATACCGTGCAGCAACGTGCCCAATCGTGATAAACGCTGGTCCATCGACCGACGAGTCGGACTGACCAGCGATCCATTGAGGCTATCGACCTCTCACAACAGAAAATAGGGACAGTTTCCAGATGAATTTCAATTTTGCCGATGAACGACCCGCCGACGCTGATGCGATCATATTTGCTATCAATACGGACGGGCTAAACGATTTTGAGCTTAAGATGGAGCAAGCTGAGACGGTTAAAGCGGCAGCAAAAGCGGCACGGTTCGACGGAAAGCCGGGCGAGGTATTTGAAATCTTTGTAACCGAGGCGGGTAATGTCTTGCGGGTGGTTTTGACGGGCCTGGGCAAAGGCAAAGCGAAGGACGCAGAGACTGCCGGCGGTTCGGCGATCGCCAAAATCCTCGCATCCGGTGCCAAACATGTCGCCGTAGATCCTTCCGGTCTGAACAAGGAGCATCTGGCTCGGCTGCTTTTCGGTGCAAAATTGCGTAGCTGGCGGCATGATAAATATCGGACGACCATGCCTGAAAAGCAGAAGGTAACCCTGACCAAAATCACTGTGCTTGATCAGGATATGGAAACCGCCAAGGCTTGGCAGGATCTTTCTGCCGTGGCTGACGGGGTTGCGCTGACTCGCGAACTCGTCGCGGAACCGGCAAACGCTATCTACCCTGAAAGCTTTGTGGCCCGTTGCGAAGAACTGAAAGAGCTCGGTGTTGAATTCACGGTTCTTGGCTGGGACGAAATGGAAAAACTCGGCATGGGCGCGTTGCTTGGCGTATCCCAGGGCTCCGAGCGTCCTCCACGGTTGCTCGCGATGCGCTGGGACGGCACCAATGGTGCGCAGAAGACACCGCTTGCTCTTGTCGGCAAGGGTGTCACCTTCGACACCGGCGGTATTTCGCTCAAACCAGGCGCCGGTATGGAAGAAATGAAGTGGGACATGGGCGGTGCCGGCGCCGTTGCCGGAACCATGAAGGCACTGGCTGGTCGCAAGGCCAAGGCGCATGTCGTCGGAGTTTGCGGACTGGTTGAAAATATGCCGGACGGCAAGGCACAGCGCCCCGGTGACGTCGTGACCAGCATGAATGGGCAGACAATCGAAGTCATCAACACGGACGCCGAAGGCCGGCTGGTGTTGTGCGACGCGATGCACTGGACACAAGAAACATTCAAACCGGAAGTGCTGATAGATCTCGCAACGCTGACGGGTGCGATGATTATCGCGCTGGGTAATGAACATGCCGGCTGCTTCAGCAATGATGATGATCTGGCTGAAGACCTGATCGACGCAGGCAAGGATTCGGGGGATCCCCTGTGGCGGCTCCCCGTTGGCCCGGCCTATGACAAGCTGATCAATTCGCCGATTGCCGACATGAAAAATGTCGGACCGCGCGGTGCCGGGTCGATAACCGCAGCGCAATTCCTGAAGCGGTTCGTCAAGGATGGCGTGAAATGGGCGCATCTTGATATTGCGGGCATGGTCTGGGCGGATAAGCCCAGTGCGGTCTGGGACAAAGGCGCGACCGGCTATGGCGTGCGTCTGCTCAACCAATATGTCGCAGACCATTTCGAGGATTGATCTTGTTGCAATCGAGCGGAATTCTCATCCGAAGGTGCCGCGGTGCGTGTTGATTTTTACCACCTGACCCGTGATCCGGCGGAAAAGCTGGTGCCGATGCTGGCTAGCAAGTCGCTGGACGTTGGCAAAAGAATAATGCTGCTGGCTTCGGACGAGAGGAGTTGCGTCGCGCTCGGTAACGCTTTGTGGAGCGACGAGCCGGCCAGCTTCCTCGCGCATGACTTCTCCGGATCAGAGCGGCAGGCAGATCAGCCGATCCTGATTTCCGATCAGTGCGAACCTTTTAATGGAGCGACCTATATCATTCTGTCCGACGGCATGTGGCGAGACGAGGCGCTGGATTTCGAACGCGCATTTTTCCTGTTTTCGGCCGAGCAGATCGATCATGCACGTTCGGTCTGGCGACAATTGATGGCCAATGATGTTGTTACCCCGCGCTACTGGAAGCAGGACGGCGGCCGCTGGGTCGAAGGCCCCTGAATGTAGCACTGGTGCATGGATCGCAGGCTTCCTTTAACAAGCGTGCAATCGATCATCGAAAACTTGCCATGGTGCAG
>TARA_R110001599_G_scaffold153651_26_pt1 | contig 11575 bp, 7 predicted proteins | sample TARA_R110001599 | Tara Oceans TARA_R110001599 (sample SAMEA4398360) | marine metagenome | biome: Polar Biome; feature: [MES] marine water layer (ENVO:01000295) within the mesopelagic zone...; material: water (ENVO:00002006), including particulate matter (ENVO:01000060) such... | reverse complement strand
GGTGATGTGGGGTGACAGCGAGCCGATGTGGACGTGATAGCCGGCCTTGCTCAGCAGGCTGTGCAGGGTCCCGACATTTTCCAGATAGAACGCATTGCGGGTGTGGTTCTCGGGCACCAGCACCACGTGCCGCGCATCGGGGCAAATGCCCTTCATCGCCGCCTGAAAGGCCTGAATGCACAGCGGCTCGAACGAGGGGCTGAGGTTGTTGAATCCGCCCGGGAACAGGTTGGTGTCCACCGGCGCCAGCTTGAAGCCGGCATTGCGCAAATCGGCCGAGGCATAGAACGGCGCCGCCGTGTTGCGCCACTGCTGGCGGAACCAGGCTTCGATGTCGGCCGAGCGCTCGATCAGCCGCGTTTCCAGCGACAGCAGCGGGCCCATGTTGGCGGTGGCAAGACGGGGAACAGGAGGCGTCATGGTGCAAACCCACATGAATTGAAAGGAGCGCAGTGTAGCGCCGCATGTCTGACAGACTGGTGATTGCCGGGCGGCGCTGCGAGTGTGCTAAAAGGCTCGCTACGCCAGTCACAAACGTCGTCCAAGGGAGTGGTTCGCCTGTGTCCGAAGTGCAAAGCTCAGCCGTGCGCATCATGGTGGTCGACGACAGCCAGACCATCAGGAAAACCGCCGAGTCACTGCTCACCAAGGCCGGCTACGAGGTGGTGACCGCGCAAGATGGCTTTGAGGCCCTGGCCGTGCTGGCGCGCAGCACGCCGGCACTGGTGTTCATCGACATCATGATGCCGCGCCTGGACGGTTATCAGGCCTGCGCACTGATCAAGGGCAACGCCCAGTTCGCAAAAATCCCGGTGATCATGCTGTCGTCCAAAGACGGCCTGTTCGACCGGGCGCGCGGACGTCTGGTGGGCTCTGACCAGTACCTCACCAAACCCTTCACCCGCGAAGAGCTGCTGGCGGCGGTCGAGTCTCATCTTGGTGCCGCTTGATGTCGCTGGGACCGTTTGAGTATCTGCTGGCGCTCGATGCACAGCTGCGAACGCTGCGGGTCGATCTTGCCACCGAAGCCACAACCCGCTGGAAGGGACTGATGGTGCGGGTCGGCAGCGACACCCTGCTGGTGCCGCAGGCTGACGTCAGCGAGGTCATCCCGCCGCCGGCGGCGACCACGGTGCCCAATGCCCGAGCCTGGTTGCGCGGCGTCGGCAACCTGCGTGGACTGTTGCTGACGCTGGTCGACCTCAAGGCGCTGATGGGTGACGGGCCTACCCGTCCCGGCCGCCTGCAGCGAACCCTGGTGGTCAACACCCAGACGCCGTGGCTGGGCTTCATGGTCGACGAAGTGGTCGGCTCGCGCAGTTTCGACGTGAGCGATCAATGTGAATGGCCTGCCGCCGAAGGGGACCCGTGGATGGCGGTCACGCTCGGTGCCCTGCGCACGGCCGACGCCGGCGCTCTGCGGGTGATCAGCCTGCACAAGCTCGCGGCCAGCGAGCGGGTACGCCATGCCGGTTGGTGACGACCGCGCGTTGGGCCTGATGGCGCCGCTGCCCGAGGGTTATCGGGTGCTGTGGATACGCCCCGGCATCGAGCGCAGCCTGATCAAGGTGCGATTGGCCATCGAGCGCCATGTGGAAGGCCGCGACGGCGCCGTGCCGCTGGATGAGGCACTGAGCCTGCTGCAAGAGCTGCAGGGTGTCGCGCAGGTGCTGCCCTGGGTCGGTTTGCGGCTGAGCTTCGACGGCATGGCCGACGTGCTGAGCGGCCGGCGCGGCACCGTCGCCGAGGGGGCCGATCAATTCAGCACCACCGACAGTGGCCTCAGTGCCGTGCTGAGCGCCTGTGTGCTGATTCCCGACTATCTCGATCTGCTGGCCCGTGGTCAGGCCGATTCGCCCTTGCTGCTGTTGCCGCTGATCAACGAGCTGCGGCTGGCGGTGAAGCGGCCGTTGGTGGCCGAATCGGCCATCGTTGCCCTGCAATTGGCGCAGCAGCCCTGGCCCGCGCGTCAGGGCGATGCCCGCGCCCACCCCAGCCAGATACCCGCCCTGGCGCGCAAGGCCACGGCCTACTACCAGTCGTCACTGCTGGCGGTGATGCGGGCGCAATCCGACGCGCGGGCCCACTGGGGCCGCCTCGGCAAGCTGTCGGAACAGTTGGCGTCAGCCACGCCTGATCTGCCGTCATACTGGTTGTGGACCAGCCTGGCCGCGCTCGTCGAAGCCGTGCTCACGCGCAGGCTGGACTTCGGGGTGGAGCTGCGCCGTCAACTCGGCGCCGTCGGGCAACTGTTGCAGCGTCTGGGTGAGCGGCCTGCCGACGCTGCGATCAATGCCAACTCCGAAGCCGATGCCGAAGTGGCAGCGCTGGCCGCCGGCCTGCTGTACCTCGTCGCCCGTGCGGAGCCGGGTGGACGGCGCGTCATGGCGGTGCAGGCCGCTTGGCGTCTGCGCGAGTCGGTGCCCGACGACCGCGTCATTGAACGTCGCCGGGCCCAGTTGCAGGGTCCCAATGCGCGGCTGCTGACCCAGGTCACCCGTGAACTGAGGGCCGATCTGGCCGAAGCCAAAGACGCCATCGATCTGGCGGTGCGCACGGCCGAGCCCGTTCATCTGGAACTGGCCGAACGGTGCCTGGCGCAGATAGCCGACACGCTGCGCGGCTTGGGGTTGCTCACGCTGGGCGCCCACGTGACGCGCCAGTGCGGGCAGTTGGCCGAACTCAAGCTCACGGCCGACGTGGCCGGTTGGGAAGCCCTTGCGGGCAACCTCTTGCGGGTTGAGTCCAGCCTTGAACGCGAGCTGTTCGGCCAACTCGGCGGCCTGGTGCCGCCCATCGCGCCGGAGCCGGGCGAGCTGCCCAACCCGACCCTCGAAGACAGTCGCATCGCCCTGATCCGGGTGGCACTGGGAGACCTGGCCCGCGCACGCGGTGCGCTCGACACGGCCTTCCGCCGGCGCGATGCGGCAGGTCTGGCCGATGTGCCGGCGCTGCTGGAGCGCGTGGCCCTGGTGCTGCCGATCATCGAGCAGGGGGCCATCGCCACGGCATTGAGGGGTCTGGCAGCGGTCGTTGCCCACCCGGCCCTGGTTGTCGAGGGCCCGGAAACCGAATGGGCGGGCTTGTTCGCCCTGATCAGCTCGCGGGTCGAACTGTCTCTGGAAGCGCTGCGTGATGGCCTTGGGGCCGGGCTGATCGAAGGCGAGACCGATCCGTTTGCCGACATTGAGCCGCTCTTGGCGGAGCTGCGCGCCCTGCTGCCCACTGGCCCATCCGGCGCGCTGACTGCCCCCGCCGGGCCAGCCGCAGGCGCGCCCGAACCGGTGCCGACGGACCCCGATGACACCGATCCGGCGCTGCGCGAAATCTTCTGTGAAGAAGCCGCCGAGGTGTTGATCACCCTGGACGGCGTGATCCCCGCATGGCGGCGGCAACCGGAGCGCTCCGAGGCACTGCTGGTCATCCGCCGCGCCTTTCACACCCTCAAAGGCTCCGGGCGCATGGTCGGCGCCGACGATCTGGCCGACTTTGCGTGGTCGGTGGAGCGCGTGCTCAACGCGGTCCTCGACAGCGCGCGCGACATCGGGCACGACGTGATCGACGTGATCACCTCAGCGCATCAGGCCTTGCCAGAAATGATCACGCGCTTCCGCGCGGGCGAGGCGCTGCCCGAGCCCGCAGCGTCGGTGATCGAGCGTGCCCGGCAGTGCCTGGAGGGGCCGAAGGTCACCACCGAGATGCGCGCGGCCTTCGTCGATGATGCCAACGACAGGCTGGATCAGATCAGCCTTTGGCTGCAGCAGCCCGGTGCGCATCGCGACGTGCCCGATCCGGTGATTCGCGCCTTCCATACCCTGCGCGGCGCCTCCAGTGCCGTCGGCCTGCCGGCTCTGGCCGAAGTGGCGGCCGAATGCGAGCACTGGCTTGATGGCTTGCGCGCCATTGGCCGGCGACCCGAGGCCGAGGCCTGTGAGGTGCTGGCGGCGGTGGTCGAACAGGCGCGCAACTGGGTGTCGACCGTCAATCAGGTCGATGCCGACGCCGCTGACGGCACGCAGATGCTGGCGCGGCTGCGCCATGCGCAGACGCAGGCGCCTGACGCGGTGAAGGCGGTGGTGGCCGCGCGCGAGTTGATCGAGGTGTTTTCGATGGAGGCGCTCGACCTCATCGACCGAACCGAGTCGCTGTCACACGAATGGGCGCAGGACCCGGCGCGCCACGACCTGCCCGAGGCCATGCAGCGCGAACTGCACACGCTGGGCGGCGCGGCCGCCGTCTCGGGCGTGCCGTCGCTGGCCCAGGTGGCCCGCGCGCTGGAAAGGCGCCTGCCGCAGGTCACGCCCGGGCCGATGGTGTTTGCGCAGTTGCCCGCGGTCTTCGAGGCCCTGCAGCAACTGCTGGATGCCTATCGCGAAGGCCGTGCGCCGGCCGTCGCGCCCGACCTGCTCGAGCGCATTGAGGGTCTGGGGCGCGCGGAGGGGCCGATACCGCGTGACGGCGTTGCCGAGCCCGCCCCCGATGACGCCGGAGTGGGCGATGACGCGCCGGGCGCGCCCGTGCCTGCCGGGTCAGTGATGGAGACCACCGAGGCCATGGTTGATGCGTCCGCCCCGTTGCCGCTGCCAGCGCCAATACCGGCGCCCGCCGCGCCGCAGGCCGACGTCACTGATCGCGGCACCGATGACGGGGGCAACGAAGACGGCGACCACGATGACGATCAGGCGCTGGATGCGATTTTCTTCGCCGAAGCCCGGGCCTTGCTCGACACCTTCGACACCCTCACCCAGGGTTGGGCGCTGCACCCCGAGGCGCCCGAGCCCGCCACCGACACGCAGCGCGTGCTGCACACGCTCAAGGGCAGTGCGCGCATGGCGGGGCATCCCGCCCTCGGCGACGTGGCCGAACGTCTGGAAGCTCAGGTCAAGGCGCTGCAAGGGCAGACGCCTGCACCGGGCGTGTTCAGCCGCCTTGCCGACATTGGCCATCGCCTTCAAGCCGGGCTGCGGGACCTGCAGCGCGGCGAGACCGACAGTTTCGCGTCGTGGCAAGACGACCCGCTGTCCCCGGTTGCGGACGCGATCGCAGCGCCGGCGCCCACCGCCGATGCCGATGCCGATGTCGGAGTCCTGCCAGCGGCCGATGGCGAACAGCCCGTGCCGTCGATGCCATTCAGCGAACGCGCACCAGCCGATGGGGCGCCGGATGACGCCGATCAGGCTGAACTGCTGGCCATCTTCTCGGAGGAGGCCAGCGAGCTGATCGACGCGCTGGAAGCCGCGTTCGGCCGCTGGCGGCAGAACACGGCCGATGCCAGCCCGCGGGGCGACCTGTTGCGGGCCCTGCACACCCTCAAAGGGGGCGCGGGCATGTGCAACTGGACCGCCCTGGCCGTTCGCGCCCACGCCCTCGAAAGCGAGCTGGAGCGTCAGGAGCGCCAAGGCCTGACCTTGACCGAGGCGCACACGCTGGAGGCCGTTGGCGTCGCCATCAGCGATCTGGCGCAACAGGTGTTGCAGCCGCCGGTCAGTCTGACCGCGCTGGCCGCGGCCAGCGCCGGCCAGGGCTCGCCGGACGCGCCGGCCGCGACGCCGCTGGAGTGGGATCCACGCCTGTTCTTCGTGCCCGAAGACGAGGCCGACAGTGCCGTGTCGCGACAGGAAACCGCGCGCGTGGCGGTGGAGCGTCTCGACGGCATGCTCAACGAGGTGGGCGAGGTCTCGATCATCCGTGCGCGACTGGAAGCGCAGATGACCCAGGCGCGCAGCCAGCTGGCCGAGATGCAGCAGTCGGTGGAACGCCTGCGCGACCAGTTGCGACAGATGGACGCCGAAACCGACGCTCAGATTCACGCCCGCGGTCTGGCCTCCAGTACGCCCGAGCAGGACCGCTACGCCGGCGATTTCGACCCGCTGGAAATGGACCGCTACACGCGCATGCAGGAGCTGTCGCGTTCGCTCAACGAATCCCTGGGCGACATCGCCGGGCTGCACGACACCCTCAGCGGCGTGGTGGGTGACAGCGAAACCCTGCTGGTGCAGCAGAACCGCGTCAACACCCAGTTGCAGCAGGGGCTGATGGGCACCCTGATGGTGCCGTTCTCGCGGCAGATTCCGCGCCTGCAGCGGGTGGTGCGCGCCACGGCCCTGGAACTCGGCAAGCAGGCGACGCTGCAGGTCATCGGTGAAGAGGCCGAGCTGGACCGCAACGTGCTCGAACGCATGACCGCGCCGCTGGAGCACCTGCTGCGCAACGCCGTGGTGCACGGCATCGAGCCCCCGGAACGGCGCGCCGAGGCCAACAAGCCGCCGGTTGGGCAGGTGACCATCACCCTGCAGCGTGAAGGCAGCGAACTGTTGATGGTGCTCAGCGACGACGGCGGCGGTCTGGACTTTGCGCGCATCGAGTCGATTGCCGTGCAACGGGGCCTGCTGCCTGCGCCCTTGGCCGCCGACGCACCGCAGCGTGAGGTCGACCTCGCCAGCTTCATCTTCGAGCCCGGCTTCTCGACGGCCGAAACCGTGACCCAGTCGGCCGGGCGCGGCATCGGCATGGACGTCGTCGCCGCCGAGGTCAAGCAGTTGGGCGGCACCCTGGGCGTGGTCTCGACGCGGCACAAGGGCGCGCGTTTCCAGGTGCGGCTGCCGCTGACGCTGGCGGTGTCACACGCATTGCTGGTGCGGGTTTCGGAACGGCCCTACGCCTTGCCGCTGGCCAACATCGAAGGGGTGGTGCGGATCCCGCTCAACGACCTGCCACGTCACCTGTCGGCCAGCACGCCCGAGCCGGTGATGTACGGCAACCAGCCTTATCAATTGCGCCGCCTCAGCGACCTGCTGGGCGTGGCCGCAAGCGCGGTCACGGTGGACCACAACACCGTGCAGGCGGTGATGCTCCGCGCCAGCGAGGGCTTGGTGGGCGGCAGCCGCACCGCGCTGCTGGTCGATGCGGTCATCGGCAACCGCGAGATCGTTGCCAAGCCGCTGGGGCCGATCATCAGCGCCATAAACGGCATCAGCAGCGCAACCATATTGCCCGACGGTCAGGTGGTGCTGATTCTTGATGCTCTGGCGCTGGCCCAGGCCCGCGCCCGCCAGCAGCGTGTCCAGCCGCGCGTTGACCGGGCCGGCAGCACGCCGCTGATCATGGTGGTCGACGACTCCATCACCATTCGCCGCGTCACCCAGCGCCTGCTGGCGCGCAACGGGCTCAGGGTCATGACCGCAAAAGACGGGCTCGATGCCATGGCGCAGTTGGCCACGGTCACACCGGCCGCGATTCTGCTCGACATTGAAATGCCGCGGGCCGATGGCTTCGAGGTGGCCAGTTACGTGCGCAATACCGAGCGCCTGGCGCGCATCCCCATTGTCATGATCACCTCGCGCTCCGGTGACAAGCACCGCAGCCGGGCCGCGGCGATCGGGGTCAACCGTTACCTGATCAAGCCTTATCAGGAAGGGGATTTGATGGATGCCCTCAAGGCCCTGCTGCCCGGTGTCGCGGCATGAGGTCGCCCGCGCCGCAACGCCGCGAGGTGCTGTACGCAGCCTTGATTCCTCTGGATCAGGACAGCGCCCTGCTGCCCAACGCCGCCCTGCTGGACGTGCTGCCCATGGCCCTGCTGGCGCCCTTGTCGGAGGCCGCGCAGCGGGCTGATCTGAGGGGCCTGGCGGGCTGGGTAAGCTACCGCGGGCACCGCCTGCCGGCGCTGCAGCTTGAAGCATTGCTGGGCCACGACCGCGCGCCGCCCGGTCTTCGTGGCCGGTTGGTGGTGCTGCAGGGCGTGTCGTCGCCCGAGGCGCGGCTGGTGTTGGTGGCGCAGTCGGCGCCGCGGCGGGTCACGCTCAGCCATCAGGTGCTGACGGCGGATGCCCTGGCGGTCGATGTGGGCGGGGTGATCGCGCAACGCTGCCGAATTGCCCGACAGCCCGTGGCCATTCCCGATCTGGCGGTGCTGGAACGCGAGGCCGCGGCGCTGGCCGCGCGCGCCAGCGGGGCCTGAGCGTCACAGCGTCTTGATCAGCACCTTGGAATTGCGCTGGTAGTTGTACAGCGCAGCGCGCGCCATCGGCAGCGCTTCCACCGTGTCGGGCTGAAAGCCGTGCTCGATAAACCAATGCGGTGAATGCGTGGTCAGGCTGAAAAGCCGTTTCAGACCCAGCCGCCGGGCTTCGACCTCGACCCGCTTCAGCAGCGCGGCGGCGCGGCCGGCGCGGTGATAGTCCGGGTGCACGGCCACGCAGGCGAATTCGCCGAGACCACTGGGGAGGTCGGGAAACAGCGCGCAGCACGCAATCACCAGGCCGTCGCGGACGATGACGTTGAAGTGTTCGATCTCCAGTTCCAGCTGCTCGCGCGAGCGTGGCACCAGCACGCCGCTGGCCTCCAGCGGCTGGATGAGGCTGAGAATGCCGCCCACGTCTTCAATGGTTGCATCGCGCGTGGCCTCGTAGGCGCTGTCGGCGTAGAGCATCAGGCCCTCGCCATCGCGCGTGTACAGCTCGCGCAGCAGCACGCCGTCGGTCTGTTGACCGATCAGGTGAACGCGCTTCACGCCCGCGTGCCCGGCGCGGATGGCCGCCTCGATCACGTGCCGGTCTTCCTCAGGCACGTGATCGGACGACGCCAGCAAGACCTCGGCCTCGGCCAGCGACAGCTGACCGGCATCGCCGGTGTCTTCTGCCAGCCGCCATTGATTGGGGTCGCTGGGCAGCACCAGCACCAGCTTGTCGGCCTTCAGCGCGGCGGCCGTGGCGGTGGCGACCTCTTCGGCGCGCAGGTTGAAAATCTCACCGGTCGGTGAATAGCCGATGGGTGACAGCAGCACGATGCGGTCGTCCTGCAGCACATCGCGCAGCGTGTCGACATCGACGCGGCGCACCTCGCCGGTGAACTGGTGATCGACCCCGTTGCGCACGCCCACCGGTTTGGCCGTGACCAGATTGCCGCCGAGCACCCGCAGCCGCGCGCCGCCCATCGGCGTGCTGGCCAGCCCGGTGGACAGGCGGGCTTCGATGCCCATGCGCAGGCTGCCCACGGCGGCCTTGACGCATTCCAGCGCGGCGCGGTCGGTGACGCGCAGGTCTCCCTGGTACAGCGCGGCAAGCCCCTGAGCGGTGAGCATGGCGTCGATCTGCGGTCGCGCACCGTGCACCAGCACCAGCTTGACGCCCAGGCTGTGCAGCAGGGCCACGTCGTACAAGAAAGCGTCGAACCCGGGTTGCTCGGCCGCTTCGCCGCCAAAGGCGATCACGAACACCCGCCCGTGATGCGCGTGGGCATAGGGCGCGGCAGCGCGCAGGGCGGCAATGAAGTCGGTGGCATTCATGGGGCCAGTATAGATTCGCCCGGCGCGGGGCGATCCGGCGCGCGGCTTATAATCATGCGCATGTCAAAGCCTCTCGATTTTGCCGCGCTGGACGCGGTGGTCCGCCAGATTGAACGCGGTGGTGACACCGCCGAGATTCACGGCTCGGTGTGTGGCGCGCTGTGCGTGCAGCGCCCGGAAGAGATCGACCTGTTCATGTTGGTCGACGCCGGCGTGCCCGCCCGGTCGCGTGCCCCGGAGGGCCTCAAGCAGCTGCGTGACGAGGCCCTGGTGTCCTTGCAGGACGAAGCCCTGGGGTTTGCCCCGCTGCTGCCCGACGACAGCCATTCGCTGGAAACGCGGGTCGAGGCCATGGCCGCGTGGTGTGCCGGCTTTCTGTTCGGCTTGTCGCTGAAGCCGGGGTTCGACCCCAGGGCGATGAGCGACGACGCCCAGGAAATTCTCACCGACTTCACCGAGCTGACGCGCGCCAGTTTCGACCCCGAGGAAGACGGCGAGCTTGAAGAAGTGGCCTACGCCGAGCTGGTGGAATACGTGCGCGTCGGCGTGCAGCTGATCTACATGGAGCTGCGGCCCGATCCCATGCCCGATCCGCAACGCTCGCGGAGCGTGCATTGACGGCCCCGGCACACGCAGAGCGCCGCGCCGCGCTGATGCAGGCGCTCGGTGAACGGGGGGTGGCGATCATCCCTGCGGCGCGGGAACAGGTGCGCTCGCGCGACACGCATTATCCGTTCCGGCAGGACAGCGACTTTCATTACCTCACCGGCTTTCCCGAGCCCGAGGCGATTGCCGTGCTCTGCCCGGGCCGCGAGGAAGGCGCGTTCGTGCTGTTCGTGCGGCCGCGCAATGCCGAACGCGAAATCTGGGACGGGCGCCGTGCCGGTCCTGAAGGCGCGATGGCGCGCTACGGCGCCGATCAGGCCCACGCACTCGACGCTCTTGAAACCGAGTTGCCGAAGCTGCTGGCCGGCCGCGAAACCTTGCACTACACCCTTGGCGAGCATGCCGCGCTCGACGGGCTGGTGACCCGCACCCTGCGCCAATTGCGCGAGGTCGCCAGGCGCGGTGCCCAGGCGCCGGCGCGCGTGCAGGCGCTGGAGTCGACCCTGCATGAGCTGCGGCTGATCAAGTCGGCCGACGAGATCGAGATCATGGCCCTGGCCGGGCGCATCAGCGCCGAGGCGCACGTGCGGGCCATGCAGGTGACACGGCCGGGCCGCAACGAGTGGGAAGTGGCTGCCGAAATCGAGCGTCATTTTCTCGCGCATCGCATGGTGCCCGGCTATACCAGCATCGTCGGCGGCGGCGAGAACGCCTGCATCCTGCATTACACCGAGAATAACCAGCCGCTGCGCGGCGGCGATCTACTGCTGATCGACGCCGGTGGCGAGCTTGACGGCTACACCGCCGACATCACCCGCACGTTTCCCGTCAACGGCCGCTACAGCGGCCCGCAACGGGCGCTTTACGACGTGGTGCTGGCGGCCAACAGGGCGGCCATCGACACCCTGCGCGCCGGCGTGAGTGTCGGCAGGCCGCACGAGGTGGCCTCGCACATCCTGGCCGAAGGGCTCATCGATCTGGGGCTGTGCCAGGGCACCGCCGACGGGGTCATCGAGTCCGGTGAACTGCGGCGTTATTACATGCATGGCACCGGCCACTGGCTGGGTCTGGACGTGCACGACGTGGGCCGCTATCGCACCGCCGAAGGCGCCTACCGCAACTTTGTGCCCGGCATGGTGATGACGGTCGAGCCGGGCCTGTACATCGCGCCCGGAAGCGCGGGTGTGGACGCGGCGTTCCACGGCATCGGCATCCGCATCGAGGATGACGTGGTGGTCACCGACGGCGCACCGCGGGTCTTGACCGAGGGCGTGCCGAAAGCGCCGGCCGCCATCGAAGCCCTGATGGCTGCGCAATGAGCACCACGCCGAGGGCAACGCCTGATGTCGACCTGGCCATCGTCGGCGGCGGGCTGGTGGGTGCCAGTCTGGCGGTGGCGCTGTCCGGCAAGGGATTCCGGGTGTTGCTGATCGAGGCGGCGCAGCCCCCGGCAATCGCGCCGCAATGGGACGAACGCTGTATCGCCCTGAACGCGCGCAGCCAGCACATTGTTCAGCAGCTGGGTTTATGGCCGCTTTTGCAGGCCGAGGCCGTTGCCATTACCGCCACGCACATTTCGGAGCGTGGCCGTTTCGGCATGGCGCAGTTCACCGCCGCCGAGGCCGGGCTGGAGGCGCTGGGCCACAACCTGCCGCTGCGGCACATCGGCCAGACGGTCTGGCA
>TARA_R110001599_G_scaffold75912_3_pt1 | contig 11577 bp, 15 predicted proteins | sample TARA_R110001599 | Tara Oceans TARA_R110001599 (sample SAMEA4398360) | marine metagenome | biome: Polar Biome; feature: [MES] marine water layer (ENVO:01000295) within the mesopelagic zone...; material: water (ENVO:00002006), including particulate matter (ENVO:01000060) such as...... | reverse complement strand
ACGGTGAATATGGTTTTGATGAAGACCAATTGGATACATTGATAGATGCGTTTGACTATATTTTCCAAGATGGGCTTGGAATGACTAATTTGAATACAAGTACAGTTAAATCTTCTAAATTATATAAAGCATATATTAAAGAATCGGTTAATGAAGGATCTTATGAAGATTTTATAACAGATTATGGTAGAGAGATTAAAAGCTTAAGTAAAAAAATACAAAGCATAGGTAAAAAGTTTAATTCAGGTAAGATTTCTGAAGAAGGTATGGAAAAAGCATTTAAGACTATCGAAAACCGTTATGATAAAGAAGCTGTATCAATAATAGATGGGTTAATGAACGATAATGGTAGAACAGATCTTCGTGAGATTGCGCAAATTGCTGTAGAAATGCAAAATCGAACTGGAACTGAAATGAAGCAGATTGTTAATGCAATGGAAGATTTTATATACAGTCGAGAATTAAAATAAAAAACAATAAAACAATGAAACACGTAAAATTATTCGAACAGTTTGTAAATGAAGCTAAAAATGAACAGTTTGTAAATGAAGCTAAAAATAGTTTTAAATTTAATGGTAATATTGATGAATTAGAAGACATGTTATCTAATGATGATCATCATATAGAGGGTGGTGATGAAGACGAAGATACTTATTATATTGTAGATAAGGATAAAAGTACAGTTGGAGTAATATACTGGGACGGTAAAACTGTTACTTTATTAGATGTGCCTAAAGGTGTTTTTGTAAATGAATCAGTTAATGAAGCAGCCGGTTTACCAAGCCATGCTAGAAATTTATCTAGAAAACTAAAAGCGCACTGGTTACCTGACACAGACAAACCCTGGTTACCCGGTGCAGATAGCAAGGGTATTTATTTCTTAGCTGATGGACCGGACCGGTACCAGACAAACAAAGGTCAAACTATAACTATTGATTTATCTGTAAGAACAGGCGAGTATACAGTTATTGATAAAAAAGATAATGTTATTTATCAGGGCGGAGACCCTTATGCAGTGGCTAAGTTAATCGAATCTAAAGATGACGTCATTGATGAAACAAAATAAACTAAAAATGAAACACGTAAAATTATTTGAACAATTCGTAAATGAATCTATAAATGAAGCTGCTAAAGATCTTCGATTTAAATATGTGATTGGTAAAGATTTCAAAAATCATGGAGTAGTTGACTTTGTTAAAGGTGATAAACTTTATGTAGAAATCGATGCCGAAGGAAACACAGTACCTTATTCTTCTGACGATGTTTATGTATTAAATGATGAAGATACTGAAACGTTACGAAATGCAATGATAAAAGGAAAGCTAAAACCAAATGCTAGTCCTAAAGAATTAGAATCATTTATAATTCTTCTCCTAACCTACGAATCCGTAGTTAATGAAGCTAAGAATACTATTGGCCTTGCGTTTAAGGACAAAGATGATTATAGTGACTTTGTTAAATTTTGCAAAGATGAAGGTGTTAAAATACGTAAAGATCTAGGTGAAGATAAAAAGACTAAATCTTGGTCAGTTGAAATGGATGTAAAAGAATTAGAAGAATTATATGGTGAAATCACACCCGGAAATAAAAATTCAGGATGGTTAAGTATTAAAGATGATTTTGATTCTGTAATAATTGAATCAGTTAATGAAGGCTATGTTAATGAAGGATACGCCGGAAAATTCCCAAAAGACATTACATTAGCAAAGACTAAAAAAGTTGCAGAAGAAGTTGCTAAAGCTATGAATATGATAGCTAAACCAGGTGAAACATATTCAGTAAATCCAGAAACTATTGATGATGCATCATTCGATCTTGATGTTGATTATGATGGTGATTTTATTGAATATGATGGTGGAAGTTACAACCTTTATGATGATGGTGCCATTGTTAATATGGCAACGTGGGATCGTAAAACTGGAGACTCTCCTGTATTTGGTGATTGGAGAAAAGACAATGCTAGAAAAATAGCAGCAAACATAAAGAAAATGTTATGAAACATATAAAGCTATTTGAACAATATATTAATGAATCTAATTCTAGTATAGCTAAATTTAATATGCAATCAGAATACGGTAAAACTATTACCGATTTTCTAGATACGTATTTGTATTCACGAAGTGCAAATAAAGATATAGAAGCAGTTAAAGATTTAATTTATGATTCACTCAAACGAGAAATTGATGCTGAAATTAACAATGCTAATATGGATGATTGGTCTTCTGATGATTTTGAAAACTTTCTCATTAGACTAATTAATACGATAGAAGATGATGAAAGTTATATTGCATATCATTCAGAAGAATCAACCGAAGATGAAGATTTAGAAAATGAAATTAGAGATTTAGAACGCGATCTTAAAGATATGCATGCTAGCCGAGCTGAAATGGATATAGATATGGATATTGAGGCCGGTCAAGTAATAGCACAAGGTAAAGAATGGACAGATGCTGACGGTAATAGATGGGGTAGTGCAATGAACAAAGCAGATCGAGAAATTGAAAAAGCTGAAAGGGAATTATCTAAACTTAAGGATCCTAAAGCTAAAGCATCCCGGTTAAAAATGTTTAAAAAATTAGCTAAATCAGAAGTTGATAAAGCAATAAAGTTAATTAATAAGATATGAAGCACGTACAATTATTTGAACAGTTTATTAATGAAGACGCCATACCTTATTCAGTAGGGTTTCCAATAGTTCGTAAATTCGCAGACAGACTTTCGTTTGGTCGCGGGATGAAACGAGACGGCAATACATTTTTCTTGGTCGCTGATATGCAAATTGACAATGCAGCGATTAAAAAAGAGTTACAACGCCACTATGAGATACGTAGAATAGACCGAGGTAGTAGAGGAAGTAATGAATATTATGTATATGATAAAGATAGCGGCTATGTAATGTTAGTCCAGCCATCGAAGAAAGATAACTGGATACAAATGTCTCCATTTACTACTATAGAGGATTGGAAAAAGTACGAATGATTAAACTAGCAGATATATTACGTGAAGATTAGCCTGGACATTTAAAGAGTATCCAGTAAAACAACCACACCAACAAAGGGTTGCCTAGCAATTTTAATGTTAAATTTAAATTTAAATAAAAATGAAACACATAAAACTATTTGAAGATTGGACTAAGGATTATAGTGATGCTATAAAAAAAGCGTATGCTGAATATGCAATAGTTTCTATAATTTCTGACTATAAGTACAAACAAAAGGGACAAAAACCAGTTACATGGAAACGTGGTACTGAAATGTTGGCATCTTTAGGTACAGGTCCACGCGGTGGTATAAATATCAGATCTGTAAAAGAAGGTGGATTTGAAGTAACGCCAGCAGAATTTAAAAAACACTGGACTATAGTTGATAAGATCAGTAAAGATGAATTTTGGAAATTAGTTAAAAAATTACCTAGTGGATTCGACGACCCTGTGTTACCTAGCGGATTTAGAATTAATGAAATATCTACTCAAGTACCTGCTAAAATGGTAGGTATGGATATTTTAGGAGATGATGAAGAAGACGAAGAAATGGCAGGTCCGATGGGTACTGTAGGTTATTTAGGAATTGATGAAAGTAAACCTGCTACTGCAGATACTTACAGAAAAATCAAGGACTTTAATCTTAAAGCACTTAAGGGATTTGCTCGTAAGGTTGGATTACCGGGTGATGTTGTTGATGGCATTAAAGATACTGAATCCGGTATTGATGAGATAATGGGACACCTATATGATGATAATTGGTTGATAGACATAATGAAACAAGGTAAAGTCATAACTCTAGACGAAGGCAAAAAGTTAAAAGGCTGGGATTATACCGGTACTATAAGCTATGGTAGTGGTAAGCAGGGTATCTATTATCAATATCCTAATAATATAAAGTACTATGTAGAAGTCACTCCAGAAGAATATGACGACTATTTAGAAGGAGGAAGTCTTAAAAAGAAACTTGAAAAGAAATGGGCTGATTCGGGACGAGCAATCTCTCAAGATGAATTTCGCCGTAAATATCCACTTAAAGGTCTGAACAAATACCTTTCACAAGGTGGTAGAATGTGGGATTAATATTGTATATTTACAATGTAATTAAAATAAAATCTAGAGTATGAAGCACGTAAAACTATTTGAACAATTTTTAATTAATGAAAATGCATCCTATAAAAAATTAGTTTCATTTATAAAGTCCATCAAAACATATATGGATATTTATGATGGATACCATGGCGAAGAAATCATGTTGCAAACAAGAGAAAACGGTGATGTTGGATATGAAGAAGCTGGTAGTGAAGATGTCGCAGAAGCTGAAAGAATTCAGAAGCTAATTAAAAAGAAATTTCCAAATTTAAGAGTTGAGATTGAAGAGGTTGATGAATGGGTACATTTAAATATTAGAAAACCAGAAGAGCCTAAATTTCGATACGTTTTTATTAAAAAAGATGATGATGGAGCTGGATTTTCTGAGGGGTTTGATAGTATGAAAGACTTGATTAAGAAATACAAAACATGGATTGATGGTCTTAATTGGAAAAAGATAACCAAAGAAGCAGAAGCAATTAATCAATTTCCCAATAACAAATTTAACGGATGGTTAAGAAGTAACGATATGTTAATATCAAAGGAAGGTTCAAAAGGTAATAAGTGGGGCTATAGTTTTTATATAGCTAAAGAAAAATCAAAAGTATGAAATATATTAAACTTTTTGAAGAATTTGATACTCTAAACGAAAATATGGTCGTTGATAGAGAATTTGATAATCGTACTAGAGAATACCAAGACACTAATAGGCCTTTATTTAATTCAGATAAAGAATACACAATTCCTCAATTTATTAAAATCGCTAAAGGATCAGCGGAAGGCAAAAGAGCATACAAGGGAACTAGTAATTTTGGTAAATCTATTAAACTGGCCGAACGCCTTAGAAAAGAATTACCTAAACAAAAATTTGAAGTTAGGGTTAGTAGATCAGCATGGAATTATGGTAATAATATTGTAGTTAGCATCAAATTAGGTGGTAAAAAATACGGAACTGATGTATTTAAATTTAACTCTGCAGCCTCAACGAGTCAACCTAATTATTCTTTCTCAGAATTATTTAATGGTACTATTAAACCGTCTGAAAGTAGACCAGAAACAGAATGGGGCATGGGTATTATTCATGGTTCGTTTCAGTCTATTTCTCAATTTGATAAGTTTGTTTCAGATGTTATTGGTGTATTTAATGATTTTGAAAGAGTAAATGGTAAACCTTTTGATATAAAGAATGCATTAGCAGAATTTAAAAAGCTAGATAAAATTAGAGCAGATTGGAAACGGGTAGAACCTAGAATTGATAAAATATATTATAACGAAGCTAAGCCTAATGCACAGCGTCTTGGTATTGAGGTTAAAGCTCCACGATTAAAGGTTAATGACAAAGTAGTTCGTTACTTTACTAATGAGCCGAGAGAATTAAGACATCCGGATGAATATGGCGAATATGCTGAAAAAAGGCTAAATTCAAAGGAATACATAAAATACGAAAAAGCACAAAGTAAGATAGCAGATTTAATACAAAAATTTTGTAATAAACACGAGTTAGACTTTGATTGGTCGGCTTAATTAAAAATTATAATTAAGCAACTATTAATTCGGGATATAACAACTCCCTACTCCTATATGAATCACTTGTGACTTTGGTTGTATTGGTGTGAGATGATGCCAAAGATCTCGTTCCATCCAATGTATTACACGATCCGGATGAACCCATAATGTCAGATATTTTTCTTTACGAGATCTTGCATTTTTATAAGTTATTGTAGTTGGTCCTTGATTCGGATAGTTGTATGCAATCGGCTTGATTGTATGTGGATTTATTTTTGATTTTGTAAATTTTTTTCTTGGTATAGCCTTAGATTTGGGCTTTCTTTTCTTTTTAATTGCCATATACATTATATAATAACTTGATTAATTTGTTTACTATTGTTATATGTAATAAAAAATATGTATATTTACAGTGTAATCAAAAAAGCAAAGACAAATGAAAGAGTATAAAGTTAATCGAAATGACCTGTCAACTATCAGAGCAATGTTTCATGGCTATATTTTTAGACGTGTTGAAGATGGACAGGGCTATGTTAAGTGCACTGACAAATATGCACAGATAATTAAGGGTACTGGTATACATTTAGAAGAAATAAAATAAATTGGTTTCAGCAAATCCAATCAGTTGCTAATATTAATTGTAATCAAAAAAGAAAAAAATGAAACTTGTTAGAATTAATGACCTGAATTATGACCCCGCTCTATTTGACACATGGAGAACTGACACCCATATTGATACTATGTTCAGTACTAAGGGTGGTTTACCAAAAGCTACTAATTGGATGGTTACTGGTGATCCTGGTGTGGGTAAATCAACAGTTACGCTTGATGTTTTATCTAACTGTTGTAAAAATGGTGCTAAGGTACTTTTCATTTCAGCTGAAATGAATCAAATTGATTTGTATCTATATGTTGAAAGGTATCCTAAATTCGGTACACTAGATGTATTGTTTCCACAAGATTTTGGAACTGGTTGTCCTAAGGAAATACTAGAGGATCAATTAATGGCAGGTTGGGATATTGTACTAATTGATAGTTTTGTAGAAGTACAGGAAATAATTAAGGAAGAGTGCAAAATGACTGGTAAGGCCAGTGAAAAATGGCTATTAGATTTGATGTATCGACATAATCTAGGAAATAATAATACTGATCGGTTTACAACATTCCTTAATATTCAGCAAATGACTAAGGGCGGTACATTTGTAGGATCACAACGACTCAAACATATGACCACCGGAATGATGGAAATAAAATTTGATGATGATAATAATGAGGAGCGTTATGTAACCTTTAGTAAAAACAGAAGAGGTAATGTAAATAAGCGAATGTATTTTAGTCTTGATTCAGTAGATGATGTTAGCTATGATTTTGATCGATTTAAAAAGAACGAGGAGTTACAAGAGTTGAAGAAAAAAGAAAAGATTAAAATGAAAGAATCATCAGAAAACTTCGATCAGCTTTTTGAACTGAATCGATGAAAAGATAGGCCGATGGTAGCCTTGATACCATCATCTTTTTTGATTTACCGAAGGAAAGGTGGGCATTAATGCCCACCTTTCTGGGTTTATTTGGATAGATATATAAAATAACTTTAAAAGAATGAGAAGGCCAGTACGAATACCAAAAAAAGTAGACTTAAATCGAGTGGAAGCTTATGCTGATAAAGTAATGGATCCCGTTGATGTGGAGTTTACGAATCATTTTTTTGATCAGTTAACCAGATCTGAACATAAAAAAGAGATTACTAATGCTGAACTAATTGGATTCTTCAAACGTCTTTCTAAAAAGAAAAAGCAATTTGATAAATTTATGCAGCAGTATGATGAATTTGTAGCAAAAGATAAAAGAACTGATATTAATATACCGTTTAAGTCTAATGTAGATCAGATTATTGCCAAAACTATTATGCGTAAAAAAGACTTTAAAACATCTAATGCAGAATATAAATTTGAAAATTATAAATATAACATGAAGCATATAAAAATATATGAACAGTTTGTTAATGAAGATGTTAATGAAAGTATCTTTAAGAAAGGCGATAAGGTAAGAGTTAAAGCTTCGGCGATGTCTAAATTTAAAACAGATCGCCAAGGATTTAATAATACAAGTAATCCTATTTTTACAGTTGTATCAGGACCGAAAAGAGGATATATTTCTGCCAGGCGAGCTGGTAAATTGTCTGATCTACCAGTAGATGACGTGGAATTATTACCAGTTAATGAAAGTTCTAAAGGTGAAGAACTATCAGAGTTTAATAAGAAATTGTATTTAAAATATAACGATAAGCTAACTAATTCGTTATCAAAGTTTTTTAGTAAGAATAGTATAAGTAAAGCATCTAACGGTACATATACATATAACGGAAGTTGGCAATCAATTGGGAACTCAAATCGTTCAGGTACGCAATTATCGGAAATGTATAATAACATTAAAAACATGTTTTTCAGATTAGCCTGGACATTTAAAGAGTATCCAGTAAAACAAAAACAATATATTGATATTCTTAAAAATGCTGGCCTCGAAATCGTAGAAATATCGAATGCCCATACCAACAAAGGGTTGACCAGTAATTTTAATATTACATTTAAATTTAAATAAAAAAAAAACTAAAAATGAAGCATATAAAAATATTTGAAGAGTTTATTAATGAAGGTATCTTATCAGTTAATGAAGGATTTGATTTTATAACTCAAAGAAATGTGTTTGAACCGTTCTTTGATGAGCAAATAAAGTTGTTAAAAATTGCTATTAAAAATAAAGATGAAAAGAAATTCAAATGGGTTTTACAAAATACAATAGATGGAATTAAGAATCTTAGAAAAAGATATATCGGAGAATCAGTTAATGAAAGTAAGAAAACAGCTAAATTATTAGAAAATGAAGATGCATATTTACTGCATAGATTGGCTGGTAATATAGGACAGGAAGTTGCCGCCGAATTTTTAAAAGATAATGATTTGGATTTAAATCTATTATCAAAAGCAATTCAACAAAAAACTATTAATAAATATCAATTAAGAGATATTGTTAGGGGTGATACGGGCAAAGCATTAATCAAAAGATTTATAAAAAGAACATAAAAAATGAAAAAAGTTAAATCATTTAGTGAATTTACGCAATTATTAGAACAGTTTACTCCTGGCGCTACTGGTGTAATGGGCGAACCTAAATTAGAAAAGGCCGCAGATGTAATTGGTCAATATGTTAATAAAAAAACAGGTGGAAAATACAAAAAATTTCCATTTATTATGTACCATAATGGAGTTCCTGGTGTAATGTTCTATAGCAGTAAAAATGAAAGTGCATTTAGAGTAGGTGGCAATCCTAATAAAAAGGTGCCTGGTCTTATAGGATCATTAGATTATTTGGAGAAGTTTTATAATGATAAAAGTACCTTTACATTAACAAGTGATGAATTCCCATTAATTAAATTAGTAGGCGAATTTGTTAATTTAATTAAGGATCCTAAGTATGCTTTAGAAGTTATGAATGAAAGTATGGTCGTTGAAGCAAAAAGATGGCCAAAACTAACCCCTGAGCAAAAAAAGTATGCTCAATTAGAGTTATCTAAAGGCAGACCCGTAAGTTCTATTGCAAAAGAAATGAATGCCGGTTATTATATGGTTGCTAAAGTAAAGAGAGATCTTCCACTAAACGAAGAGCCTATCTATGCCGAAGAGCAAAATACCATGACATTAAATGATAAAGTTCAATGGCTTGAAGAAACAATGCAGGACGTTTATGATATTAGTCGTTCTGTTGCAGCCGGGGCTTTTAATTCTTTGTTTATTAGTGGACGAGCAGGCACAGGTAAAACATATAATGTAGAACGAGCAATGCATGATGAAGGTTTACGCGAAGGTGAAGACTGGATTAAAATATCAGGCGCATTATCTACTATCATAATGTATAAACAATTGTTTGAATATCGAGATAAAGTTTTAGTATTTGATGATTGTGACGCTGTGTTTAGCAATGAGGATGGCCGAAATATTTTGAAGGCTGCACTTGATACTAAAAAGATTAGAAACATTTCATATATGAAAAAAATGAAAATGCTTTTTGATCCAAAAGATTTTGAAAATGATCCAGAAGGAGAGCTTAACGCATTAGAAAGTGGACAAATACCTAATCGATTTGGATTTGCAGGAAGAGTAATATTTATTTCTAATTTAGATAAAAACAAAGCTGATCCGGATGGTGCAATTAGATCTAGATCTATTTTAGTAGATATTAATCCGGAAGATGCAACTCTTATGGAAAGAATGCGAGTATTATTACCACATTTAGAACCACGCGATATGCCAATGTCGCAGAAGGAAGAGATTTATGAATTTATGAAAGATGCAAAGTCTGTAAGTATGCGTACTTTTGTTAAAGCAGCAGGTTTTAAAATGGCCGATTTACCTAATTGGAAACGTATGGCACAGCGATATGTATAAACAATTATGAATATTTTTAAAAGGGGAGCTATTAATAGCTCCCTTTTTAGTTTCATATCATTAGGTTTTTGCTACTTTTATATAAATGCAACAATTTTACTATGTAATATGGTATTTAGCTATAGGTTCATTCGTAAGTATATTTATGGATATTATTTTATGGATCGGTAACTTAAAATTAACAAATTGGCATAGATTGGTTTGGATCATATTATGGCCTATAGTTGTATTTTATATATGGTATAAAAATGATTGATTGGGATAGCTATATAATTGATATAAAAATTAACACATTAGCGTAAAGAAAATTGTCATATGTCACCGGAAATGCTTATATTTACTATGTAATTAAGTGAGTAAGTAAATAAAATATTCTAATGATACAAAAAGAGCTAGATACAATCCTGAAATTTGCCACAGTGGCACACGATGGACAGAAACGAAAGTATACCGGAGATCCTTATATAGTGCACCCAACAGCAGTTGCAGCTAAAGTCAAAGAGATTGGCGGTAGTATGGAAATGCAGGCGGCGGCTTATCTACACGATGTACTTGAAGATACAGATGTAAGTGTAGAAGAGCTTGGACAATTTCTTTTTTGTACGGTTGCTATAAAGGATTCTGCAGAAGATATTTTAGATATGGTTATCGATCTTACTGATGAGTTTGAAAAGGCTAAGTATCCAGACCTAAACAGAAAGACACGAAAGGCCAAAGAAGCCGATCGACTTTCTCGAGCAAGTGCAGATGCCCAAACAGTTAAATACTGTGATCTATTTGATAACACAATTAGTATTACAGACCACGATCCTAACTTCTCTAAAGTATACCTTAAGGAAAAAGCAGTACTGCTCGAAGCAATGAAGGATGGTGATTCTGGAATGTATGCCCAATGCTTAAAACAATTAATATGATAAAATTGCTAGCGTTGGGTATATTTTTTGTATTAGGTAACATGACGCAATATTTAAATAACAAATATCCAGATAAAAACAAGTAATATGAACAAAATATATTCTTTATTAGCTTCATTTTTTTTACTTAGTGTACCTGTTGATAATCCACTTAATGAAAATTCTAATGTATTTGATCATGTAAGTGTGGTGGAGGAAACTTATAATTCTAAAAATGGACGTATCGATACTCGAGAAGAATTGATAGAGGCATTAATTTATATTGAAAGCAGTAACAATGATTCAGCTTTGAATAAAAAAGAAAATGCGCTTGGATGTATTCAGATAAGACCCATTATGTTAAGAGAAGTCAATAGAATTTTAAAAAAGTCTGGATCTGATGAGCGATTCAAAATGAAAGACAGAAAAAATAGGAATAAGTCTATTCGTATGTTTAATATTTGGGCAGATGCTTACCATAAACCTAGTTCATTCGAAAAAATGGCACGAAATTGGAATGGTGGACCTAAAGGCTATAAAAAAAGTAAAACTGAAAAGTATTGGACCAAGGTAACAAATTATACCAAAGCTAATTTGTAGTTTATATCAGTAATAAGATTATCCAATCGAGTCCATCATTATAGAAAGCAAAATAAGAATTATT
>TARA_R110001599_G_scaffold353704_7_pt1 | contig 11584 bp, 10 predicted proteins | sample TARA_R110001599 | Tara Oceans TARA_R110001599 (sample SAMEA4398360) | marine metagenome | biome: Polar Biome; feature: [MES] marine water layer (ENVO:01000295) within the mesopelagic zone...; material: water (ENVO:00002006), including particulate matter (ENVO:01000060) such... | reverse complement strand
ATTTCAGCACGTAATAGATTGTCTATTGCATATTTCGGGTTAAAATGTATTTCTCAGATCCTCACCCTATGAAACATTGTAAATGGTTGTGCATATTGCTATTCTTTTCCTGCACCGTTCAAAAAATCAACAAGACTGTACGTACTTCAGATGTGTTTGAAAAGGGGCACATGGGCTTTATGCTTTATGATCCTGTAAAGGACAAAACACTGGTAAAATTAAACGAAGCCAAATACTTTATCCCAGCCTCCAATACTAAAATATTTACCTTTTATTCCAGTTACAAAGCCCTGGGTGATGGATACATCAACGGTTTGAATTATACCTACCAGGGCGATTCGCTAATTTTTTGGGGAACAGGTGACCCCTCACTTTTGCATCCGGACTTTAAGGACAGTACTGTTGTGAACTTTCTAAAAAAGGAAAATAAAAAATTGTATCTAGTGGATAATTTTGAGCAGCTTTCCAGCTATGGTATGGGTTGGTCATGGAACTGGTTTCCTTACTATTTTGCTGCTGAGCGATCCGCCATGCCCATTTATGGAAATGTTTTGCGCTTTTCTAAAAGAGCTGAGTTAGCGGAAGCATCACCCTATCCAAAATCTGTCCTTTTACCTCTAATGCCATCAAATCGAACGCCTCCAGATAATTATTTTATCCAAAGAGACTTTAAAAGAAATACCTATGAATATGCCATAAACAAAGAAAAAGACAGCTTGACTTTTGCAACCGATAAACCATTTATTACCTCTGCCACATTGACCAAAAACCTCTTGCAGGAAGCTGTGGGAAAACAAATAACACTCCTGGAAAACAAGGGCATTACCCAAGGGCCACATGAGAAATTGCAAACGGTTAAGGCAGATTCCTTGTATGCGCAGATGATGAAAATTAGTGATAATTTCTTGGCCGAACAGCTAATGGCCCTGGTCTCTGATGCTGTTTTAGACTCCATCAATATCAGCGAAGGCATCTCCTATGCCAAAAAACACTTCTTGGCAGACCTACCTGATGAGCCGCAGTGGGTGGATGGATCTGGGCTTTCTCCACAGAATATGTTTACCCCTCGCTCGGTTATCAAACTGCTTCAAAAAATCCATTCAGAAATCCCTATGGAAAAAATTAAGGCTTACTTCCCGGCAGGGGGAGAATCCGGTACTATACGCAACTGGTACCCGGCAGATCCGGGGCAACCTGCCTATATTTACGCCAAAACCGGCACCCTTGCTATGAGCACTGCCCTGAGTGGGTTCCTTATTACCAAAAGTGGCAAAACCTTGCTTTTCAGCACTTTTTTCAACAACTACACCGGAAGCTCCAGTGTGCAAAAGAAAGAGTTGCAAAAGCTATTGTATTTTATTCATGATAAATATTAATGGTTAATTATTAATTGTTAATGATCCGAAATTTTGGAGTGAAAATTAGGGTTTAGGCGGATAATATCAATTTAAAAATATAGAAACTAGTGACCTATAAAGAAACTATCAAACTTCTTTACGCGCTTCAAAATCCTGAAAAGGTCGTTTTTAAGGAAAGGAAATTTGGGATTGTCTCTAATAACTCTTTGGGGATATATCATTCAGAACTAAAGAAGATCGCTAAAGAGATTGGCAAGGACAATGAACTTGCCCTGCAACTTTTTGATAGCGGTATTTACGAAGCCCGCATTTTATGTAGCAAAATTTTCAAGCCCAAGGATGTTACCGTTGACTTGATGGAAAAATGGGTCAAAACTTTTGAGAATTGGGAGGTTTGTGATAGTTTTTCTATGGGGCTGTTTGCTAAAAGTGAATTCGCCCTTGAAAAGATCTTGGAATGGACAAAAAGGAAACCTGAATTTGAAAAAAGAGCAGGCTTTACAATTATGGCTTCCTACTGTATGGCAGATAAATTGTCAGACAATTCAATATTTGAACCCTTCTTCCCCATCATTAAGCGAGAAGCAAATGATGAGAGAATCTATGTTAAAAAAGCTGTGAATTGGGCATTGCGCAATATTGGGAAAAGAAACACTGACCTCAATAAAAAAGCCATACTTGTGACCCAAGAAATACTCGAAACAAAAAGCCCTGCAGCAATATGGATTGCTAAGAATGCATTGAATGAGTTAGAGAAAGACCATATTAGAATGTCCGATTATCCAAGGACAATCTATAGAAGATAGGTGGAATGCTTTGTATAATAAGATTAAAAAAATTAGGCCTAAACTAAAGATTAAAGAAAAAAACATTTTTCTATATTTTATGAAAATTATTTTAAATAACGAGGCTTAAATACCTCATGATAAGCAATCCTGCGAATTGAAAAATAGAATAGGAAATAATTGCAAAGCCAGATTTTATCCATTTAAAGCCAATTGTTTACATCAGGTTTACGTATATTAAAATGTTAAACTTTGATTAATAAGGATGCCAGAGATTAGCAGATTTTACGGAATAATTATCAAAATGTACTTCAATGAATATAATCCTCCTCATTTTCACGTAGAGTATCAGGATTATGAGGCGATTGTAAATATTGAAACAGGAGAATTAACAGGTAAAATTTCAAGGAGAGCACTAGTTCTTGTATATGAATGGCTGGATCAAAACAAAGAAGCGCTACTTGAAAACTGGTAACGAATAGAAGAACGGAAACCTCTTAACAAAATTAAACCATTGGACTAATGACAGGGAATACACTACTCATAAAAGTCAAACAAGCGGAATACGTATCAGATTACCAAATAAGGTTAACTTTTTCAGACGGTTTAACTGGGACCGTAGATTTAAAAGACGAAATATGGGGAGAAGTTTTCGAACCATTAAAGGATATAAATTATTTTAAAAACTTCACCCAAGACCGCTGGACAATTGGCTGGGATTGTGGGGCGGACTTTGCCCCTGAATTCCTTCATGCGCTCACTAAAAAGCAATCCAAAAAAGCGCATACCATTGGATAAAAGGAATGGCAATTGTTAATTACTAATGGATAATTGTTAATTTGTTGGACAGGACTAAATCATCCGAAATTCAGCCTCCTTCGAAAGAATACAACATTACATTTCCACCAATCCAATGAATTGGCAAAAAGATAAATTTTCTGTTTAGCCAAAAATTCATAATTTGATTTGACTCAATGAGCGTTAAATCAATTAAAGCCCCATTAGATTATTACCTATTGAATCCTTAGGCGTAAATTACATGACATTATAAATTGGAATGGGTAAGGCCAAAAATCAATATGGAATCAATAAGCATTTTTGAAATAATAAAAGTTGGCATTGGACCATCTAGTTCACATACCATGGGACCCTGGAGGGCAGCCCTGTCTTTTTTAAATCACCTGAATAAAAACAAGCAAATCAACGAAGTCACAGAGATTAAAACCTACTTGTATGGTTCACTGGCAAAAACAGGCTTAGGACATGGTACCGACAAAGCCGTGATGCTGGGACTCTCTAATGAGGATTTCCTTACTATCGATACGGATAAAATAGATGAAAAAATTGACCAAATAAATCAAAACGCTTGCATCAATATTTCAGAAAGCCATGCCATTCCTTTTAACTACAAACAACACATCCTTTTTGAATTCAAAAAAAGTTTGGATTACCATCCGAATGGGATGCGGTTTGATGCTAGCCTAAGTGATGGCACTACTGTTTCGCGGGAATATTTTTCCGTAGGTGGTGGTTTTGTAGTCACCCATGCTTCTGACCAAATAGCCCAAAACCCTATCAAAACTGAATACCCCTGTCATACCCAAAAAGACCTTTTGGATAACTGTAACAAACTTAACCTGACCATTTCTGAGCTGGTAATGCTTAACGAAACGGCCTGGCAAAGTGAGACCGAAACCAGAAAACAAGCCCTTAACATTTGGAACGAAATAAAAAACTGTATTTTTAGAGGTGTAAATAAATCAGGGCTATTACCGGGAGGGCTTAAGGTTAGGCGAAGGGCTTACGATCTGAACAAAAAGTTTTTGCAGGGACAAAAATTTAATAATGTAGCGGATTGGATCAAGGCCATAAAAAAAGGGCCAAAAGATTTTAACACTGTCAACAAATGGATAAGTGTTTTTGCCTTAGCGGTAAATGAAGAAAATGCCTCTTTTGGTAGAATCATTACTGCACCCACCAATGGGGCCTCAGGCGTGATCCCTGCAGTACTGATGTATGCTTACTGTTTTACGCCAAATTTTGATGAGGATGAAATCGTGAAATTTATACTCACTGCAGGAGAGATCGGTACCCTCTATAAAAAAGGGGCGACTATTTCTGCAGCCATGGGAGGATGTCAGGCTGAAATAGGTGTCTCAAGTTCTATGGCAGCAGGCGCCCTTACAGAAGCACTTGGCGGGAGAAAAGAACAGGTATGCCAAGCCGCAGAAATAGCAATGGAACACCATTTGGGCATGACCTGCGATCCAATTGGCGGTTTGGTACAAATTCCTTGTATTGAAAGAAATAGCATGGGGGCCATTAAGGCCATCACTGCCTCCAACATGGCTCTGGAAAGCGATTCTTCTGCAGCCCGGCTGAGTTTAGACAATGTTATCCAGGTAATGTGGGAAACGGCTTTGGACATGAAATCAAAATACAAAGAAACATCTGAAGGTGGCCTAGCAAAAATCCCGGTCAATATTGCTGAATGTTAAACCCGAAATATGCAATAGACAATCTATTAACTGCTGAAACCGATTCAAACATCCTGATTTTCTTGCGATTGCAACACTCATCACGAATCCTATTACATATTCCGGGTTAAATTAGGTTTTTTTAACTTAAAAATCGAAAGTATAAATACTCCAGGTGCACCAAAATTGGATGCAATATCCAAAAATAGTATATTTCATTATTCTTAATGCTGCTTAAAGGTCACCATAATAATGAAGAAAATTTTCAAAATACTTGGGCTATTGTTGCTCCAATTCTCAGTCTTGTCCATAGTAGTGCTTGCACAAGAAGGGGGCAAATTATATAAAACCTATTGTGCAGGGTGCCATGGAGCTAATCTGGAAGGCAATTCAGCCAGTTCCCTTATCAAAACAGAGTGGAAATATGGTAGAAGCACAAGCCTGATGATTAGGAATATTACTTTTGGGATACCCGAAACCGAAATGATTGCCTGGAATCAGGTTTTGAGTACTGAACAGATCAAATCATTGGTCGATTTTATTTCTGAGGCCCAGAAAATTCAACCAAATATAAATCGTTCCATTCCTAAGGATATTCAAACTGAAAAATATGATTTGAAGATTGAGGAATGGGTAATTGATGCTATCAAAACTCCTTGGGCCCTTGAGTTTGTCTCTAAGAACCGTGCACTAGTATCTGAAAGGCGTGGAATGCTTCGCTGGATAGTGGAGGGAACTCCTTCAGAAGACCCGATTAAAGGAGTTCCCCAATCCCAAGAGTTCAGAACTGGTGGATATATGGATATTGCCATTGATCCTGAATATCAAAAAAATGGATGGATCTATCTGGCTTTTAGTTATGCCCCAGAGCGTATTACTGATGACTCTGCTCCTGCCATGACCAAAATTGTTAGAGGAAAAATTAACCAAAACCAGTGGATAGCCGAACAAACCCTGTTTGAAGTATCAAACGAACTACTGGTGACAAAAGGAAATCGATGGGGTTGCAGGTTTTTATTCGACAAAGCTGGATACCTGTATTTTTCGATTGGTGATATGGGTTATGCCGAAGACGCTCAGAACCTTAGTAAGCCAGTAGCTAAGATTTACCGTATCAATCCTGATGGAAGTGTTCCCAATGACAACCCATTTATAAATCAACCTGAGGCATTACCTCAACTGTTTACAATTGGTAACAGAAATGTTCAAGGAATCGCTCAACATCCCGTAACTGGTGAAATCTGGTTTACAGAACATGGGCCTATGGGAGGTGATGAACTTAATATCTTACAGAAAGCCGGCAATTATGGCTGGCCTAATATTACCTATGGAATAGACTATGATGGGAGTATTGTATCTACCCAAACAAATCAGGAAGGAATGTTGCAGCCCATTATCTACTGGAATCCATCCATTGCCGTTTCACCAGCTGAATTCTCTGACAGTCCCTTGTTTCCCCAATGGAAAAACAATTTATTCATAGGGGCACTTGCCTTTGAGGAAGTAAGAAGACTAACTATCGACGGCCATAAGGTGGTACAACAAGAAATGATCCTTAAAGGTTATGGCAGGGTTCGAGACCTTAAATTTGGGCCTGATGGTGCATTATATGTGGTGCTTAATCAACCAGACAAAATTTTAAGGATCACTCCTCAATAAGGTATTAATTGAAAAGCTGCCATCGACATTCCCTTGACAATGTTTTTACCAACAATATATTCAAACCTATTTAACAAGAAAATACATGACTAAAAAACGAATTCTTTTTACTGGTGGAGCGGGAAAAGCAGGTAAACATGTGGTCCCTTTTCTGCTCGCCCAAGGACATAGGGTGATGAATGTAGACCTGAAACCTTTGGATCATCCTGGGGTTGACAATTTGATAGCTGATATAACAGACTCCGGGCAAATGTTCAATGCCATGAGTTCCTACGCCGCTTTAGATGAATTAGAGCCTGGAAATGGGGTACCAAAATTTGATGCAGTGGTGCATTTTGCTGCCGTTCCCAGAATTCTGATCAACCCTGACAATGAAACTTTTCGTGTCAATACCATGGGTACCTACAATGTAATAGAAGCAGCGGTCAAACTTGGCATTAAGAAAATCATCATCGCTTCTTCGGAAACCACCTATGGTGTCTGTTTTTCTGATGGCCCAACTGATCCTAATTCTTTACCTTTAGAAGAGGGTTATGATGTAGACCCCATGGACAGTTATGGCTTATCAAAAGTAGTCAATGAAAAAACTGCCCGCAGTTTTCAGCGTAGATCAGGCTTTGATATATATGCCTTGCGTATAGGAAATGTGATTGAGCCCCACGAATATGCTGAACTCTTTCCCCATTATTTCAAAAACCCTGAAGTGCGCAGAAGAAATGCTTTCTGTTATATCGACGCGCGAGACCTTGGACAGATTGTAGACTTGTGTTTGCAAAAAGACGGACTTGGTTACCAGGTATTCAACGCGGGAAATGATCACAATGGTGCTATTATTCCTAGCAAAAAATTGGCAGAACAATTTTTCCCCGGTGTGCCGATTACCCGTGAATTGGAAGAACATGAAGCTTTGTTTTCAAATAAAAAAATACGTGAAGTACTTGGCTTTAAAGAACAACACAATTGGCGGAAGTATGTAAAATGGGAATGATTGCTCGAAAACTGAAAAGTTAACATCGAAATTTTATTCTGTATTGTCTGACAGAAAATATTCATATCAATAAACCTTACCTCTTAAATGAAAAATATTTTTAGATCTCTTGGGATTTTTGTTTTAGCGCTTGTATTTCAATCCTGCACCAGCGCCAATGATGTTCATGTAAGCAGCCCTAATGGAAAATTTAGGTTTGAATTACTGACTGAAGATTCACAGCTATATTATCGCGCATTTTTTGATGATAAAGAGATCATAGGAAAGTCTATACTTGGATTTGAGCTTTCTGACACAAGCAACACCACCCAAAACCTTATAATAAAAGAGGTTAAAGAAAGTAAAGTAGCAACAGATTGGAAGCCTGTTTATGGTGAAAGAAACCTTTATCCAGAGCAATACCATCAGTCCATTGTTACCTTTAGTTCAAAGGACCAAAAAACGCCTCTCTTCCAACTCAACATAAGGGCATACAATGAAGGGCTTGCCTTTCAGTATGCATTTGAAAATGCAGGACAGCTTACCATTGATGCTGAACTAACCGAATTCACCTTACCTGCCAACTCAGAAGTATGGGTTTCCGAGCAGGCACAAGGCGCGATTAACAAAACAAAGTTAGCGGAAATAAGCAACAAGATTGTTGAACGCCCATTATTGGCAGAGCTGAGCGATTCTTTATTTGTAGCCTTGGGTGAAGCTGCTTTGGTTGATTTTGCCAGAATGAAGTTTGAATTGTCTAAGGAAAAGCCTACAGCTTTGGTCGCCAGTCTTGATGGAAAAGTTCAATTTGATCGGCCATTTACAAGCCCTTGGAGAACAATCATGGCAGGAAATTCAACGGGTGAATTACTGGAAAACAATTACCTACTATTGAACCTCAATGCTCCAAATGCCATAAAAAACTCAGATTGGATAAAACCCGGAAAGGTTATTCGTGAAGTTACGCTCACCACAGATGGGGGGATTGCCTGTGTAGACTTTGCTGTGAAACACAATTTACAATACATTGAATTTGATGCCGGATGGTATGGAAATGAATACGATGACGCTTCGGATGCGACCACCATTACAGTAGATCCAAACCGCTCCAAAGGCCCTCTGGACCTCAAGCAGGTAATCAAATATGCAGAAAGGAAGGGAATAGGGGTGATTTTGTATGTCAACCGAAGAGCTTTAGAAAAACAACTGGATGATGTATTGCCATTATTAAAATCATGGGGAGTAAAAGGTATCAAATATGGCTTTGTTAATGTAGGTCCACAGGAATGGACCAGTTGGTTACATGAGGCGGTACGAAAGGCCGCAGACCATGGTCTTATGATAGACATACACGATGAATACCGGCCAACGGGCTATTCTCGCACCTATCCAAACCTGATGACGCAAGAAGGTATTCGTGGCGATGAGGAATCTCCTGACAATACCATGGTTTTAAAAACCTTGTTTACCCGTATGCTGGCAGGTGCCGGTGACCATACCAATTGCTATTTTGCAGAAAGAGTAGACAGTAAAATGGGCTCACATGCTTCGCAACTGGCAAAGGCAGTTATGATCTACAGCCCCTGGCAATTCCTTTATTGGTACGACCGACCTGAAAATTCTCCCGGAGCACATAAAGGAGCCGGAAACAGTACCAATTTTATTTTGGAAGTGCCTGAATTGACATTTTTCGACCAAATGCCTACCGCTTGGGATAACACTAAAGTGTTATCCGGCTACCCGGGAGAATATGCAGTTGTCGCCAGAAGAAGTGAAGACACCTGGTTTATCGGCGCGCTTAATGGATTACAGGAAAGAGACAGTGAAGTCTCATTTGATTTTTTAGACCCAAATCAAGCATACACCGCTACAATTTTCACGGATGATGAAGAAATGAAAACCCACAGCAGGGTAGCTTTAGAGAAAAGAAACCTAACGTCAGAGGATGTGATGAATTTCAAATTGGGAAAACACAAGGGAATGGCGATGGTTATAAAACCTGCTAAATAGAAAAATGGGATGGCCAATAGCGAGAAACAGAAATAGCTATTGGCCCATTTAAGTTAAAAATGCAGCATATAATCTTTCAATAAAGCAATGTATTCGGGGGTATAGGCATTGTTTGCGTCTTTTATAACCAATGCAGATTTTTCGGGTTCGTCTGGCTTTATTCTAGCAAAGGAAGCGATCACACGGTGAACTTTACTGGTTTCTCTGTCCTGAAGAAGGGTTTGGGTATTTGCGTAAAAGCCCTTCTCTGTTCCAAGACTTTTAAAAGCCTCCATCTCATTGGGAGGTAATATTAGCCATATCACCCCTTCTGTTTTCAGCAAACGATCAATTCCCGTCCACAAATCGGTGAAGTTAAGGCCCTGTTCATGCCTGGCCAAATTGATGTTTTGTTTGCTGCTTTGTAATTGACCACTGTAATAAGGAGGATTGGTGATAATGAGATCGTATTGCTCGATATTACTTGGTTCAAATTCCTGAAAGGCTTGTTGGTGAACCTTGATATTAATCCCTAGCTTATTAAAGGAAACGTTTTGCCTAGCCTGTTCAAAGGCTTCCTTGTCAATTTCCACCGCATCAATGCTGGCAACTGGGTACTTTTGCGCCATCATCAATGCCAGCACCCCTGTACCAGTGCCTATGTCCAGAATAGTATCAGGAATTGTCTTTGCCACTGCTAGTGATCCAAGCACTACCGCATCGGTGCTCACTTTCATGGCACATCGCTCCTGCTCCACTCTAAACTGCTTGAACTGGAAATAGGTGTTTGGGCTGCGTTTCATTTTGCGTTTTGCTCAGCTTCATAACCTTCATCTGCAGGTAAATTATACCCTGTAGCGGCTGTTACTGCCAATTCATCACACCTTTCATTTAAAGGGTTGCCGGCATGGCCTTTCACCCATTGAAAAGTAGGTTTGTATTTCATGTGAAGGGGAATGTACTTTTTCCACAGGTCCATATTTTTTTTACCCTTAAAGCCTTTCTTTTGCCAACTCCATATCCAGCCTTTTTGCACTGAATCAACGACATATTTACTATCCGAATAGATGGTAATTGGTATACCTTCTACTTTCAATGCTTCCAAACCTCTGATCACTGCCAAGAGCTCCATCCTGTTGTTGGTGGTCAGGCGAAAACCCTCGGAAAGTTCCTTTCTTAAATTTTTATAGAGCAATACCACACCATAGCCTCCATTTCCTGGATTGCCTTTACTGGCACCATCGGTATATATTTTTATCATGAGCAATTCTAATTTGCATCAAAAATAGGGGAAATATCGCAAACCGTCCACAAAGGGAGACCAGACTTTACAATATTCCGAGCCCTATGCCTTAAGCCTAATTAGGAAAAGTTTTTTCCTTAAAACACCTGCTTTGTAAGTGCTTTACTGCCTTTACCTTGCCAACACCTGCTTTGCCTTAACAAAAGAAATTATTACATGAGAATAATTTGGATAAATGCCCAATTATTTCGTTTTTAAGAGATAATTGGGCACAAAGATTAGAACAATAGAGGCTAAGCTTGGGCGAAAACGAATTATTAGCAATGATTGAAACATGAAGAAGTACATTTTAAGCAAAGCTGAAGAAATAATTACGCAAGCCGAGGAGCCAGAATACGAATCCATCTCAGTTCGCGATTTCCTTATGGAATTTGATTATGCAACAAAGTATTTACCCAGGTTCCTAAAAGTCCGCTCTTTTGCACTTTACATGCTATTTTTCAAAAGGGCCTATTACTCGATAGGTAATAGAAAAATCAAGCTCAAAATATCCGCCTTAGGTCAAAACATGCTTTCCAACTTTGGAAACCCCATGTCTAAGGATGTGGTAAAGCGAGGAATCAATGACTTGGTAAAATTCGGTATTCTAGAAAAATTACAACGGCCCGGAAAAATCAATGAGTACATTGTCAAATTACCTTCTGAAATCAAAGCCATAAAAAAGTTAATTAAAATTGAAGATACCATTGAGGAAAGCATTTATGGAGATTCGGAAGAGGATATTCTGACGGATGAAAACAAAAGAAACGAGATCTTAAAAAGAGACAATCAAAAATGTTTCTACTGCCTCTGTGAACTTAAGGCTCCTGATTTTTACCTCAATCACATCCATGAAAAGGCCAACGGAGGATACGATTGGAAATCCAATTTGGTCTCCTCATGTAGGACTTGCAATACTGTGAAAAATGCGGAAAATGTAGACACCATACTATTGAGCAACCTACGAAAGGGCTTGATACTGAAGTCTGAATACTTGGAGCAAAAAAGCAAACTGGATAAATTGAAGGCTGAATACCAAAAAGTAAAAGAAAATCTAGGCAATATTC
>TARA_R110001599_G_scaffold349337_7_pt1 | contig 11584 bp, 11 predicted proteins | sample TARA_R110001599 | Tara Oceans TARA_R110001599 (sample SAMEA4398360) | marine metagenome | biome: Polar Biome; feature: [MES] marine water layer (ENVO:01000295) within the mesopelagic zone...; material: water (ENVO:00002006), including particulate matter (ENVO:01000060) such... | reverse complement strand
GCGATTTCAGCACTTAATAGATTGTCTATTGCATATTTCGGGTTGAACAAACGTGTAGGGAATAAGTTGTTGACACGGTTTCCATTTGACCTTTGTCAATGGGTTTGAACTAATATTTCACTGGAAAGAACAGCCAAAAGCGTATAGACAATTTTGATGATTTAATTATTTATCGTAATATTGCAATTAAATAGCAGGGAAAAATGGGACTAGCAAAAACAGAGAAATTTACCGACAAACAAAACCAAATCGCTTTGTTTGCAAAGGCTTTCGGGCATCCCGCTAGAGTTTCCATATTACAATATTTGTTCAAAATAGATTCTTGTGTTTGTGGAGATATTGTGAATGAAATCGGACTGGCTCAACCTACCATATCACAACACCTCAAGGAACTAAAACACCTGGGTTTAATTAAAGGTAATGTAGAAGGCACTAGCGTTTGCTATTGTATCAATACGGAGAAATGGGCCGCCATGAAATCGCTTATGTCTGAATTTCTAGACCAGGACATTTCAAATAAACCAAATTGCTGCTAAAAAAATTTTATTTGATTAATCGTATTATAGCAATAAATAGATGAAAATTCCTAATCCAACCAAATTACCAATGCAAGCAACTCAGTCTACAATGTTTCCGGAATTAATAAATACCATCCAAAACTTAAATCCTGAAGAAATCACGGATGAACGCAAATCCGTTTTAAAACCCTTAATTGACTTCATTCAGGTCAAAGTTGACAATCAAAAGGAAATTAGACTTAATTTCATATGTACCCACAATTCGAGGAGAAGCCACTTGTCCCAGATTTGGGCACAAACGATGGCTTATTATTTTGGGGTAAAGAATGTCTTTTGCTACTCTGCAGGAACAGAAGCCACAGCGCTTTTTCCAATGGTTGCCGCAACACTGCAAAATTCAGGGTTCCATATTAAAGCTATCTCAGGAGATAACAACCCAATTTACAGCATAAAATATTCTCAAAATCAGCATCCCATCATAGGGTTTTCCAAAAGCTTAGACGACGAATTCAATCCCAAATCTGATTTGGCTGCCATCATGACTTGCTCACAGGCAGATGAAGCTTGCCCCAATATCTCAGGGGCAGAAAAACGGATTCCGATAACTTTTGAAGATCCAAAAGCATTTGACAACACACCTGAGCAAGCGGAAAAATACCAAGAAAGAAGCCTACAGATTGCAACTGAATGCTACTACATTTTCTCTCAAATCAAATTATAAGATGGCAGCTAAAAAATTAGGATTTTTAGACAGAAACTTAACCCTTTGGATTTTTGTGGCCATGGCATTTGGGGTTGCACTTGGCAATTTTTTTCCAAACTTTCCTCAAATCATCAATGCCTTCAATAGTGGAACAACCAATATTCCCATTGCCATAGGGTTAATTTTAATTATGTATCCCCCCTTGGCAAAGGTCAATTATTCTCTTTTACCCAAGGTTTTCAGAAACACAAAAATCCTATCCATATCCCTTGTCTTGAATTGGATTATTGGCCCGGTCTTGATGTTTTTATTGGCCATCACTTTTTTAAGGGATTACCCTGAATACATGGTTGGACTAATCCTTATTGGATTGGCCAGGTGCATTGCCATGGTACTGGTTTGGAATGACCTTGCAGAAGGAAGTGCTGAATATGGGGCCGGTTTGGTGGCCTTAAACAGTATTTTTCAGGTTTTTGCTTACAGCTTTTACGCCTGGATTTTTATAACCATACTTCCTCCCTATTTTGGTTTTGAAGGTGCCATAGTGGATATTTCGATTGCAACCATAGCTGAAAGCGTTGCCATATATTTGGGCATCCCATTTCTGATGGGGATTTTAAGCAGATTCATTTTAGTTAAACTTAAAGGTGAGGAATGGTACAATAATGTATTTATTCCAAAGATCTCTCCCATGACTTTGATCGCCTTATTGTTTACAATCGTGGTAATGTTTTCCTTAAAGGGCGAATTGATTGTAGAAATTCCGATGGACGTTTTGCTCATTTCAATCCCTTTGCTACTGTATTTCACCTTGATGTTTATCATTGGCTTTTTCTTTACAAAAGCTATGGGCGCAAAATATGACCAAACGGCTTCCGTTGCTTTTACAGCGGCTGGTAATAATTTTGAATTGGCGATAGCTGTTTCCATCGCTGTTTTTGGGTTGAATTCCGGACAAGCCTTTGCAGGTGTAATCGGGCCATTGGTAGAAGTACCAGCATTAATTCTATTGGTTAGGGTCTCCTTTTGGCTTAAGAAAAAGTATTTCGGAAATCCTTCAAAAATCTAAATCCCATTCCAAGCTGGTCTGGATTTTATAACACTGCTGAGGATAAACCTAAATCTTCCTAAGCTAAACCAATAAGGAACAATAGGTTTGTCCTTTTTCACTTCATCTAAATTATAATCTATCACATTGCTTGAACAATACCCGACGATTGTCAAAGAATTGCGTTATTTTTGTGGCTGAGAAAAATCCAACGTCGTGTACAAACAAATTATAAAGCCCCTTCTTTTTCTGAAAAATCCGGAATCTGCGCATCATTTCACCTTTTCCTGGATCAAGACCCTGTTCAACTTGCCTCTGCTTAAACAAGCAATAAAGGCGAATTTCGCATTTGAACACAAAGAGCTGGAAAGAGAAGTGTTTGGCTTAAAATTTAAAAACCCAATTGGATTGGCCGCTGGATTTGACAAAGATGCCAAGCTTATTGATGAAATGTCACTACTGGGATTTGGTTTCATTGAAATAGGAACCTTAACCCCAAAACCTCAGGATGGAAATCCAAAACCAAGAATGTTCCGCCTTCCAAAGGACGAAGCATTGATCAACAGGATGGGCTTCAACAATGGTGGCGTGGCCGCTGCTGTGGAAAGACTAAAAAATAAAAATTCTGATGTTTTAGTTGGAGGAAATATTGGTAAAAATAAAGTTACGCCCAATGAAGATGCCATATCGGACTACCTTTTCTGTTTGCATGCCATGCATCCTCATGTAGATTATTTTGTGGTAAATGTTAGTTCCCCCAATACTCCCAATTTGAGGGAATTACAAGAGAAGGAGCCATTAAAGAAATTATTGGCGGTAGTAAATGAGGCCAACCTTACCTATGACAAGCCCAAACCTATATTATTGAAAATAGCTCCGGATCTAACAGATGGGCAGCTTGACGATATCATTTCAATAGTGCAAGAAACAAAGATCGCTGGAGTAATTGCTACCAATACGACCATAGACAGAGACCTATTGGCTACGCCTGCAGATCAAGTAAAAGCGATAGGTGCCGGAGGTATCAGTGGCAAGGTCTTGAACGACAGAAGTAATGAAGTTATCCGTTACCTTACCCAAAACTCTGGCAATGCTTTTCCGGTCATAGGTGTTGGAGGAATTTTTACCGTAGCAGATGCGAAAGCAAAATTAGCAGCTGGGGCTAGTCTGGTTCAGGTCTATACTGGTATGATTTATGAGGGGCCCAGCTTAATTAAACGCTTGAAAAAAGGCCTGATAAATGATTCCGTGGACTAACAGAACTTTTTTATTAACATAGCAAGCATTAAATTACATCCCTACAGCGGAGAAAGGAAGCACCATGGCTGCAAATACATACAAAAAAAATACATTTAAGAAGAAGGAAACACCTGGAAAACCAGCCCCTAAAAGTAAAAGAAAATTTAACTTTGCTTTATTTAACGATAAGCGCTGGAGTTTATCTTTTGGCATCATCTTTATGATGCTTTCCATTTTTATGTTTTTGGCTTTCCTAAGCTACTTATTTGTTGGTCAAGCAGATCAAAGCCTGGTAAACGCTTCAGGAATGCCGCTTCGCACCAAAGCGGGTGAAACCCAAAACCTACTCGGCTATACCGGGTCAGTCATGAGTTATTTCATGATTTACCGTTGGTTTGGGATCGCAGCATTGTTCTTTCCGCCATTTTTATTCTTTCTGGGATACAAGTTATCCTTCAAGGACTCCTTGGTTTCCCTTACCCGTTACGCAGGTTTCTCGCTTTTCTTTTTGGTTTGGCTTGGTTTGTTGATGGGCTATTTGGTGCACCTGATTGATGGCTTTAACTACCTGGCTTTCCTTAGCGGAGGCTTTGGCTATGAACTTGCCAAGCTATCCGATGCCTTTCTGGGTTGGGGGACATTTATCCTGATCTTTGGCAGCCTATTGATATTTGTGATCGTGTTTTTTAATGTTGATCAAATCAATTGGTTTACCTCAGAGAAAGAAACTTCCCAATCAACCGATGAGGCCCCCATTGAAAATGAATTTAATTCGGAAAGCATAGAAGAAGATTCCTTTGATAGTCAGCCATTGGAGGATGAACCTGAGGAATTGCATGAAGAGGAAGAAGAACCCGACACCAACAGTTGGAAAGTGTCCGATACTGACAAAACAGCCCAAACCAACAAAAAGGACAAGGCTATAGCTCCCGCATTTAAGGTAGAAGATACAACAAAAAAGGATATCCCCAGCTCTGAAGATCCATTGTCGGGAAAAAACTTTGTGGTCAATAACAAAGAAAATGAGGAAAAAACCGCAGACATGGTGGAAAACCTCGACCCATACGACCCTACGCTAGATCTTCCTAGTTATCAGTTCCCCACCTTGAATTTGCTCAACGAATATGACCAACAAAAGGTCACTGTGACAAGACAGGAATTAGAGGAGAATAAAAACAAGATTGTTGAAACGCTTATAAACTTTAAAATAGGTATCCAGGAAATTAAAGCCACCATTGGCCCCACAGTAACACTCTATGAAATAATCCCTGAGCCCGGGGTGAAAATAAGCAAGATTAAAAACTTGGAAGATGATATCGCCCTTAGCCTGGCTGCATTAGGAATTCGTATTATTGCTCCGATCCCAGGAAAAGGAACGATAGGAATAGAAGTACCGAACAAGAACAGGGAATTGGTAGCTGCCCGCTCCGTTTTGGGCACTGAAAAATTCATGAAGAGTGACAAAGAGCTTCCTGTGGCTTTGGGTAAAACCATTTCCAATGAGGTTTTCGTTGTAGACTTGGCCAAAATGCCTCACCTACTTATGGCGGGAGCCACGGGTCAGGGTAAATCGGTAGGGTTAAACATGATCCTTGCCTCTCTTATTTACAAAAAGCATCCTTCTCAGCTTAAACTTATTTTAGTAGATCCTAAAAAAGTAGAGCTAACCTTATTTAATAAAATCGAAAGGCATTTCCTCGCAAAACTCCCCAATGCTGAGGAAGCCATAATTACAGATACGAAAAAGGTAATTTATACTTTAAATTCTCTTTGTATTGAAATGGACAACCGCTATGATCTTTTGAAAGATGCTGGTTGTAGGAATTTGAAGGAATACAATACGAAATTCGTTGCCAGAAAGCTTAACCCTGACAAAGGGCATAAATTTATGCCTTATATCGTATTGGTCATCGATGAGTTGGCAGACCTGATGATGACTGCCGGTAAAGAGATCGAAGGACCGATTGCCAGGCTTGCACAATTGGCCAGGGCCATAGGAATACACCTTGTTCTAGCTACCCAAAGACCTTCAGTAAATGTCATCACAGGTATAATTAAAGCCAATTTCCCTGCAAGACTGTCCTTTAGAGTTACCAGTAAAATCGATAGCCGTACCATTCTGGACGCAGGTGGCGCAGAACAATTGATAGGCATGGGTGACATGTTACTTTCCATGGGTTCTGACGTGATCCGCTTGCAGTGTGCCTTTTTAGACACTCCTGAAGTAGAGGCTGTATGCGATTGGATAGGTGATCAGAGAGGCTATACAGACGCTTATTTATTGCCTGAATTTGTGGGAGAAGACGGTGAATCTGGTGTGGGAGAAGTTGACTTATCTGAGCGAGATGCTTTATTCGATGATGCCGCCAGATTGATCGTGATGCATCAGCAGGGAAGCACCTCATTAATCCAAAGGAAATTAAAGCTTGGTTACAATCGTGCTGGAAGGATAATTGACCAATTGGAGGCTGCAGGAATAGTTGGTTCTTTTGAAGGTAGTAAGGCCAGAGAGGTATTGATACAGGACGAAAATACTTTGGAACAATTATTGAACAGTCTTTAATATATATTGATTTATAAAATGTTAAGTAAAAAAATTATCACCATAATTCTTCTTTTCACCAGCTTTTCAAATGTTTTACTTGCTCAAAGTGATGCCTCTGCGGTGAAAATACTATCTAAGGTAAGTGAAAACTATAAAAAATTAAATGGTTTCACAGGTCTTTTTGAATACAGTTACTCCACAGAAGATGAAGGACTTATTCAGACCAATACTGGAAATGTAACAGTAAAGGGTGAGAAGTACAGACTCACATTAAATGACCAGGAAATATTTAACGATGGCAAAACCGTTTGGACACTGATCAAGTCAAGCAAATACAAGGAGGTCACAATTAACAATGTAGAAGATGATGCTGATGAACTTACACCGTCCAATGTTTATAACATTTACAAAAAAGGGTACATTTCCAAACTCATAGGTAGTAGCGAAATTAATGGAGTACCAGCTCATGAGATTCTATTAACTGCTGAAAAGGAAAATGCGCGGTTCAAAAAAATTAAACTATACATCGATAAAGCAAAAAATGAAATATTGGCCTGGGAAATCAAAGATGATGTAGGCGGTACTTTCAAATATACCTTCAAGGAATTGAATCCAAATGTGAAAATCGTTGACGATTATTTTGTATTTAAAGCAAGTGAAAATCAGGATGTAGAGGTAATTGATTTGAGGTAATGTTAAAGTTTTCAAATAAACCTTTCATTTTTTTATAATTTTACCACATGACTTCCCAAGAAATATTTGCCCAAATAGAGAAAAAATCCTCCTTTTTATGTGTAGGTCTTGATCCTGATCCACGGCGTATACCCAAACATTTATTGAAAGAAGAGGATCCTGTCTTTACTTTCAACAAGGCCATTATTGATAACACCATTGATCAGGCTGTAGCATACAAACCAAATCTGGCCTTTTATGAAGCCATGGGGCCTTCAGGCTTGGAGACATTAGCCAAAACACTGGAATACCTTCCTAAAGAAGTGTTTACCATTGCAGATGCGAAAAGGGGAGACATAGGAAATACCTCAAGATTATACGCCAAAGCTTTCTTTGAGCAAATGAATTTTGACGCCATCACTGTGGCCCCTTATATGGGTGAAGACAGTGTAGGCCCCTTTTTAGAATTTGATGGGAAATGGGTGATTCTACTTGCATTGACCTCTAATCAAGGGAGCCAGGATTTTCAATTGATAGAAAACAATGCGCATCAACCACTATTTGCTTCAGTGCTGGAAAAGAGCCAAAAATGGGGAACAAGCGAGAACATGATGTATGTGGTAGGAGCCACCAGAGGGGAGTCTATCGCCGAAGTAAGAAAACTTGTACCTGATCATTTTTTGCTGGTTCCAGGAGTTGGTGCTCAAGGTGGAAGTCTCGAAGAAGTGGCCAAATATGGTATGAATAAGCAATGTGGTCTTTTGGTCAATTCCTCTCGAGGTATTATTTATGCTTCTTCTGAAAAGGACTTTGGTGAAGCAGCAAAAAGAGAAGCGTTGGCATTACAGGAATCAATGTCCAAACTACTAGACACTTACTGTAATTAGAATATCCAACCTATTTATTTCGTATTCTTTTTAATTTTAGGTAATTTCATGAGGCAATCATGAAATTGGCTTATGTTTCGTTTTCAGGAAGATTTTCTTCAACTTATATGGAAGTACCAGTATTTCGATAAAAAGGCACTGGAAACAGAAGATGGACTGCCCCTACTTATTCATAAAATCGGCTTCCACAACCATCATGAAGGACCTGATTTTAAAGAGGCAGAAATATCCCTAGCTGGTATTAAACATTTTGGCCATATTGAAATTCACCTTCGTACATCGGATTGGAAAAACCACCAACACCAGACTGATGCTGCCTACAATGCCGTAGTACTGCATGTGGTATGGCAGCATGATGAAGAAGCGAAAAGAAAAGACGGAACCACTATTCCAACCTTAGTTTTAGATGGAAAGGTACCTCTGGACGTAATTAGAAATTACCAAAAACTTCAAAGCTCTCCTAATAAACTTCTCTGTACCGACAGCCTTTCCACAATTCCCTCCATACTGAAATTTTCCATGCTGGAAAAAGCACTTGTGGAACGACTTCAACAAAAAAGTGATATGGTTTTGTTTCTGTTGAAAGAAAATGGAAACGACTGGGAAGAAACAGCCTATCAATGGTTATTTTTTTCTTTTGGCTTTAAGACCAACAGCAAGCCAATGCTAAAATTAGCACAGAGCCTTCCTTACAAGATCATTAAAAAAAATGCAGGGAATTTAATGCAGATTGAAGCGATGATTTTTGGACAAGCGGGAATGTTCACCAATACCTTGGATTTAAATCCTGGATATGAAAAAAACCTTAAATACGAATTTGCTTATCTTGAAAAAAAGTACAGCCTAAAAAACAAACTCTTTCCTTCAGAGTGGAAGTTTATGAAAGTCCGACCAAGCAATTTCCCCTCTTTCAGACTTGCCCAACTATCGGCTTTGCTCAATCGTAGTCCCCATCTTTTTGATTCCGTACTCCATGAATTGGATAGTAACCAATCCTTTGGGCGAATGTTTGACCTTTCTGTAAGTGAATACTGGAAAAAGCATTACCATTTTGGCAAGCCAAACCTGCGAGCAACAAAAGGTAAACTAACTGAAGGAATAATGAATCTACTGGCAATAAACTTTATAGTACCCCTTTGGTACGCATATGGAAGATATACCGATCTCTCTATATGGCAAGAAAAGTGCTTTAACCTACTGCAAGAAATTCCCGCAGAAAAAAACAGCCTGATAAGTATATTCCAAGAAGTGGATTGGTCAGCAGCCAATGCTTACGATAGTCAGGGTATGCTGGGACTGTACCACCAATATTGTAAAAAGCGGATGTGTTTGCAATGCAAAATTGGCCAGAATCTACTCAGACCTAATTTAAAATGATCTTTTGCATAGATTGGTAATTTCCGTTAATTTTGTGCTTAGAAAAACAAAATTATGGAAAAACCGATTATTATCTTTGGAGCAAAGGGAATTGCCCATCCTGCATTAGAAATATTCAATAGTCACGAAGTTGTAGTCTATGGCTTTTTGGATGATGATGCTACCTTGCACCAAAAAGAAATTAACAATATTTCCATTTTGGGAAAACTTGAGGACGATGGTTTTTTAAAACTAATTGGACAAAAATGCGATGCTTTTGTAGCTGTAGACGATCCCAAGTATAGAGAAACCTTAGTCAAACTACTAAATACCAGGCGAAAGGTACAACCAGTAAATGCTATACATAGGTTGTCTTACATCTCTACCGATGCGGGTATTGGTCATGGCAACTTTATCAATGCCAAGGTGACAATTGGAGCAGGTGCTGAAATTGGAAACCATTGCATATTGCATACCAATGCCACAATAGAACATCAGGCTAAACTTGAAGATTTTGTGCAGGTAGGTGCTGGAGCGGTTATTAATTCCAATGTCACCATAGAAAAAGGAGCATTTATAGGCTCAGGAGTAACCATAGTTGCTGGGGTCACAATTGGAAAAAATGCAAGAGTGGGTGCTGGATCAGTAGTTATAGCTGATGTTGCTTCAAAACAAACTGTTTTTGGTAATCCGGCCCAAGCAATCGAGAAATAGTTTCATATATTTATTTACAAATAACACCCTGCAGGAAACAGGGCTATAGTTATGGATTATAACATATTATTGTATTACTGCTATGCTCAAATCGAGGATTTGGAAGCATACCGAGAAGAACACCACCTGTTCTGTGTTGAGAACAATATCAGAGGACGTATAATAATTTCCTCAGAAGGCTTAAATGGTACTGTTTCAGGATTAAAAGAAGACTGTGAAAAGTACATGGCTTATGTGAAAGCTGATCCGAGATTTGCTGACACAGAATTTAAAATTGATCAACACCACGGACATGCCTTTGCTAAGATCAATGTTAGGGCAAAGGAAGAGATCGTACATTCTGGACTCAAACACCTCAATCCACGTGAAAATACAGGTAAGCATTTGGAACCTAAGGAATTTAAGGCCTTAAAGGATCAAGAGGACGTGGTGGTTCTTGACGTTCGTTCTAATTACGAACATGAATTGGGTCATTTCAAAAATGCCATTCGTCTGGACATCGATAACTTTAGGGATTTCCCAGAAAAAGTAAAAGAGCTAGAACATCTCAAAAACAAAAAGATTCTCACCTATTGTACAGGAGGAATAAAATGCGAAAAGGCATCTGCATTTCTTCTAGAACAAGGTTTCGAAGACGTATACCAGCTTCATGGTGGGATCATCAAATATGGAATGGAAGCTGGAGGAGAAGACTTTGAAGGCAAATGCTATGTTTTTGATAACCGACTGGCTGTAGAAGTAAATAAGGTCAACCCCAAGACGGTTTCTAAATGCTTTGTTTGCGACACATTGTCCGACCGAATGGTCAACTGTTCTAATCCCGAATGCAATGTTCATGTGCCTATATGTGAATCATGTGGTTGGGAAATGGAAGGTGCCTGCTCCGAAAGCTGTAAAGATGCACCAAACAGAAGACCTTATAATGGTACCGGGTACTACCAGAAAAACACCAATGGTTACAATCCTTATAAAGGCCTGTTTCAAAAGCCCAATGCGGACAAAATAAAAGCTACCCTACATGCCAAATCCGATACCTGAATCGGAACTTATCATCAACCCTGATGGCAGCATTTACCACCTTAGGCTCAAACCTGAGCAGGTGGCAGAAACTGTCATTACTGTAGGTGACCCCAATCGGGTAAGCAAAGTTTCTTCTCGCTTTGACAGGCTAGAATTGCAAACAGCACATAGAGAGTTTGTAAGCCATACAGGCTGGTACAAAGGCAAAAGAATCAGTGTTATCAGTACCGGAATGGGTACTGATAACATTGAGATTTTTATGACAGAGTTGGATGCTTTGTTTAATGTAGACTTTAAATCGCGACAACCAAAACCCAGCCATAAGCGAATCGATATCGTTCGGATTGGTACTTCTGGAAGCATGCAAAGCGATCTTCCGGAAGGTAGCTTACTCGCTTCAACTATGGCCGTGGGGCTGGACACATTAATGGCTTTTTATGACATTCCCCAGACGGTTTTGGAGAGTCAGATCAGCAATCATGTCCAAAAATGTCTGGACCTCCCATTTCTGCCCTACTGTGTGGCTGGTTCAGAAAAATTACTGGCGAAAATTGGAGAAGACCTTCCTTCTGGTATTACTGTTACTTGTCCGGGATTCTTTGGTCCTCAGGGTAGAGAGGTTAGGTTAAAACCTCGCATTCCTAAAATTTTCAATTTACTTGGAGACAATCCTTTTCAGAAACATGCCTTTACCAATTTTGAAATGGAGACAGCAGGCTATTATGCCATGGGGAAAATGTTAGGGCATGAGGTCCTTAGCATGAATGCCATTGTTGCCAACCGGATCTCAGGAAATTTCTCCAGTTCACCAGACAGGATCATAGATCAATTAATAACTACTGTTCTAGAAAAAATTTAACCCGGATTATGTAATAGGATTTT
>TARA_R110001599_G_scaffold1605_2_pt1 | contig 11586 bp, 12 predicted proteins | sample TARA_R110001599 | Tara Oceans TARA_R110001599 (sample SAMEA4398360) | marine metagenome | biome: Polar Biome; feature: [MES] marine water layer (ENVO:01000295) within the mesopelagic zone...; material: water (ENVO:00002006), including particulate matter (ENVO:01000060) such as...... | reverse complement strand
GTTTGTTGCGCATTGGCATTTTGCAGTGACTTAGTTAAATCATGTCCATAGAACATGTTATCGCCAAGCACTAGTGCTGCAGGGGCACCATCAAGAAACACTTCAGCTAAAATGAAAGCCTGCGCTAAACCATCTGGGCTAGGTTGTTCTTTATAAGAGATTGAAACACCGAAGTTTTCGCCATTGCCGAGTAAGTCTTCAAATCGACTTGTTTCTTCAGGAGTCGAAATAATCAGTATCTCTCTGATACCCGCCTGCATTAACGTAGCAAGCGGATAATAAACCATTGGTTTATCGTACACTGGCATCAATTGCTTACTAACTACTTTGGTTAGCGGGTAGAGGCGCGTTCCGCTACCACCAGCTAAAATAATTCCTTTTCTCATAATTCTCTCTTTTAATTAAACAAACTAAAATACTTTTGTTTGACGATTTTCCATGTATAACGGCGCTGTGCTATTTCTTTCATACTATCGGCATTATTGAGTAAATTTTCTTGCTTTATTTTCTGAACTAAATCCTCAACATTAGAGAAAAAGTCAGCACTATTTTCAGTTGAAGCTCGATTATAATTACAATCAAAAGCCAAAATATTTTTATTAAAGTGCATCATTTCAACTAAAGAAGGATTAGTACCACCAGCAGAATGTCCATGAACATAAAAAGAACATTTTTCTCGTAGTTCAAATAACTTTTCGAGTTCATAAACAGGTGAAACGATATCTATATTTTCAAATTTATAATATTGAGCTTTCATTTGTCGACCAAAATCACTGTTATTCCAATTACCAATAAACATTAATTTTTTATTCGTTTTACTAAAACTCTCTAAGATCATCTCAACATTATTTTCAGGCTCAATACGACATAGAGCTAAAGCATAACCTTCGTCTGAAAGATTTAAATCAGAAATAACCGCGTGATCTCCGCCATAAGCAATAACTTCAGCTTCCATGCCATATTCTTCTAAAACATAATCTGCGATACCTTTATTATCGGCAACAACAACATCTGAATAATTAACGGCTATTTTTTCAGAGAATTTCAAAAAAATTTTAGCAAAAACTCCCCATTTATCTCTTCGCCACTCTAGACCATCAATATTGGTTACTATCTTCGTTTTACTGAACAACCTTAAAAAAGGGAGACAAATAGCGCCAGATACACCCAATAATAGAATGGTGTCATTGCGTTTAAATACAGCATGACAAATAGACCAAATATCGTATGGGATACTTTGTGCACCATTGGCATTTAAAGGTATATAATGCAGTTTGGCATTTTTATATTTAGCTGGCTTCTCAATATAGTTTTTTGAAGAACAATAAACTGTTATTAGTTTATCGTTCTCACTTTCGTCAAGCAGATTTTCAACTAAGGTTTCAAAGCCACCGTAGCATGCGGGTACCCCTACAGTACCTATAATAGAAATTTTCATATTATTTATTTTTAGAAGTCCCTGAACCTAATAGTAAAGATTTAAGTTTGACCAATTTTGGCATATGTTTACCCAGTATTCTTTTTACTACTCCACCGTTTTCGGGATACCAGACTGTAGTCCTAACAATCCCTTCACTTGCTTCTTCTGTATAACCATATGCAGCAATAGAGCGTCTATATGTACCTTCAGGAAAATTAATTGGCGCATATCCATGTTTTGTATAATCTCTTGTAAACATAATTACAGCACGATTAAATAAAGGCTCAATATAGTGAACATCTTCAGTTTCAGATCTTCCATCTATCAGTTTTAATTCTCCACCGTATTCTTTTTTCCAATCCTTATTTAGATAAATTAGAATATTTATATTTCTAAACCACTTAGGATTTTTGGGATGATAATTAAAATCAACATGCATATTTAAATAGCTCCCTTTACCGCCTTGATGTAAACCACCTCCATGGAACTCAGGATCAATAAAAATATTTTCACCTGTGATCTTTTGAGTTATTTTTTGAAACCTTTCAGAGAGTAATTCTTCTTTTAACTTTTTAAAAATAGGGCTTAATAGTTCGAAAGAAGATTTTTCAAATTTATTCTTAGCAAAAACAAAATCTCTACTCTTATTTATACCTTGTTGCTTTGCATCAGCTATTGTATTTAATGCATCTTCTAGGAGTAAGGGGTCACAAAAATCATCTAAAACAATATGTTCAAATGGAGTTGCTTTCTCAAAATCGGATTTTAGTTGTTCGATTTCATTCTCTATTTCCAAAAAATTAATGAGACTCATTCTGCGTCCTTAAACAAATCAATAAAGTTTTTACGCTGAAAAACATCAAGATTACCACCAACAGTAGCATTAAATATTTTTCTTCCTGTCGCATCATATGCCATGTTCATGTATTGATATGATCTTTCTACACGATCCAAATGAGGATCATGCCATTTTTTTCCTTTACCGAAATAATCAGGATGAAAGTGATTAGGATCATCATCTGTTGACTCAATGGTTTCTCCATCAATCAAAGCATTATCAGGTATGACATAACTATGATCCATTCCAACTAAGTAAACTTCGGAAAATCCTAAATGATGAGCTAATTGCAAATTAATCATGGTTACACTCTGACCACAAAAGAGTCGCTTAGAGGCATCTAAGCTAAACCTAGGTAAGCAGTAAAAATCACTTGTCTCATTATAATAACCAGTATTCATATTGAAAAAAAATGTATTAGGATTTTTATCAATATATTTTTTATAAACCGAAGGGAAAAATTTATATTTAACATTAAATGAATTTATAGCATCAACATTATCAGCCATGACATGCCTATCTTCAACAACATAAAAAGTAGGAGTAAATCCCATTTCGTTTGTTTTGTAAAAAATACCATTGACACCAAAAGTATACTCATCCTTTAACAAACTTAAATCTATTTTATTTAAGGACGGTCCGTTACCAATAATAAAACATCGCTTCCCTTTATATTTATTCTTTAATTGCCTAAGTGCTGTTGATGAACAACCTAAGGGATTTCGCTCATCAATATACTTTTTACCTAATGAACTCCTAGATAAAATTTTCTTAATTAATTTTTTATAACTCATAATCCTAACCTTAACTTAATATTTCTTATAACTGATTCTGGCCATAATATCGCAGCCATAAAAAAATAAACAAAACGATAATTAGACGAACTAAATAAATATTTTCGATAGTACTTTTGATTGTAAAACCTTCTACGAGCATTAAATAATGAGAATTTTATAGACCAAACTTCTTCTCTGATTAAAAATGTTTTTTCAATCGTTTTAAAAGGAATAGTGTTTGTGACACTTGCCTCATGAACTCTGACAGAAGTTAAAATATCTGGCGTGTTACACAATTCATAATTAGCTTTTTTTATTCTCGAAAACAAATCATAATCTTCTGCTGGTACTTTATCTTGTCTGTACTTAAATGATTTTATTATATCACTTCTAAACATAGTGCTACCGTGAATTAAAGGTATGCAACCAGCCTGTAAGGTTTTAAAAATATCATTTCCCATTAAAGGTACAGCAGAAACCCTTAATATATTTTTTGTTTCCGATAAAAAATATTCAATATTACTACCTAAAACAGCACATAAAGGATGCTTGCACATAAATGAGTATTGTATATCTATGCGTTGAGGTTTTAAAATATCGTCAGGATCGATACGAAGCGAAAACTCATGTTTCACTATATTTAAAGCCTCATTAAGTGCATTACCAAAACCTTGGTTATTTTCAAAAACTATCAGGTCAAATGTGATACCTAAAGACTCAAAAATCACTTTAAACTCTTTTATAACTTCAACTGAATTATCCGTAGAACCATCATCAACAATGCACATTTGGGATGGTAAAGCATTACTTTCTATAATTGAATTAAAATATTCAGTTAAAAATAATCCATTATTATAATTAGCGGAAACAATAGATACTGGTAATAATTTTTTCATTACTTGTCCTAATCAAAATGGATCTGTATAAGCGTTCACTTACACCTAGCTGAAATGCTAATAGAAAATAAATAAAGCGATCAAATCGCATAACATCCTCTATATTTAAAAAAAATAAACAATACAAATAAATTAAAATAGGACAAATCACAAGGAAAGATGGCAATCCACTTTTTAAAGATATTATTGAACGAATAAAGCTCACTAAAATAGCTAATAACACGAAAGAGAATGATATTATTCCATTTCTGTTAGCTATCGTAAGAAAAGTATTATGATAGTTTTGTAAATCACTTTTTGCTGTATATATAGATACATTACCAAAAGGTTTCATTGATAAATGTTCAATACCTAAACTGAAAAAAACCAATCTAGATACATCGGTTGCTGCGGATGTTAATAATCGATTATTACCACTATGCCCTTGAGCTTTTAATGCTTCCCACAAAATGGGAACAGAAACAATCAGAACAGCTACCATAAAAAAAACAAGCATAAATACAAACTTAAAACTTTTATTTTTATGAATATTTAAACACAACCAGATAGACAAAAAAGCTATAATTGCAAATAAAACAGGCCCCCTTGATTCACTTAAAATGGATAAAAGTAAAAAAGTAAGTACTATCAAGTACCATTTTTTTTGCTTTAATAGTACAGTTCGGATTATTGAGTAAAGAAGACAATATGCTGTATATAAATTCAAATGTGTTACACCAAATGTAAATTCATATTTTCTTCCGATAAAAAGAAATTCTCTAGCATAATAACCTTTCCTGCCTTCATCTAAAACAAAGCCATCAATAAAGCTCATGCTAAAGTGATAATAAACTACAACAAAAGCACAACAATAAAATATAATTGTCAGTATTTTAAAGTACTTAAAATGAGTTGTGTGTTGGGTTCCCATAAAATAAAACATTATAAATAATACTACCAACAGAACAAAGCGTATACTCTCTGTAATAGAAAAAAACTGGGATATAGCGGGTATTGCACAAACACAAAAGAGTAGAATCAATATACTAATTTTATTTACTTTTATTCGGCAAACATATATAAAAAACAAAGGGGAAAAAATGAGCGTAACAATAAGCAGAGGAGTAATGGAATAAAACAAAATACTGCTAATAAAAAGAGTAATTGTCAGGTATGTACTGTTTATTGTTAAATTATTACTATTATACATATTTAGTTATCGAAACTTTCAATGGGTTTGTTCATTGATATCTTTACTCTTTTTAATATACATAAAAGTGCAATTAAATTAATAATAAAGGAACAATATATTACTCCTTGTATGTCGTAATAATTGATAAAAAAATAATTAATTAACGTTTGTAGTGAAAAAGATAGAAAAATAACAGAAGCAACAAACCTTCCCTCTTTATTAAAATATAACACATTAATATAAAACATCATTATTGCTTGTGGCACAGAAGAGATGGTTAACAGCAACAAATAATCACTTGCTAAACCATATTCTGCAGCATATAAGTTTTGAATCAATAAACTCCCAAAAAATGGAAGCATGCACGCCACAACTACAACAGCAAAAGTACTGAGCACTAACATTTTTTTTGTTTTGATATAATTATTTTTGCTCATAGATAAATTTATTTCAGGAACCATAGCTAAATTCACCACGGTTACAAAAATAAACAACACAGCAACTAACTGTAGTGCCAGCGCATATATACCTAACACAACATCCCCAAGTGAATTAGCAATAATTACTCTTTCAGCACCACTTTTTAACCACCAGCCAATTGCTTGAGGAAAAAATAAGGCAGCGGGTAAAAATGCATGTTTTAGTGAATGTAGACTAATTGAAGAAGGAACAAATTTTCGAAGTTTATATATGTCGTAAAGGTACATTATTAATAGCAATTGGATAATGCTTGCAACTAAAAATGAATACAGCCAGCTTAATTTTGGGTTATCAGGGGTAATAAACAGTAAAATGCATACTGTAAGGCTAACAACAAATACTATATTAGATAGAATATATGAGTTTACTCTTGAAGAACATTGAAAAATTGCCAATATAAATACTGAAACCGTTCGAAATAAAGCACATGAAATCAGCAAGGCTACAGTTAAATAACTTTGGCCTTGTAGCAAAGCAAAACAAGCTATAATTATAGATAGAAATATACTTAAAATAAAATGGTTTTGTTTGATTTTGTTAAATTCGTTCTTATTTTCTTTATAATAATCAATGCGAGTAGTAGCCTGAATATTAAAAGAGACAAAAATAAAGACAATCTCAAACATTACAACGATTAAACTGTACTTACCAAACTCTGCGGGTGCTAAAAAATTAGCCACGTATAATGTCGTTAAAAAAGGGGCTATTTTTGCAAGCCCTTCACTTAAACCAAATTTAAGAACATTTAAAAACATAATTAATCAATCTGTAAAATAATGCTGAGTTTATTATAAATATACTTGAAGCCTTCTTTAGTATAATGAACATTATCAGATGTAAACTTCATTATCTCTTCTTTACTTAAGGATGAAAGATCTATTATATTAGTCATTTTTCTTTTCAATACATTATCTAACTCTAATTGTGAGTTTATATTATCGGGTCTTTTACGCCAATAATTACCAGACCAATCATTCAAGACAGGATTGATACTTATATATATAATTTTTTTTATGTATCTTTCTTGAAAACTTAGTATTCTACTCAACGATGAGTCATTAAAAAATGAATACGTAAGTTCTCCATCATAATAGGGACCTGATTTAGATTTTATTTTATTAATGCAATCTTCAAAACCAAATTTTTTTATTATTCTTGTTTTTGACCGAAACATTTTATCATATGATGATTCTGGTCTAGGAGCAAAATCAACGATACCGCAATGTAAAATTATATTCTCGTAATCATCCATTTCATTATTTTCACAGTATTCTAAGAAATCTAACAAGCTAGTAAACTTCTCTGGGCAAACTAGGTAAGTACAATCAAAATTTCTAATTAAACCACCCACATACGAAGAAAACGGATTTTTTCTGTTCCAAAACTTAGTAACTTCAAACCCTCTAGAGTCTGTAAAAACCAGTACTTTTCTTTTTTTTAATATTTTATTTTTCATTTTATAAAAGAAAGCAATAAAATGAAAAATCATTGGATTAATTAATTCGAATAAAAGAAATAGTTTTCCTTTTATTCGTTGACTTAAACTACTCATTTTTCAGACCGGATCATGTAAACGCGAGCCAATACCACCGTTAATATCTAAAACGGTACCATTTATAAACTGACATTTATCTGAAATGATAAAAGATACAGCTTCTGCAATCTCAATGGGATTGGCAATGGTGTTTGTTGGGTGAAAAGCTTTAAGGTTTTCTAACGCCTCTGGTGTGTCTTTAAAACCCGCTAATAACATTTCAGTAGCCGTTGCAGCCGGCTGAATAGCATTAACACGAATTAGCTCACCCGCGTCAACCGCCATGGCTTGTGTCAAACCAAGTATCGCAGCTTTACTAGTCGCATAAGAAATAAATGCAGGTTTGGTCAGTTTCGCGTGAATACTACCAATGTTAACGATGCTACCTTTGTTTTCTTTTAACGATCCGAATACTAGTTTTGACAGCACTAAAGGTGCCGTTAAGTTGGTATCAATAGATTCTATAAAGTCATCTACACTTAACTCACTTAAGCTACCTAATATTTGAACAGCGGCATTGTTAATTAGTGCGGTGAACTGAGTGTCGCGCACTAATAGAGTGAATGAGTTAAAAAACTCGCTTCTTCGTATTTCTGATAAAACTAGATTGCGAATATCAAACTGGATAAAGCCATCAAGATTATTTTTGTCAGGTGTGCGATCAGAACCAATAACAAAATAACCATATTCCTTCAAAAGCAAACAAATGGCAGTGCCAATACCACCATTTGAACCTGTAACTAAAACTGATTTCACTGTGCAGTCTCTTTTATTGTCTCTTTTTTAGACAAACTCAAATACCCCATGAGCTTTTCTATAGCGACTACATTTGTTTTCTCAACAGCATCAGAGGTATTTGACCCATTATGTGAACCAAATACACACAACGGATGTTCTCGCAAATAGCTATTCATAGGGAGTGGTTCAACTTCAAAAACATCAAGTGCAGCAGAGTGTACCTGCTCTGTTCTTAAAGCTTCACACAGTGCATTCTCATCAATTAATGGCCCACGAGCTACATTAATGACACGTAAACCTTTTTTACACTTATCAAGTACGTCTTTATTTAGCATGTGTTTATTTTTAGCATTTAATGAACAAGTAAATAAAATAAAATCACACGCTTCTATAGATTCAGGCCATGAAGCTAAAGTAACTCCGTTGTCATCAATCGTTAATTTACCTGGATCGTATGCTATTACATTCATACCTAAGGCAACTAACCTTGTCGCCGCACTTCGGCCTATATCGCCATAACCGACTAAACCAACCGTTTTGCCAGATATAGAGATGCCTCTATTTTTAGGCCAATTTCCTTTACGTATTTCACGGTCAATAAAGAAAGTTTCACGCGCTAAAGCAATTAGGTAGCCAACACCAACATCTGCAACTTCGCCGCCAAACATATCCGGAGTATTGCTAATTGGTATTCCAGAATCTTTACATGCAGTAAAGTCCACATTATCTGTGCCTATACCCCATCTCATCGCGGCTTTAAGCTTGCCTTTGCTTCCAGCTTCAAATACTGCACGGGTAGCTGGGTCATCACCAATGATCCAACCATCAAATTCAGGCATTATTCTAATTAATTCTTCTTCAGCCATCACTTGCGTGAATTCCGGGCAGTGCACTTCACAACCATATTGTTCAAGAAGTGGAATAAATTGTTCTTTCATACCTAACATTGGTGGACATGTAACTAAAATTTTCATTATTTATTTCCCTTCATAACAATTCTTTCTGCCAGTGCACTCGCCATTTCCCAGTCTTCAGGTTCATCAATGTCTACAGACTCTAACGCTGGCGTTACAAACATTTGTGGGGTTTTCCCAATACGTGCATTGGTTTTAGCAAAACTTTCAGCATTAAAGATAAACAAACAAGAGTTTTCTTCAAACCACGGTTCTAAATCTTGAGTGCGAATTAAATTATCAGGATCATGATTTACCGGTGTAATATCTTCACGATAAAACCGGGTTTGTATTTTATTTACCGAAAACAAAGAATCATTCAGGTGTATGTTTTTGTGGTACTGCTCTAGCGCTTTTGCAATTGTTTTACCTGTAATTAAAGGGTTAGTTGTATGTGTCATTATATATGTATCTGCTGGTATAGCTTCGATATCATCTGCAAGGATTAAGTTCATACTAACTAGATCTCCGCATAACTCTGGCTTGCGTTCTCTAATAATGACTTTATCACTTTCGACTAAGCCATTATCAAGAAGGATGTTTTTTGCATCAGTGTTAATAACTACTTGATCAACAGCGCTACTAGATAATAGTGCATCAAGAATCCATTGAAATAAAGGTTTCCCTGCTAACAACTTAAAGTTTTTGCCTTTAACACGTTCACTGTTTGCCTTCATAGGAAGAAGTGCTACTACTTTCTTTTTCATTACTTAATTAATCCTTGTTCGTAGAGTTAGATTTTATTTTCATATCACTTACTCTTGGATAAAAATATTTCATTTTCATTTCTTTTGATAACTTACGATGAATATGATTTCCTTTATATGCACCTACATACTGAACATATCTAAAGGCACAAATAGAAAAACACTCTTTAAACAATACTTTTTGTTTAAAGGCTATTCTTAAATCCTTAATAATCCCTATAAAAACATATTTAACCATATCAAAAAACGTGACATGGACTTCAGGCATAATTTTTTGTAAAGCGATGGCCTCTCTTTCATAACGAATTTGAACTTTCTCCCAGCTTTCGTCGTGAATATGATATACGGGCGCAACACCAACATAACCAAGTTGAAAACCATCACTTACCAAAGTTTTAGCTAAATACATATCCTCACAGCCAGTTAGTTGCTCATCGAATTTATATTTACCCCATATAGTCTTACGTATAGCTGAATTTGCGTTATTACAAAAAAAACCTTCTTGAGGTAAAGTATTTTCATCAGGAAAATACTTATAAAACAACTGTCTTTCGCTAAATTTGGTAGTATCACGTCCTACTTGTTTACCATAGGTGTATACTAAATTTTCAGTTTGCAATGGTTTTACAAGCTCGTGTAGCCAAGTTTTAGTTGCAGGAATACAGTGTCCACTGACAAAAACTAAATACTTCCCATTAGCAAAGTCACAACCTATATTTAAAGAACGCCCGAATGTAAAATCTTCTTTTTTAATATATGTAATACGACAACCAAATTTTTTGGCAATATTTAGAGTTTTATCTGTTGAACCAGAATCAACAATCACAGTTTCTATTTCAAAACTCTTAGATTGCTGTTGGTGGATAACTGTCAATAACTCTTCTAAATGCTTTTCTTCGTTTAATGTTCGAATAACAACGCTAACTAATTCACGCATAATTACTTCTGAGTCCTATTTGAAATAATGCACCAGAATAAGGACTTTGTTCCAACTCAAGCAAGGTTAAGTTCTCTTTTGCACTTGTAGCATATAAACTATTACCATCAATTGATAATTTACAGTTGGTAGGTCTAAGTACAGGTAATTCAATTGAGCAAATAAGCTTAGCATTTCTATCATATTTATTAATACAACTTCCATCCCATAAGGCTATGTAAATATTCCCGTCCTTATCTTTGCAACCACCATCGGGTGTATAGTTATTCAGGGAGAGGTCAAGCCAAGGCCTTTTATCAATAACTTCTGATAGAGAATTGTTTAAAGTAAATAAATAGACTATTTGTTCAAGTGAATCGCTTATAAGAAAAGATTTTTCTGTTATTTGAATAAAAGTATTTGGAATGCCAATTCCATCATATATTTTCGATATTTTATTTGATTTTGCTATATATAAACCACCATTGCGGCCGGTAGGTTCTTTTTGCATAGTTCCAAATAAAAATTTATCTTTATCAATTGAACAACCATCATTTGCACGCATATCTACATCGATATTAGGAAATGACGTGTACACACTCCAATCTTGACTTAACAAGTTAAATGTACATATACCGCTTTCACTTGCCAAATAAATGACATCACTTTCTATTTTCCAAATAGCACTCGCTTGCTCTGGAAGGTTAAAAACTTGTAGAGATTTCTGATTAAATAAACAAAATAACTTGGCTTCTTTAATATCTAACCAAAATACTCCTAATGTAGAGACAAACAATCCCTCCCCAAGAGTATTACTAACTTGCTTATATATTTTTAAGTTATTATTCATCATCTTAGTCATAGAGTCTTTATACAGACATTCAAATTAGTTGAGAGATTTAAAGTTATTTAGAAGATATCATTCGTTGTATTTCCAACTAAAGTGCCGAGCGTATTTGTTATAAAGAATAAACATAACTACAAACAAAGTTAATTCTATACTTTCGGGGACCTTGAAGTATTCACCTAACACACCGATTAAGGACATAACGACAGAAGCGATTGAGATTACCAACAATGTTTGGCGTGATGACAAGCCCGCACGTTGCAATATATGGTGCAAATGATCACGATCTGGTTTGAATGGAGATTTACCT
>TARA_R110001599_G_scaffold4742_2_pt1 | contig 11590 bp, 28 predicted proteins | sample TARA_R110001599 | Tara Oceans TARA_R110001599 (sample SAMEA4398360) | marine metagenome | biome: Polar Biome; feature: [MES] marine water layer (ENVO:01000295) within the mesopelagic zone...; material: water (ENVO:00002006), including particulate matter (ENVO:01000060) such as...... | reverse complement strand
AACATACACTACAAGTTAAAGAAACAAACGGAGAAATGTACTTCGAGTTACCAGATGATCTATTAGATAAGTTAGGATGGAAGGAAGGTGATGAACTATCATTCGAGGACAAAGGTGATGGCTCATTCATTATAACAAAAGTAAGGATGTCGTCAATCGAGCTAGATTTCACTGACGAGGAATTGTTCAAGTTTATGAAACATGCCCATAGCGAAGATCTCAGTTTTAATCAATGGGTAAATCGCGTAGTGAAGACTTATGTGGTCGAGGATCGATTAGATGGTTTATATGATAAAGAGGTAACATAAGTTGCTATATATAGATAATATTCATATAATTATATTATGAAGATAGTAATAACATCCGATAGTAAATAATAAAAATTAACATAATGCATATACATATAAAACAAGCCACAGCATCAGATGATATAGTGCCCATGGAGAAGATAGGTAGTGTACAGGTGTCGTATAGTTCATTAAAGCTTTTGTTTGATGAACCTACAAGTCAAGCTGATGAACTACCGCAATGGTATTTAGATATAACATACATGGGTGACATTACCGGGCAGGTTATAATACACGCCCCTAGCCATGATGAGTTAGATACTATAACTAGGTGGGATGTAAGCGGTAAGACGAAGTTTAACTTATATGACCTCGAGGAATATATAACACTTCAATGTTCTAACCTAGACTATAACCGGATATAATTATGACAGACCAAGAGATAGTTAAAGCTATCACAAACCGCAAGGAACAATTTGTAAAGGCTTTCCCTCAACTCCATGGAGATGTAGGAATGGACTCAATGTACTTTAACCATATATGTACTGTATTGGATCACGCTAGTAAAATAATGAACGTCAGCGTTGAGGACATGACAACTGGTTGTGAACTTGAACAGGAGATCAAATCAGCTGAAATAGCTAAGAAAATGAAAGAAGATTTGTGATGCATGATGAAATGATTAGAAGCATAGCTGAGAGTAGAGGCTATGATAGAGGTTTCACTGCTGGTACGTTACATGCCCATGAACTACTTAACAATTATGTAACGTCCATAGAACAACAATACGCTGCTGTAGAGGGTGATGATAATAATCAATATATTAAAGCTGCTCTAAGTAACAAGATCAACTTACTCATTAAGGCTAAAGGGTTGATCAGAAGAGGTCATTGGGACGAGGACGATACATAAAACTAGATGGGCAAATATTATGATCAAGAGGATGAATGGAGAGATGACGAGAATTGTCACTTAGCCAATGATCTTCTTGATCGCTGGTTCTCATCAGATACATGGAAAACTATTACAGTAACTGCGGATCTCGGAGACAAATCTAGTATAAGGCTCATGAGTGAAGTTAGTGATCAAATGTGTAACTTAGTCTTTCATCTTAAGAATAAATCTCCGGATGTTCGAGTCCAGTATGAACTTAAATACTTCACGGATTTATGTGACCATTTTGGAGTTGCCTAAACCACTACAATATAATATAATAATATTATGACTAAATTTGAAGATGCAATGGTTGGTATGTTGGCGACAACTGAAGACTTAGAGACACTATTATATAAGATTGGAGACGCTCCCGGTAAACCGACTGAAGATGAATTAATGAATATACTAATCGGGACTATCGAAATGAATAAGGTTAGATATGAACGACTATGGTGTGAGTACGAGGCAAATCTTACTCTGTATAGGTGTCCTGGTAAAGAAAAACAATGAATAGTTGCACCTAAGTAGATATTTCGTTATAATTAAGGTATAACAGAGATTAACAACATAATAAAAAATAGTATGGAATATAGCAAATTAGAAGACAACAACATAGACTTTAGTGATCACGAGGACGGGGTATGGTTCGGTGATCCATGTTACGTTGTACCTGAGGATCAATGGGCTAGCTTTTGCAATGCGATGTTTGACTATGAGAAGAAAGCAGACGTCGGGAATTATTACATTGGCGAGGTTCATGATGAAGCTACTGGTATTGGATGGTATTGCTGGAGCACAGCGTACGGGGACGGATGCTATAGCTTAGAAGTTGATGGTAACACCGTCGCGGAATTAGGTGTTGACGCCGGTTTACTATCTGCAATTCCCATGACTCTAGTCAATAAGTGGTGTAAAGATCCAGACTCACATAGAACAGATCCAAGTTTAGGGCACGTTTTACCTGCTGACATCTGCAATGGGTATTTAGCTACATCAGAAGGTGACATGCACTTCCGCGGAGGTACTGGTCCATTGATTGCCATACCAACTGGCGACTCATGTGATGATGATTATGATCCGTATGAGGACGAAGAAGAATCATGAAATTATTAAAACTTTTAGTAGCTGCTAGTTTAGTATTAGTCAGCTGCACTACGATACATCCACCGTCATTTGGATCACATAGTTGTCCTGATCCCGGGCACGGTCCATGTTATAAATGTGATGCAGTATAAATATTATTATGAAGATTAGACAGAAAATTTTATTTACGAAGAGTAGACCTCACCGTAATAGGTTGAAAGAGATTGAGCGTAAGCAAAAACATCGCGTTAAGACACTAGAGTTGTCATAGAATAATTATGCCTACAACAGTTCATATACTCGCGACTGAAACCCTCCGCTTAGACCCTCACGGTGTAATTCAATTAACGGCGAAATGTCCGATAACTGATGTAATTAGTTTAGTGAACGTTTATGCTAAGGAATGGAGGGAATGGTTAAGTAGTGATAGTGATAGACTGATACAAGACATATTCCCATTCCTAGACGGGGACCAACTTGAACTTATTCTAACCGGTACTACTGCCGCTGGATGGGATATATTATTTCCACCTCATGAAGAGTATTAAAAGTTGCTTGTTACCGGAGAATCTATTATAATTATATCATAGCGACAATTATTAACAACGTAAAGGAGAAAAAGGATATGAACAGATGTAACAGAACAGGATTGACCGACAAGGACTTCGCCACAATTTTAGATGTACTCAACATGTATGACCCAAATGACAATCGTGTATGTCCAGCAATGACCACCCCGGAATTTATGCAGGATGTACAGAGTGCATTCAAGACTGTATTAAAGGTTGTGGAGCGGCTAGATCATGCTAAAGAATTAACTAACCAGCAATCACTATGAGTACGGAAAACGAAAATACCCGGTTGTATATTAGTAATGATACCGCGTTCATCACTTCAAACCCCGGAGATATTAAGTGGATAGATCAGAAGATTGCTAGTGAGTTTAGGTATAGCTCAATCGAGGGGTGTATCAGACAATCAAGTGAACTACCAATCAAACAATCGGAGGCTAAGCAAAATGATCACAGTTAGAGATTTACAATTGATGCTTGATGAGGCACTCAGCGAAACCGGAACAACACTTGACAGTGAGGTACGATATATCAGCAGAGATGGAAAGGATTGCAGCTTCGAGACAAAATGGAGAGGAATCAGACCAGGACTCACCAAGAGTGGTGTTCCACTTGATCGGAGATATGGTGATGGAACATTTCATCTGGCTCAAGAATCAGAACTCAGAGACGCTCCAGATCAATTGTTGATTAGTTTTGATTGGAAGTGATATGTTGCCCGTTGAGTTACAATTGTTTATAATTAAGGTATGATAAAGATTAACAACACAATTACATTTATTAGCTGCCTCAAACCTAGCAAGCACGTAACTGGTTCTGGGTTTTGTGATTCAATCACCACTGGTTATGACAATTTAGTCAATCTCTTCGGTGAACCAACAATTAAAACAGACGAATATAAAACTAGTAGCGAGTGGCACGTTGAAGTAAGCGAAGAGGGTTCAATTCAAGGCGCTGTAGCAATTTATGATTACAAGCAATGTAAGACATATGCCCCTGCATGGGGATTAGATACAGAGGATATTACGGACTGGCATATCGGTGCTAAGGACCCTAAACTAGCAAAACTAGTGATTGATTTTATTAAAAAAATCTAACCATGATCATACAATTAAGCGATGGGTGTCAATATAACCCTCGCACCATGAAGCACACTGTGTTCGTCAAGGACAAGCCATGGCCTCATAACAGGCAAGAGTGTTTCATATACATGATGAAGGTGAAGCGGATGGAAGGGTTGACGGATAGTGAGATGGATTTCTTGATTGAGGAAACTCAGAGGTCGTACGATGTCAGCTTGAACCTACGAGGAGTAGCCGGTGTTGAGGACTACAAATTAAGAGCATGGAAGAAGATGTTCAGTGACAAAGATCATAAGGTAGGGTTATATCGTCAGTTATGTGTGGAGTATTCTGAGGAACCTCTTGATATACTTAAGCAATTAATGTTTAATGATTGGCTCATCAAATATCGACCCAATCAATACCATGCTCTGTACAGCAGACGATTAACATTACCAGGAGTCATGAAGACAAAACAACGACGAAATAATAAAGTTAGTAGAAAGCGAACACGATGCTCAAAAGATATTTAAAATATAACCTCAGATGGCAGGCAGGCTTTGTGGTCTGTTACCCATGCATGTATATATTCACGGATGTGTTAGGTTGGTCAATGTGGGCTAGTGTGATAGCTTTTCAATTTGTAGGAGCTAATATCTTCTATCATGTTGATAGGTATATATTTAAAAAATAAACAACCCCACAGTTCTTGTAACTTGATGATAATTAAGCACTTAGAGAAAAGTCACATGTGGGTTTCATCTAACTAGTTGATATTCATATAATTAAAGGACAAGGTAATTAATCTAGGAGAAAGTTGCACCTAATTAGATATTTCATTATAATTATAATATGAACGATAATAACAACGCACCATCTTCTTACCCTAGTATTAACGTACTCAAAGCGATCGCCCGCGCAACTGGCAGGCTGAACTATATCAACAACACATCAGGTGAATTCCCGGACCATGAACTAGATATTCCATTCTTAAAAAGTGTAATACAAAGCACATTAAAGGACCTCAAGGAAGCTCAGTCTGAATTTGATAAGGTATTACAAGATCATAGAACAGATATTAAAACAATTAAATACTCTCATAGACTAAACCAGACGATTAATGATCTACCAAAGGACGAAGAAGTATGCTACGAAGAAGATGGTACATCTTTTATTAACTGATTAAAGCAATGAATAGTTGCATTTAAGTAAATATTTCGTTATAATTAAGGTATAACAGAAATTAACAACGTAATAAAATATAATATAATTATGAACGATACAAAAATTAAACAAATATTAGAAGACTGGAATTGGAACGCGAGTCTATTCGAAATGTATGATGATATCCGAAGCATGAGGCTCATGCCGAGTGACCTGTCTAGATTGATGACAAAGACTTATGAGTATTTCAACAAAGAGAGTCAAATCAAAGACCTTGCTGAACATTTACGAGTTGATACATCAAGTTGGTCAGTAAGCGATTTGTAGAATCGACGATGGTTAACCAACGATTTACATTATGAACGATAACAACACACCCGACATTGTAGCAGAAATGAGCTTGAAATTAGCACAACTTGAAGGCGCGTTTTTATTCTTGGATGAGATGAATAACAATTCAAACAATCCTAGCAGGCCACGTAATATTACAGAACAATCCACAGTCGCGAGGAACCTAAGGAGAATCAGAGAGGTTAGAGACATGTACAAGATCATCACTAGAGATCTACCTTCAACATTGGAATGGGAACCCGGGGTTGAGATATCCAGAATGGCCGCTCAACAATTTCTACACGATAGTTAATTACATGATTGAGCTATTCGCATACAGTATTTGTACATTCTTAGTGTTAATTATAATATGGGAATGGTACCAAAGTAAAACCTAACCAATAACATTATGACTAGTGACAACCACGCATCATGGACCAGGCAGCGAAAGCTTAAGTTCTTACAAGAAACATCACCCCCGGAGTTTCATAAAAAGAAGCTACTTAATGAACTAGTAGAGTATATGAGCGAGGTTGAATTCTCAATTGCATATGATAAAATATGTAAAGCATATCAACTACCTAGAGATTATAATGAACAAGAACAACAAGTAGATAAGTTACCGTTCGGTATCAAGTAACGATATATTATTATGAAAATTACAATTGAGAGTAATCAAACAACCGTATCAATCGAGACATCACATGATGATATACATGTCTCAGAACTCGCAGAAAACTTAAAAGGTCTGCTCACCGCCGCCGGTTATCACCCTCGCACGGTCGATGAAGTATTCAATCATGACCTAACTTCAACATGGTTTCCGGTAGATGAATCTGACTCCGATGATGAGGTAGAAGAGCTCGACGACCCAGACCGAGTATTTTGATCATGATCATTCTAATACTAGCTATATGTATACCAATTACATTTATATGCTTTAAATATCTCATGGCCAGATCCATAGAGAACGAAGCCAGAGATAGAGAGGATAGTGAGTAGTATACTCTATTCGATTGCCCGTTCGCTGACAAGCATTTTTATGCTTGTATGTGTACTTATATACTGTACCTTCGCTAGTATATATGAGATAATCTTCGAAAGAGAGGAGAGGTGAAGAGAGTTGAGAGAATTATCAAAAATCGATATTAAATCTCTAGAGCATGCTCAGAACCAACTAGCAACTAGGGAGGTCCGGGAGATGTATTACAATTCTTATTGTTATATCCAGGACCTACATGATTTCAGCCATGCAATCGGGAATGATGTAATCAAGGAACATATAACTATCATATTAGACCACCTAGAGACGGTACACAAGGAACTAAACGTAAACTATAACTGGGAGTAATCAAAGTATAAATAAAGTTGCTCGTTATATAAAATGAGCATATAATATATAAACAATTAGATAACTTAACAAAGGAAAAATATTATGAATAACGAGAATAAACCTTTCGTATACGATACTGTAGTAGATTGTATATGGGAACATATGGAACAGCACATCAATAACAATTTAGGTCATTACGGTTTGAAGTTTATGGGCAAATTTTTAGAACTAAAGGAAAGCACAGAAGACAGATACTTATGCCCTCCAGAGAGACAAGAGACATTTTCACAACTAAACGGATAATAAAATGACAGTAGGCGAATTTAAACAACATCTTTACGAACTGACCGAAGCCGGTCAAATTGACGAAGATACTGAAATCCGAATGGCTCAACAGCCTAAATGGGCATTTGAATATGCAACCAGGTCCGGTATAGCAACATCTCTCCACGACGAATCAGGAGCACCAGAAGTCGCGAAAGCTCTTTACCTCGAAGAAGGTCACCAAATCGGTTATCTTCCAGAAGGTGTAGCACAGCAATTGGAGTGGTAATATGAGTAAAACAGATACATACATAGGTCTTGCAGACTGTCACGGAATCGAATCATTCCACCGCAAAGAGGACACTACTAGTTTCGATCGAGCATGCCGCATCATGCGAGCAGACGCCAATCGTCAACGACATGCAGTATACTTTGAAGTAGAGCTGGAAGCCCCGGCCCTTAAGATTATTACAGAAAATTTAGACAGCAACGAGTATGGAATGGCCCTCGAATGGCTCAAGCGATTGGGCCTAGAGCTTAAGAGCCTTCCTGCTCATGAGGAAAGCTGGGAATTGATACCTAATCCAAAGCTAGAAAAATATAACAACGTAAAGACATGAGCCGGTCATCGAAACCGGGACCGCGGAAGAGCGGAACGAAGAAGTTAAGTCGTTGGAGATATATGGGACCAAATTGGGGATGGGCAACATTAGCTTTCTTTGTAGTAGACGTTCTTATATTTGTCGGAGAAAGAAAGGACATTATCCACTTAGATCCTAGCTATTGGTTTGTAACCACTATAGTTATTTGTATGCCGATATTTTGTTACTATATGTGGGTTGGAGCAAGAGAATTCTTTGGCACCCCCACCGGGGGCTGAAGGAAAGTGAAATAAGTAAGTTGCGCTTATGATGATTTGATCATATAATATATAAACAATTAGATAATTAAACAAAGGAAATAAGATGATGAGATGTAACAAAACAGGTTTAAGTAAAAAAGACTGGAAGACGATTCTGGATATAATTAACGTTTATGACCCAAACGATATTATGCACGTTTATCCAGAGATGGGAACTCCGGAGTACATGCAGGATGTCCATGAGACATTTAAGCTAGTCCTAAAAAATTGCGAACGTTTAGATCATGAGGATGAGATGCGGGATCAACAATCACTAGTAGGGCCTCGAGAGGAAGCTAGGCTTGATGAGTCGATGAAAGATCTTGACAAAACGTTAGCGGCTATGGGATTAGTTTAAGTTGCGCTTTATACCAATTGACACTATAATATATAAACAATCAGATAACTTAACATTAAAACGATCAAAATATGAGCACAGTACACAAGACACACATTTCACTCACCAAAGAACTTTACCGGGCCTTCAATGTTTTCAATAAGACATTTGCAAACGGTACCTTAACCACACCGATCATCACACTCCAACCCAGCGAAGGTAAGAATGCATATGGTTGGTTCGGTGCTAAATTCTGGGTCGATGCTAGGACTAAAAAAGGAGTATCTGAGATCAATCTGAGTGCTGAGTATTTAGCTCGAGGATGCAATGGCTTACTTGAGACTTTACTCCATGAGATGGCTCATCTAAAGAACGCTGAAGCCGGTATTAGAGATTGCACTAGTGGTCAGTATCATAATAAACGCTTCAAGGAAGCTGCTGAAGAATTTGGTCTAGTAGTTACTCGAATTAAAGGTAAAGGATACGCTCGAACTGCTCTAGGTGAAGCAGCAATTGACGCAATCAAAGACTTAAATCCTAGAGAACAATTATTCACAGCATTCAAACGTCGTCCAGTAGGCCGCAAACCTAACGATAAATATGTATCCTTGATCGTACAAGCTGATTATAAGGACCTCCTTAATAGCATGAGAGCAAAGACATCATGTAATCAACGCGAATTAATTGAATCAGCATTACTACAATATGCTAATCAATTAGGGGTATGCTAAATATGTCAGTAGTTGATACCGAATTCTCATACTTACAATTTAAAACAAACGCTAAACAAGAGCGGAGAAAATACCATTCATCTAGAATGAACGTTACAAACCCATACGACAAACCGACTATGATATCATTACCTACTGCTAAACGCTATGAAAAGAGCTACGAGAAGATCTTTAAGAAGAAGTCTAATAAACATAAGACTGAACGTAAACGATTAAAGAGTAAGAAGAACTCACCGGGCATACCTCCTAACACTTGTCCATATATCGACCTAGTACAGACTATGATCGAAGACCTATCAGTCGCATATGATAAACTATATACAAAGGGAGAACATAACCCAGTAGTCGATAAGATTGAGAGTAATGCAAAAGAACTTCTCGAATACATACGAACTAATAATGAAACCCTCAGAGATAATAGCCTGTATTGGTATAATAAATACAAAGACAATCTATGAACCGATTTATCTATATGACCTGCATGAACTGGTTCACCGGTATTGTATTGATTATATACGGAGTCGAGACACACTTGATCTATAACTCACCACAAGCCATGAGCTGGATAATATTCGGGCTAATGTACATAGGCATGGATCAAACTGCTAAATCTGATGACGGGTTACAAATGATCAGATGTTTAATAGGAACAATAGCACTCACATTAAGTACGAGCTTACTAGTATAATATATGATCAACCTTAAAAAAGAAATGAAATCATTCTGGTTTGAATGCCGCCACCCATTTGGAGTTGATGATGTTATTGCATCAGATCTAGCCCCAACATATTTACAATTGATGGCATTGAAGAACATTCTAACATTAAGTAAAGAACGTACTGAAATAGGAACCCCGAGCACAATCAGAGGAAAGACTTCAGCTGTTAATAACACTATGGCTCCATCAGATACAGAGCTAGCATTAAGTAGTATAAAATTAGTAGAACAATATCTAGAAAAGTTTCCAGAGGATGATTGAGTTTGTATATGAACATGCAGCAAGGAACTTCGCTTATCAACAAAAGGCCTGGTACAAGAGAGAGTCAAAGGTTTTCTTTAATGGAAAGTATTGGGTATGTCAAGTACTATAGAATTATATAATGAATAGAATGTTAAAGATGTTAGTGGATGGAGTGATAGGTATTATGTTTATAACCGGCATGATGTATTGGACTAGTATATTGATTAAAAAGCTACCGGCATTAAAAGCGCTGTTCGCGGCAATATGAACGAAGTGAATCTAAGCCTGCCGCCGCCCACTGGTAAAAGAGGATAGCTCACAGAACCGAATGAATATTATCCGCGGTTGAATATAATCCGCATACATATAAACACACGCCGTGAATAATAGTCTAGTAATAGTATAGAATGAGTAGTTGCAATATGTGATCAAATATGTTATAATAGTAGTATGTTAGATAATAAAAGACTTGAGCTATTTGAAGCCCGGTGGTGTAATGGTAGCACAGGAGTTTTTGGTACTCTCAGTCGGGGTTCGAATCCCTGCCGGGCTGCCATTTTTCGCAACAAATAAAAAAGTACATTCGAACAGTAGAACAATAAGACAATAAGACAATATGAATAGACAATTAGTAAGTAAAGTAAGAGAACAGCTAGTAACATGCTTTAAAAATATAGCAGAAATTGTGAAAAACAATAGGAAAAAGAAGGAAAAGCAGTTAAAAACCGGACTTATAGAGCCTCCAAGGCTGTAAGAGCAGTACTAAGAACCTATATTATTATAGAAATACAGGAAATACTAGTGAATATACAGATATCCAATGGAGACGCTAAGGCACTCCCGACAAAGTACCCAACTATAGACTTATCAGGTCAACACAGCGCTCCCTTAGGGTCCGGTACGGTAAACACAAGTTGCACAAATGCAGCTGATCGGTTATAATTAAACTATAGACAGCAATAACCAACATGAACAACACATTATATTATGCCTAGACAGAACAAATTAGCAGATGCAATCCTAGCCAAGATGGTCAAGGGAGCAAAGGAAGAAGAAACATTCACGCTACAGCAGATTGCTGCCAAGACCGGACTAAGTGCCGAGCGTATCAGGCAAATCGAACGTACAGCACTCCGGAAGATGAGATCAGAGCTAGAAGCCTTCTGCAAACATGAAGACATTCACGTAGTATAGACACTTTAGTCGCCATTTTAATCTAATCCTAATAACCCCATAAGAGCCTCTGGCATTCCGGCGACGGTGTCAGAGGTTTTTATTGTCTCTATATAGACCGACTAAAAAAAGCCCTCCATCTAGGAAGGATTAGGTTTAACCTATTCGGTACCAACTAGATAGGTTCTCGGATGGATCAGTCTTTCAATAGGATAGTCGATTCCGGGATAGTTTAGGTCGGTAATAGGATAATCTAGTTGGGAATAATGGGTATTATAGGGTGGAGATAAAGTTGTCCTTATCTATAGAATCTCATATCATTATAGTATGTTAGAGAGAGGTAGTTAGGAGATAAAAACAGATCCACTTTCAGGGAAGAAGATTGAGTTTTTTGTTGTCCTATAATATAACTAATATGGGGAGGACTCTTTCAGAATATATAAAAAAAGCTCTAGAG
>TARA_R110001599_G_scaffold69414_14_pt1 | contig 11596 bp, 10 predicted proteins | sample TARA_R110001599 | Tara Oceans TARA_R110001599 (sample SAMEA4398360) | marine metagenome | biome: Polar Biome; feature: [MES] marine water layer (ENVO:01000295) within the mesopelagic zone...; material: water (ENVO:00002006), including particulate matter (ENVO:01000060) such... | reverse complement strand
ACCTGCCGTGACCACCGCCTGGGCGAAGGCAAAGAGTGCCTCGCGGGTACCGTTTACGGGCAACACCTCGCACTCGGCGTTGACGCTCTGCAGTTGGAAACGTCGCTGCAGCCAGCCGGCGATGGTCTCGCGCAGCACGGCTTCGCCGCGGGTGGCGGGGTAGTTAGCCAGCAGAGGCAGGTTCGCTGCCAGCGTTTCAAGCACGAAAGGCGGGGAGGCATGGCGCGGCTCGCCAACCGACAGCGCAATGTGCGCTTGACCGCTGGCCGGCTTCAGGTCGGCGAACAGCGCACGCAGCTTCTCGAAGGGGTAGGGGTGCAACGCGTCAAGCAGGACATTCATGGGCCGTTACTGATCCTCGAGTTGATCGTCAAGCTGCACCTTGATTGCCGCCTGAATGGCTTTGCAGAGCGCGTCATCATTCAGTGGCCGCTGTTCGGCGTCAGTAATGAAAAACACGTCTTCAACCCGCTCCCCGAGAGTCTGGATCTTCGCCGCCTGCAGTTCCACATCGTGCTCGACGAAGATACGGCCGATACGTGCCAGCAGGCCCGGACGGTCGCGGGATGACACTTCGAGCACGGTCACCTGCTTTATCTCGTCGAGAAACATGCTGGTTTCGGTGGGTACCGGGAAGGACTTTATCTGCCGTGGTGTAAGGCGCTGTATGTTCGGCGCGTGGTCAAAATCGGCGACGGCCAGTGAGCGGGTGAGCTGATCGCGAATGTGTCGCAGGCGTGCGCTTTCATCGGCAATCGGGCTGCCGTCGGAATTGAGCACGAAGAACGTGTCCAGGCTCATGCCGTCGCGTGCGTTGTAGATGCGCGCATCGTGCACGCTGAGTTCCAGCTGCTCCAGTTCCGCGCAGACGCGCGAAAACAGCTGCGCATGGCTGCGCGCGTGAATGAAGATCTGTGTGGCGTTGGCGACGCTGGAATCCGAGCTGTTGCGAATCAGCACCAGCGGCTGGTCCCGTTCGTAGTGGCCGGCAATGGCCTCCGTATGCCAGGCGATATCCTCGGGTTTTTCGCGCAGGAAGTAGTCCTCACCCTGTTCGCGCCACAGATCGTCGAGTTCTTCCGTGGTGAAGCCGCGGTACTCCAGCAGGTCTGCGGCTGCCTTGCGCGTCTGGTCAATCCACACCTGTTTATCGACCGGGTTTTCCAGGCCCCGGCGCAGTGCGCGGCGCGTGCCCGTATACAGCTGGCGCAGCAGGCTGCCGCGCCAGGCGTTCCAGAGTGTGGGGTTGGTGGCGTTGATGTCGGCCACCGTCAGCGTGAACAGGTAATCCAGCCGGTTCAGGTCACCCACGTGGTGGGCAAATTGTTGAATGATCTCCGGGTCGGATATGTCCTTGCGCTGGGAAACCGCCGACATGGTCAGGTGGTTGCGCACCAGCCACACCACCAGGTCGGCGTCTTCTTCGCCGAGCCCGTGTTCGGCACAAAAACGCGCGGCGTCGACGGCGCCGAGCTCGGAGTGGTCGCCGCCGCGGCCCTTGCCAATGTCGTGATAGAGGCCCGCGATATAGAGCAGTTCGATCTTGGGCAGGCGCCGCGCGACCCGGCTGCTGACCGGGAAACGTTCATCGAACTCCGGTTTCTGGAAGCGCCGCATGTACTGGATGACCTCCAGGGTATGGGCGTCCACGGTGTAGGTGTGGAACAGGTCGTGCTGCATCTGGCCGACGATTCTGCCAAATTCAGGCAGGTAGTTGCCGAGAATGCCGTAACGGGTCATGCCCCGTAGCAGGCGGGTCATGTTGTGTGGCGAGCGCAGGATGTCCAGAAAGCTGGCGCGGTTCTCCGGGTCTTCGCGAAAAGCGCTGTTGACCAGGTGCCGGTGCTCTCGAATCAGGCGTATGGTGGCGGTGCCGACGCCGATGATGCCGGGCTCGCGGCCCGCGAGTACAAACACTTCCAGCAAGGCGTTGGGCTGGCTGCTGAACAGGTCGCCGCGCAGCGACTCTATGTAGCCATTGCGTACCTGAAAGCGCTCGTTGAGTATGCGCACTTCGTCCAGCTGGTCGGCCCGCAGAATGGCGTGGTCGAAGTTCTGGACCAGTAACTCATTCAGCTCGCCCAGTGCCAGGGCCCAGCGGTAGTAGGTCTGCATGAACTGCTCCACCGCGAGTTTCTTGCCGTCCTTGAAGCCCCACAGCTCCGCCAGGGCGCGCTGGTGGTCAAACAACAGGCGGTCTTCCTCGCGCCCGGCCACCATGTGCAGGGCGTAGCGCACCTGCCACATGAAGTCGCGCCCGTGCAACAGCATGCGGCGCTCATCAGGGGTGAGGAACTCGCCGGTATCCATGTTCTCCAGCGAGTCCACGCCAAAGTGGCGCTCGGCTATCCAGGCGATGATCTGGAGGTCGCGCAGGCCGCCCGGCGAGCTCTTGACGTTCGGTTCCAGATTGTACTCGGTGTCGGCAAATTTGGCATGGCGGGCCCGTTGTTCTTCCAGCTTGGCGCGGAAAAAGTCGGCACTAGGCCACATCTGGTCCGGCCCGGTGCGGGCGCGCACGGCGTCCATGAGCGCCTGCGGCCCGCGAATGACCCGCGTTTCCATCAGGTTGGTGAGGATGGTGATGTCCTTGCGTGCCTTGTTGCAGCACTCGCTGACGGTGCGCACACTGTGCCCGATGTTCAGCCCCAGGTCCCACAGCTGGGTGACAAAACCTTCCAGCTGCGCGTGACAGGGTTCGCTGTCTTCGCCGAGCAGCACGAGAATGTCGATATCCGAGTGGGGGTGCAGTTCCCCGCGGCCATAGCCGCCGACGGCGACCAGGGCGGGCTCCACGCCCGACCAGTCGCGACTGTCCCACAGCGTGCCCAGCAGCACGTCCATGAACCAGGAGCGCAGGTGCAGTAGTTCGGCAACACGGGTGCCGGCATTGAATTGCGAGTCCAGATAGTCGGCCGCGGTTTTCAGCGCCTGCTTGCCGGCTTGCAGCGTGTCACCGGAAGCGATGGCGCTGGCAAAAGCGGTGCGGTCAAACAGCTCCTTCGGCAGGTCCGGGCTCTTTACGTAGGTGGCGTCGGCAGACTCAGAAGTTTTCATCGGAGCGCCGCGTGAAGATTTCGCAGCCGTCGGCCGTCACACCCAGGGTGTGCTCCCACTGGGCCGAGAGCCGGCCATCGCGGGTGGTGACGGTCCAGCCGTCCTTGGCGTTGAGTTTGGTGTGGCGGCGGCCCGCATTGATCATGGGCTCAATGGTGAAGGTCATGCCTTCTTCCAGCACCAGGCCGGTGCCGGGTTTGCCGTAGTGCAGCACCTGGGGATCTTCGTGGAACACCTTGCCGATGCCGTGTCCGCAGTACTCACGCACTACTGAGTAGTAGTTTTTCTCGGCATGCTCCTGAATGACAGCACCGATATCGCCCAGGGTGGTGCCCGGGCGCACCAGGTCCAGCGCCTTGTACAGGCACTCCTGGGTCACCTGTATCAGGCGCTGGGCGTGGGGTGCGACCTCACCCACCTCGACCATGATGCTGGTGTCGCCGTGGTAGCCATCCTTGATTACGGTGACATCGATGTTGACGATATCGCCCGATTTCAGTTTCTTGGTATCCGAGGGGATGCCATGGCACACCACCTCGTTGATCGATGTGCAGATCGAGCGTGGGAAACCGTGGTAGTCCAGCGGAGCGGGAATGGCATGCTGAACGCCCGTTATATACTCGTGGCATATCCGGTCCAGTTCACCGGTGGTGATGCCGGGCTCTACCCGGGGTCGTATCATCTCGAGAACGTCGGCGGCCAGGCGTCCGGCTACGCGCATTTTCTCGATTTCGTCTGCTGTCTTGATAGAAACTGCCATGCATTACCTGTCGTTAAGCCTGATGGGCGGTTGCCAGTGGGCGCTGCCACGGCAGCGGGGCGTCGCGGAGTATTCTACAGGATTCGCGGGGCCTGTGAGTAACCTCATGCCTGCAGCGCGCGCCGGCCGCCTCCCGGCCTGCCTGCTCCCGGTGCCAGGCCGTGTGAACACTGGTGTGCGGCCCCGGAGCGAGGTGCCCGGGCCGCGCCATTTCGGCTTCCCTGCTGGGCGTGACTGTGGTATAAAGCGCGCCTTCGTCGCAAGTGGGCCCGGAACGGGGCTGCCTCGAGGAAGAAAACCTAACGTCGCACACATATCGACACCTGCGTCAGGGTGCCGGCCTTGGTCGGTTTGGCGCACGGGATATGTGGAGGCCTAACCCGATACAAGAAAGGTACTTATCATGTCGCAAGTAAGCATGCGCGACCTGCTGCAGGCAGGCGCACACTTTGGTCACCAGACCCGTTACTGGAACCCCAAGATGGATCGTTTCATCTTCGGTGCCCGCAACAAGATCCACATCATCAACCTCGAGCACACGGTGCCCGCCTTCAACGAGGCGCTCGGCCTGATTCAGCGCCTGGCCTCAAACAAGAACAAGATCCTCTTCGTGGGTACCAAGCGTGCAGCGGGCAAGATCATCAAGGAGCAGGCAGACCGTGCCGGCATGCCCTATGTCAGCCACCGTTGGCTGGGTGGCATGCTCACCAACTACAAGACCATTCGCGCGTCAATCAAGCGTCTGCGCGAGCTGGAAGCCCAGCAGGCCGACGGCACATTTGCCAAGCTGACCAAGAAGGAAGCGCTCATGCGCAGCCGTGACATGGAAAAGCTCGAGCGCAGCATCGGCGGTATTAAGGATATGGGTGGCCTGCCCGACGCGCTGTTTGTGATCGACGTCGACCACGAGCGCATCGCCATTACCGAAGCCAACAAGCTGGGTATTCCGGTCATTGGCGTTGTTGACACCAACAGCAACCCCGACGGTGTGGACTACGTGATCCCGGGCAACGACGACGCGATCCGTGCGATCAAACTGTACGTTTCTGCCGTGGCCGACGCCTGCCTTGCGGGCAAGGCGGATGGTGGTGACCAGAATGTTGTGCGCGACGAGTTCGTCGAAGTCGCGGCCGCCGAGCCAGCGGCGCAGTAAGCCTCGCAATCCGGGGTGGCCGCCGCGGTCAACCCCGGATTATCCCGGCCTCCCCGGCGGAGGCACTTTTCAGGAATTCACGGCCCCCAGTGGGCTGTAGCAGGAGGAAACCCATGTCTGCAGCATTGGTCAAGGAACTACGTGAGCGCACCGGTCTGGGCTTGCTCGAGTGCAAGAAAGCCCTCGCAGCCGCCGGCGGTGATGTTGAAAAAGCCATTGAAGAACTGCGCAAGTCCAGTGGCATGAAGGCGGCTAAAAAAGCGGGCCGCACCGCGGCGGATGGCGTGGTATCCACGCGCATTGCCGAAGACGGCAGCTACGGCGTGATTGTTGAAGTGAACAGCGAAACCGACTTTGTGGCACGCGACGAGAACTTCCTCGGCTTCGTCAGCCGGGTTGTGAATGCCGCTTTTGAAAGCCGCGTAACCGACGTGGCCGCCTTGATGGCTGGCGACCTGGAAGCAGCTCGCGAGTCGCTGGTACAGAAAATCGGTGAAAACATCAGCGTGCGTCGTGTCACCCTGGTAACAGCGGATGCCGGCGTTGTCGGCGCCTATGTGCACGGCAACAACCGCATCGCGGTACTGGTAGAGCTCAAGGGCGGCGACCAGGACCTGGCAAAAGACGTTGCCATGCACGTGGCGGCGGTGAATCCGCAGGTGGTTTCTGCTGAGGACATGCCGGCCGAAGTGATCGAGAAGGAACGCGAGATCTACACGGTGCAGGCGCAGGACTCCGGCAAGCCGGCAGAGATCGTCGAGAAAATGATCGGTGGGCGCATCAAGAAATTCCTGGCCGAAAACAGCCTGATCGAGCAGGCGTTCGTCAAAGACCCTGATATCACGGTAGGCAAGCTGGTCTCGGCGGCAGGCGCGTCAGTCGCATCGTTTGTCCGCTTCGAAGTGGGTGAAGGTATCGAGAAAGAGCAGGTCGACTTCGCAGCCGAGGTCGCTGCCCAGCTCAAGGGCTGAGGCTCGTCAGGTCAATGAAAACGGGGCTTCGGCCCCGTTTTTTATGGGCGGGGCAGAAGGTCCGGCGGGACTTTCTCCGGCGCGGCACTAGGGTGCGGCGGGTTTGTCCTGTATTATGCGGTCAGTTCGGGAGACAACCTTTATGCCACAGGCTTCAGGCGACAAAAAGTATAAACGGATACTGCTAAAACTCAGTGGCGAGGCCCTGACCGGTAGCGAGAAGTTCGGGATTGATCCCCGTATCCTCGACCAGTTGGCGCTGGAAATCGGCCAGCTGGTGGGTATTGGGGTACAGGTGGGCATCGTCGTCGGCGGGGGCAACCTGTTCCGGGGCGCGGCTCTGCAGTCTGCAGGGCTCGACCGGGTAACCGGTGATCACATGGGTATGCTGGCAACCGTGATGAACGCGCTGGCCCTGCGTGATGCGCTGGAGCGGTCGAACATCGCAACACAGGTCATGTCCTCCATCCCCATGAGCGGCGTTGTCGATCACTACGACCGGCGCAAGGCGATTCGTGCCCTGAGTAACGGCGATGTGGTCATATTCTGCGCCGGTACGGGGAATCCGTTCTTTACCACCGATTCCGCGGCCTGCCTGCGGGGCATTGAAGTGGATGCCCAGCTGGTGATGAAAGCAACCAAGGTAGATGGCGTGTATTCTGCAGACCCGATGAAAGTCAGCGATGCCGTGAAGTACCAGGTGCTGAGTTACGACGAGGTGCTGGACAAGAAACTGGAAGTGATGGATCTCACGGCGATTTGCCTGTGCCGCGATCACCGCATGCCTGTGCGTGTCTTCAAAATGGAAGACCGCGGTGCGCTGCTCAGTATCGTGCGCGGTGGCCAGGAAGGGACCCTGATCCAGTAGCCCTATAGCAGCGCAAGGAGATCCAAAGGTGATTGAAGATATCAAAGCCGAAGCCCACGAGCGGATGGAAAAAAGTGTCGAGGCGTTGGTGCATCATTTCAACAAAATCCGTACGGGCCGGGCCCACCCCAGTATTCTCGACGGTATCCGCGTCGAATACTATGGCTCCGAATCTCCCCTGAACCAGGTAGCGAATATCAGCGTGGAAGATGCGCGCACGCTCATGGTGACGGCATGGGATCGCTCCCTGACACCGAAAATAGAGCGTGCCATCCTCAAGTCGGACCTCGGGCTCAACCCCTCCGCGGCGGGTGACGTGATTCGGATTCCCATGCCGATGCTCACCGAGGAGACGCGCAAGGGTTTCACCCGGCAGGCGCGCGCGGAAGCAGAGGCGGCGCGTGTTTCGGTGCGCAATGCCCGCCGTGATGCCATGAGCATGCTGAAAGAGCTGGTCAAGGAGAAGGATATCAGTGAGGACGACGAGCGCCGCGGTCAGGAAGTGGTGCAGAAACTGACCGACAGCTTCACGGACCGCATTGAGAAAATGCTGGCGGAAAAAGAAGCTGACCTGATGGAAATTTGAGCCCGCCGGCCGCATGCCCAGCCGCGAATCACCAGGCCAGCCGGAACACACCCCGGTCCCGCGTCATGTCGCCATTATCATGGATGGCAATAACCGCTGGGCGCGACGCCAGTCTCTACCCGGCGCCGCGGGGCATCGCGCGGGTGTCGAGGCCGTCCGCGGCGTGTTGCGTTCTTGTCAGCAGCATGGCATTGAAGTGCTTACCCTGTTCGCCTTCAGCAGCGAAAACTGGGGGCGTCCTCGGCCCGAAGTGCGGGCCTTGCTCGCGCTGCTCTCGCGGTATCTGCGCAATGAGGTCCGCGACCTGCACAAGGACGGTGTGCGCTTGCGCTTCATGGGTGAGCGCCGCCGTTTCAGTGACCGGTTACAGCGCCTGATGGCAAACGCCGAGTTCCTCACCCGAGACAATACGGTAGCCACGGTCGTGCTCGCCGTTGACTACGGCGGCCGCTGGGATATTACCCAGGCGTCCCGGCAACTTGCGGCGCGAGTGCAAGCGGGCGAGATGACCGTGGAGGATATCGACGAGGCGTCGCTGTCGCGTGCCATGGCGCTGGGCGACCTGCCGGCCCCCGACCTGTGTATTCGCACCGGAGGCGATGCGCGCATCAGCAATTTCATGTTGTGGCAGTTTGCCTACAGCGAGTTGTATTTCACTCATACGTTGTGGCCTGATTTTGGTGAGCTGGAATTCGCCCGCGCACTGTCCGACTACGCCCGGCGCGAGCGCCGTTTTGGCGTGCGTGAGTCCGATGCGCTGGCCTCCGGAGCACAGGATGCTTAAACAACGGGTAGTCACTGCTCTGGCCATGGCTGGCCTCTTTCTGGCCGCGGTCCTGTTCTTGCCGCTGTTCTGGCTGGCGTGCCTGCTCGCGGCCGTGGTCTGTCTCGGTGGCTGGGAGTGGGCGCGGCTCGCCGGTTGGCAGGGGCCCCTGTCGCGCGGTGTGTATGTCGTGATACTCGGCCTGCTGCTGGCTGCGTTGTTCATCTACGCAAAGCTGGGGTCGGCGCCTCAGCGGGAGCAGGTGCAGCCGGTGCTGGGTATAGCCTGTCTGTGGTGGTCGTTTTCCCTGTTGTGGGTCAAGAGCTATCCGGCCAGCGCGGTCCTCTGGCGCAGCCGCCTGATGCGCAGCCTTATGGGGTTGCTGATTCTCGCCTGTGCCTGGCTGGCGGCCGTGTACCTGTTGGCCTTTCCGCGCGGCGGCTTGTTGCTGGTCGCCATGGTGGTCATTGTGGCGGTTACGGACATAGGTGCGTATTTTGCCGGCACCCGCTTCGGTCGCCACAAGCTTGCCGTGCATGTCAGCCCCGCCAAGACCTGGGAAGGGTTCTGGGGCGGGGTGGCCTGTGCAACGCTGCTGGCGGTTGCACTGTGGTCACTGTTGCCGGCACGTATGGCGCATATCTCCCTCGCTGCGGTCATTGCCGTGGTCGTGACCACGGCGCTGGCGTCTGTCGTCGGTGACCTGACGGTCAGCATGGTGAAGCGTGAAAGCGGCGTGAAAGACAGCGGTTCACTGCTGCCGGGGCACGGCGGGTTGCTCGATCGCCTGGATAGCCTGTGCAGTGCAGCCCCGGTATTTGCCCTCGGCCTTCTGCTGGCGGGGTGGTAGCCGTGGCAGGGGTGCAGCAGGTGGCAGTGCTGGGAAGCACGGGGTCAATCGGGGTCAGTACGCTGGACGTGATTGCGCGTCATCCTCAGCGGTTTCGCGCCTGGGCGCTGGCCGCCAACCGGTCGGTCGACACACTCGCCGCACAGTGCCGTGAGTTTCAACCGCGCTATGCGGTGATGATGGACCCGGAGGCGGCCGATACCCTGCGCACAGTGCTTGCCGGGGAATGCGATACCGAGGTGCTGGCGGGTCCGGAGGGCCTGCAGCAGGTGGCTTCTCACGCCGAGGTCGATGCCGTGATGGCGGCGATCGTGGGTGCGGCGGGGTTGCCTTCGACTCTGGCAGCCGCGGAGGCGGGCAAGCGCCTGCTGCTGGCGAACAAGGAGTCCCTGGTCATGGCCGGGCACTTGCTGATGGCGGCCGCACGCAAGGCGGGTGCCGTTATTCTGCCCATAGACAGCGAGCACAATGCCATTTTCCAATGCCTGCCGGCAGCGCAGGCTGGTGCCCCCGGATTGGAGGGGGTCAGCAAGATTCTCCTCACGGCTTCCGGCGGGCCGTTTCGCAGCTGGTCGGCTGAGGCCATCACGGCCGCGACGCCGGCGCAGGCCTGCGCCCACCCCAACTGGTCCATGGGGCGGAAGATTTCGGTGGACTCCGCAACCCTCATGAACAAAGGGCTGGAGTTGATCGAAGCCTGCTGGCTGTTTGATGTCGCACCTTCACAGGTGGAAATTGTGGTGCACCCCGAGAGCATTGTGCACTCGCTGGTGCAGTATGTAGACGGGTCCGTGCTGGCGCAGCTCGGTAACCCCGATATGCGCACGCCCATCGCCTACGGCCTCGGTTGGCCGCAGCGCATTGATGCGGGGGTCGCGCCGCTCGACCTGGTGGCACTTTCCAGACTGCACTTTGAAGCCCCGGATGAAACCCGTTTCCCCTGCCTGCGGCTGGCGCGGGAGGCCGCCGCTACGGGTGGCACCGCCATGGCTGTGTGCAATGCGGCCAATGAAATAGCCGTGGAGGCGTTTCTGGCGGGCGGAATCGGCTTCGCTGCCATTCCCCAGGTGATCGAGGCGACGCTCTCTGCCGTTCCCTCTGTTGAACCCACCTCGCTTGGCGTGGTCGAAGCAGCGGACCGGGATGCCCGCGACGTTGCGGCATGGCATGTGGCGCGCTGTGGCGGCCGGCCGAACCCCGGCGGAGAAAAGTAATGGATCTGGCCTACACTATCGCAATAACGCTGCTCACCCTGGGCGTGCTCGTTGCTGTGCACGAGTTCGGTCATTTCTGGGTGGCGCGTCGTTGCGGCGTAAAGGTGCTGCGTTTTTCGATAGGCTTTGGCAAATCCCTGTACACCTGGCATGACCGCCATGGAACGGAGTTCTGTGTGGCCGCCATTCCGCTGGGCGGCTACGTGAAAATGCTCGATGAGCGAGAGGGCGAGGTGGCGGCTGGCGAGCAGGCGCTGGCGTTCAACCGCAAGCCGGTGTTGCAGCGCATTGCCGTGGTCGCGGCCGGCCCCATTGCCAACTTCCTGCTCGCGATCGTCGCCTACTGGTTTCTGTTCATGGCGGGCGAAAGCGGCTACGCCCCGATTATCGGCGCGGTGAAGGCCGGGTCTGTCGCCGATATCGCCGGCCTCGAGGCGGGGCAGGAGATCGTCGCAATTGATGGCGAGGAAACACCGACCTGGCAGGCCCTGAGTTTTCGCCTGCTGGACCGTATCGGCGACACCGGTACCGTCCACTTCAGCGTCAAGTATCCCGACTCGGGCATGATTTACGAATCCGAGGGAACTCTGCAGCAGTGGCTGGGCGCTGACGAATCCCCGGATCTGCTGGCTGGTCTGGGTATCACCCCCTATGCGCCCGCTGTGCCACCCGTGGTGAGCGAGGTTGTTGCGGACAGCCCGGCGGAGCGCGCCGGTCTGATGGCGGGAGACCGCGTGTTGAGCGCCGACGGCACCCTCATGGCGGAATGGATGGAGTGGGTGGAGTACGTGCGAGCGCGCCCCGGGCAGGTGATCAGCCTGTCGGTGGAGCGCGGCGATGACACGCTGGCAATGCAAATCACCCCCGAAGCGGCAACCCTCGCGGATGGCGAAACGATCGGTCGGGTGGGTATCGCCGTGTCCATGCCGGAGTTGCCGGAAGGCATGTTGCGGGAGTTCGAGCGCGGGCCTGTGGCGTCGCTGGGTGCGGCATTTGTGCGCACGGGAGACCTGGTGGGCTTTACTCTCAGCTCAATCAAGAAGATGATCCAGGGCCTGATCTCGCCAAAAAACTTGAGTGGCCCCATCACCATTGCTAAAGTGGCGTCCGCCTCGGCAAAGTCGGGGCTGGAGTCCTATATCGGCTTTCTGGCCCTGCTCAGTGTCAGCCTCGGAGTTTTGAATCTGTTGCCCATTCCGGTGCTTGATGGTGGCCATTTGCTGTATTACACCGTGGAGCTGCTGGCGGGGCGTCCAGTGCCCGAAAAGGTGCAAATGGTGGGCTACCAGCTGGGCCTGTTTCTGATTCTCGGGGTAATGGCTCTGGCTTTATATAACGATTTCGCGCGCCTGTAGGGTTGGGCAACCCGGGCAA
>TARA_R110001599_G_scaffold5563_1_pt1 | contig 11597 bp, 12 predicted proteins | sample TARA_R110001599 | Tara Oceans TARA_R110001599 (sample SAMEA4398360) | marine metagenome | biome: Polar Biome; feature: [MES] marine water layer (ENVO:01000295) within the mesopelagic zone...; material: water (ENVO:00002006), including particulate matter (ENVO:01000060) such as...... | reverse complement strand
AATACTAAATTTGGATTCAGTTTAATTAAATCTAATATGAAATGGTTCAGGTATGATCTCATATGGAAAAAATCAAGGAAAGTAGGATTTTTAAGTGCTAATAAGATGCCATTGAGACAACATGAAAATATATACGTATTCAAAGACAAAGGCGGAACATATAACCCACAGAAAACAGAAGGAAAACCATATAAAATGAAAGAAGGGGGAGATATTAATAATAATATATACGGAAATTTTAAAAGACGAGGTAATAATAAAGGGGATAGACACCCAACCAGCATATATCCTGATACAATAGAAACAACTATATTAGAACATAATAATCCACATAAAACATTACATAGAACACAGAAGCCATTATCTCTTTGTGAATGGTTAATTAAAACTTATAGTAATGAAGGCGATGTAGTAATGGATTTTACTATGGGATCAGGAACAACTGGGGAAGCGTGTATAAATACAAAAAGGAAATTTATAGGTATTGAATTGGATAAAGAAATATTTGAACTTGCGGAAAATAGATTAAATAATAAAACTAATAAAGAATATAAATGAGCAAATATTGGGATGAGAGGTTTATGAAACATTACGGAAAAAGTGATATAAAAACAATTGTTGAGGTTGGTTCTTGCACCGGTAATGAGGCTATAATGATGAGTAATCATTTCCCCAATGCTTTAATTTATGCTTGTGAATGTAATCCTAATACAATTGAAGAATGTAAAGAAAAAATAAAACGATATAAAAATATTATATTTTGTAATCAAGCATTGGGGGATAAAATAGAAGAAAAACCATTTTATAGTTATGTAAATAATGAGGATGGAGCATCTAGTTTTTTATTTCGAATAGATGGCGATACTACGATGAGACAAACAGGAATTTTAAAAATAAATACACTAAATAATTTTATAGAAAAAAATAAAATTGATAATATTGATTTATTATTATTAGATACCCAAGGCTCAGAACTGGATATAATTAAAGGACTTGAAGAACATATAAATAATGTAAAATATATAATTGTTGAAATACCGAAACAAATCCCCAACTGGCATTATTTACCAAAGGGAACACATTCTAAATATATTGATGCTCCAACATATGAAGAAATTATTGATTATTTAGAACAAAATAATTTTAAAATTGTAGAAAAAATAAACGAGAATTTTTTAGAAGATAATATTTTATTTTCTAATATAAAATTAAATGCCTAATAAAGCACCAGATGAAAGTTGGAAAAAAAATAAACCATTATATAAACCTGTTAAATCTTCCAATCCTAAAAAAAAAGGTATGGTATATGTTATGAAAGATGGTAAAAAACGATTAATACATTTTGGTGATGCATCAATGAAAGATTTTACACAACACAAAGACCCACAACGCCGTAAAAATTATTTATCACGGAGTGGTGGTATAAGGAATAAAGAAGGGAAATTAACAAAGAACGATAAGAATTCGGCAAACTATTGGTCAAGAACCATCAACTGGTAATTCAATTAAATAAAAAAAAATGATAATATATTAATTTTTTTTTTCTATTTTTTCCTTTAATTCTCCTAAATAATTTAATTTTTTTTCTATTTGTTTTTCGTTTCGTAAAAGCGTTGTTTCGAGAACATTTAAAACTTTCTCTTTTCCATACAATTCTAATATCTGTATAATTTTTTTACATTCTGAATGATAGTCGGCATTAAAACCAAGATATTCTCCACAGTAACAATAAGCCATTATACAATAAGCATTTAAAATTTTATTTAGTTCAATTTTTATAAATAATTTATAAATAATATATAAAAATATGTATTTAGTAATTCCAGCTTGTAAAAATTTTTATTTATCTCTTCGTCAATCATTAAATATATTACAACCTCAATTAAGAACAGATGATAAAGTCATTGTTGTTAATTTGGGTATGACTAAAAAACAAATGGAATTTTTAAAATCCAGAAATTATAAACAAATTGAATATTTTAATATAGATTGGAGTATAATAAAAAATAATTGGAAAAAAGATTTACAAAATTATTGGTTTAAATCTGCTATATGGTCAGGTTTATTAAATAGAAAAATAAAAGATATAGTTTTAGTTATTGATTCAGCTTGTATTATATATAATAATATATCAACAATAGAAACATTAATTAATAAAAATATAATTTATTCACCATATTCGGATGCAGATATAAAAAAATGGGTTCATCCTAAATCACAGGAATCAATTGGTTTTACATTACCGGATAATCTTCATATGGTTTCTGGTGGTTGTTTAGGTGTTAATTTAGATCACCCAGTAGGAAATGCTTTTATTGAAGATTTTATTAAATGTTGTAATAATAAAGATACTTTATGTCCCAACGGTTCTAATAAATCCAATCATAGACAAGACCAATCAGTATTAACTATGTTATATCATTTATATCATATGAAATATAAATTTAATATTGTTAAAGAATGGATAAATATTGATTATCATAAAGGAATATGGAATCATGAATTAACTTATTTTTGAATTTGTGATAAATTTGCTCCAACAGATGCTTGAATAACTGGCGCGGCCGCTGGAGGTGGTGGTGATTTTGGTTTACTTTCAAATAATCCAGCAATAGTAGAACCAAGGGATATTAATCCACCTACAGCACCAGTTATCAAACCGGCTGGTCCGAGTTCAGGAGCAGATGCTAATAAACCAGTTGCTACACCTGATAAAGCATCACTCCCTACATCTTCTCCTACACTTGCTCCAACTTTTGCCGCAGTTGATAATCCAGTTTGAATATCACTACTTATACCATTAACAGCATTTCCTGCTCCTTGAACTGCTGCTTGTGCTCCATTTGCTAGACTTTTTGCACCATTAATAATACCTGGAGCATTACCTGGTAAAAATTGACTTGCCATATCGCCAACACTTGTTATGGCCTTTGCATCATTTGCAGCACCTGTAAGGGCTTGTGCGTCTTGTCCTACACCAGCAACAGATTTTAAACCGGTTACAGCAGAACCCCCACCACTTCTTAAAGCTGATGCTAAATCATTTGCATCATTTCCTAATGCTGCGGATTGTTGAACTGGTGTCTGTGCTGCTCCAATAGCATTTTTAGCATCATTTGCCGCAGCATCAACATCTGTTGATACATTCTGTGCTTGTGCTGGGGCATTTGCCTGTCCTGGATTACTTGCTGCCCCCTGTGGTGCTTGTGCTGGTGCGGGTGCTTGTCCTCCTGCGGCACCTTGGGCTCCTTGTCCTGCTGGTGATGGTAATTGTTTTACATTTTGGTCTATAATATTATTTCTCGCATCAAATATATCTTGTTTATCACTTGCTGATAATCCGTCCATATTTGGATTTTTACCTGCTATAGGATCTCCTGCTATTTGAGATTTAATATCACCTGCATTAGAAAGACTTTTAACCCTTCCGGCTTGACTAGAGAAAGCACTATTATCTAATTCTGGAACTTGTCGAGCTGGAGCGCTTACAGCAGAAGCAGGATTAGAACCTGGTAGTTTTGCTTTTGCTTGGTCTAGTAATCCTTGTTTAACATCTAATAAATCTTTCTGTGTGGACCAATTAGTTAATTTTGCGTGTTTATATGAAGTATATAATCCAGCCATTGTTGAAGTTGTTCCTGCGGTAGTATTAACAACAGAATTTACTTTACTAAATAAACTCGCCGATGGATCATTTAATTTTTCTTTCAAGCCTTGGGCATATTCACTAGCTTGTGAGGCAGTTTCATTTGCTCTATTAACGGTTTCATTAAAGTTGTTCAATCGTTCAGCATATGCCATAATTTATATATTAATTAAATATATTTTTTTAATTTTTAATATTTGATAAATCAATTTTATTATCTTCTGATTTTTGGTTCTCTTCTTGCGAATACATCAATGTATCTAAATTTTTATATATTCTTTGTTTTCTCATATCCATCATAATAAAATCATATTTACCAGATTTTGATTGATTCCATACTTCATGAAATTTATCTTCATTACCATCTGTTAAATATGATAATTCTTCGGCGTATTGTTTTCGGTTTTTTTGTGAATGTTTACCAAGAAACATCATATAAGATGTATTAACTCGTAATGTAGTTAATAATGATTTATAATGTTGTATAAAAAACATAATACTTATTTGTCCTTCTCTACATATACCAGCGCCATGACGATAGGTCGATACAAACTGCTGTAAGAATTTAGAGTCTTTACCCATTACATTATTAGAAATATTTTTCATTCCCAGAATATCATCAAATACTATTAAATATTTTGATTTTGGATCTAAATCTTCTCCTATAACTTTTAAAACTCGTTGTAAAGTTTCATTAGAAAAACTTTCAAAATATTGTAATATTAAATCATCTTCCATTAGTTTATTCATTATAGGATCATTTGTAAAAGTTGGACTAAATATTATTACATTATCTCCAAACACAGGTTGTAATATTCTAATTAAATTAAATAATAATGTTGATTTACCAGAAGCAACAGAACCAATACCCACTAAACAAGAAGGAAAAATAAAGGGATCTAATTCTTCAAGATTTAAATCATCTTCATCTACATCTACAGGTTTTATTTGTAATGAATTATTCATTCTCTCTATATTATAATAATATATTTAATTAAAATTTAAAACTAATTCACCCTCATTTAATTTAGTTTTAATATCTGTATGGATTTCTTTTATATATGCTCTATTTACTTTATGATTTCTAATATTTTTTATTTTTAATATATCATTTCCAATAATATTATAATTTTGAGAAATAAAAAATAACTTAGATGTTAATTTATTTTTAATTTTATTTACATTATTTTTTATTTCAATTGTTTCATCTAAAATTAATTCTAATAATTCTATGATTCGTTTTTTATCATCCATTTATTTATTTTTATTAAATATAAATAAAATATAATGGCTGATATAACGCCTGTTAAAACTAAAGCCAAACGAGTATTAAGTGATGAACAAAAAGCAAAAATGCTTGAGGGTAGAAAAAAGGCCGCAGAAATTAAAAAAGCACAAAAAGCAATTTTAAAAAATGAAAAAATAAAGGAAAAAGAAAATGAAAAAAAACAGAAAGTAAAAAATAAAGAATTAGAACTACAGGCAATTCAACAACAGAAAGATCGTATAGAAGTATTAAATATTAGTAAAAAAAAGAAATCCGAAATGAGGGGTAGATTGAGATTTTGTAAAAATAATCCAGAATTAATCGGAGAAGTCGAAGAAATGATACAAGCAATAGAAAATAAAAATAATGAAAAAAAAAATATAGATTTAGAAATTAAAGAAATACAAATTGAAATAAATGATAAAAAACAAGAATTAACAGAAGATGAAGAAAATGAAGTATATAAAAAAGTATGGGACAAAGAAGCAAAGCGTATAGAATTAACTATACCAGAAGAATCGAGAAGTATATTTAGAGCAGAAACTGAAAAATTTGATTTTAATTTATCTTTATCAGATAATATAAATAAAATGATAAAAAATGTTGAAGCAAAAATACAATCTAATACTGCCGTTGTAAGTGCTGTAAATGCAGAAATTAATGAAACAGAAGATGTAATAAATAGAAATAAAGAATTAATTCAAGAAAAAGAAAAACAAGATAGAAATAAAAGAATCAATTCTAAACTTCAACAACTTTATTCATTACGGTAATTTTTTATTTATAAATTATATATAATAATATATATATGAATTTTTTTTATAAATATACCGTCGAAGATTTTGATAATTTACATAATCAAGTTTATCAAAATCAATCTGACAGTTCTAAAAGAACTTTTAAATCTACATTAAAAAGAATAGAAAAGGTATATGGTAAACCATTAAATGAATTAGAATTAGAATTTTGTAAAGACCCAATACGACTTCATGTAAATTTTGAGGGAACTAATTATAAAGAAAATACATTTTTTCAAACGATATCATGTTGTATAAAAATATTAAAAATGATTGATGCCCCATTAAGTTTAATAAATAGATATATTAAATATCATAAATCACAGTCTGATAAAGTTCAAACAGAAAAAATAAATACATTTCAAAATAACGATTTAAAAGTTGAATTTTTAGATTTAAAACAAACTTTATTAGATTATTTAGAAACTGAAAAAATAAATGAACTAAATTATAAAGATTTTATAAGCTTACTCATATTATCATTATTTATTTTAGTAATTCCTTCGAGGTCTTCGAATTTTATGAATATGAAAATATATACAGGTTCAAATTTACCAGATGATGATTCTCATAATTATTTAATAAATGATAAAAAAAAAAAAGAATATTCATTTGTATTTAATAATCAAAGAAAAAATACAGTATTACCAAAACGAATATTACCTATAACAAATAATAAATTAGAGAAATTAATAGATATTTATTTAAACGATTACTATAAAGACAATAAGACCAGATGGTTTTTAAAACGAAATATAACACCATTTGGAGAATATAAAAATATAGAAATACAGAGAGCAGTTATACATTCATCAGAGAAAATATTTGGATTTAGTGTAAATATAAATGATATTAGAAAATTATATTTGAAACATATTTATAAATTAGATGTGAATTTATTAGAACATTTTGAATTAATATATATACTTGGGTATAAACAACTTCCACGAATGCTACAAAAAACAAATTAAAAAAGTTAAAAAAAATATTATATTTATATATAAATATAATGAATTTAGAAAATAAACAATCTATTATATTAAATTATAATCCAAATATCAATAATGATAAGGCTTATTCATATGAACAATCCGCCAATCAATTATTAGAAATTTTACCAAATACAGATGTTGCATTATATAAAGCATATTTACAGAAAAAACCAATTACAATTCCAGAAGATGAAGATATAGAAATAGTTTTTAATTCAGCACTAGGAACATATCAAACTATACTTAACAATTATGCTAGTAATCCTGTATATATGGATCTTTATGATATAACATTAAAAAATAATTTTAAATCAGCAAATATAACAATTCAAAAGGGAACTTATACAAAAGGAGAATTTGTGTATACGTTATCTGTAAATTTAGATTTAAAACTTCAAGAATTAAATACTGCAACATTAATATCATCAAATGTTGCTACATCATCTTTACCATATATAACAAAGTCAACTATATTTAATGATGGTTCGTGTTTTTTGGGTTATGTAAATAAATATGATGTTAGTAGAATAAATCATTTTCCAACAAGTGGTTCGAATATAGAAGCAACATTAATAAATGTAGCAACATCTGGAAGATCTACAAATAAAGCATTTGAACCAAATACAACACCAGGAACCCCTGCGTCATTTGTAGGTATGGATAATCCTTTATTACCGTATGCTTTTGTAAATGATTCAAATATAAAAAATAATGATTTTGCCCAGTCTGTAATGTATTTTGATATAGAAAGCCCAATTATTCCAACTTCTCAGGCAGTAGTTCAACAATCATTTTTAAATACTAATATGACATCTAATTTATGGAGTGCTATTAATACACCTACTATAGATACTTTATCTGGTTTTCCAACTTCTCTTTTTGGTGTAGAATTAAAGAGTATTGTAAGTGCTAGTAATTTTGTAGTAGATATTGTAACAGTATATCATAATGGAATTTTTAATAGACCTTTATTACATTCTAATTTTGAAGAAGCATCGCATCAATATGCATTTGATGTTTTAAACAGGGGAGACCATAAACTATTAGATTATTATAATATGATTGAAAGCGGCCAATATGTATTTCGCACTGGATTCGCAAACACAAATATGTCAAAAAGAACTATTAAATTTGGTTGTAGAATTTATGCAGTAAAACACAAATTGAGACAATATCAAACAGCCCGATCATATGGTAAAGATTATTATTTCCAAATATTATTAAATATGCCCATTAGTGGAGAATCACAGGTTTCCGGATTACCTTCAAATGTATTATATGATAGTAGAAATTACGGAATAGCAATCCCTGATGATATTGTAGAAAGCGGTTTATTTTATGATATGTGTAAAAGTCGTAGAGATCCAAGTGATATTAATTTACGGACTACTCTTGGATTACAACCTTATTTTTTCTTTAAAGATTGTCCACCAGGATATAAATTAAAAAATATTACTGGATCAGTTAATGGAACTTTTCAAAGAACTAATTTACAAACAGGGGGAAAAGCACAAGTATTAGATAGTTATAATTTTAATTTTCCCCCAAATAGTATAGTAAAAAATATTATAGGTTCTGGAAGCAGTGAAGTAATATTATCAGAAACAAAGAATAATTTATATTTACCTGCATTATATCCAACTTATATGGAACATGCATCAGGAATATTAAATATATTTGGTGATAATATAAGATATAATATAGAAATTCCATCATTACCAATTAAAACATTTAATACAACATCAACAGTTGATTTTAATTTGGGCAATGAAAGAACTATTATATATGGAACAGGTGTATTCTTAACAGGTAATTTGAACGAAATTAATAATACTTTTGTAAATGTTAATATTGAACCAAATAATCTTAAATTTATATCACTAAATAATAATAAAACTATAAAACTAAATAATATAAAGATTCAAATTAGAAGAGCCGGAACAAACAAAGAAGCAACTGAAATTACAGATTGTTCTATTGAACTAATGATTAAAAATCCAAAATAAATTTTTATTTATTTTTTTTTTATTTTAATATAATATAAAATGTCCGTGGATTTGAATAATTATTTTAAACTTGGATTAGATTCTACCAATCAGGCAACACAACAGGCAGGATTAATTAATACTATTAGAACCCCAGCAGATACAACATCGGCCGCTTTAAATCGTGTTACATTTAAAGTTCCCAAAACTGGTATGTTGACTGCTGATAGTCATTTTAATATTAGATTTACCTCGACCGGCACTGGCCATAATGTAAATTTAATATCTGGTGCTTTAGGTGCTGTTAAAAGAATGAGGATTACTATGGGAAATAAAGTATTGACTGATATTGAGCGCCCTTCACTCCATATTATCCCTCATTTATATTCTCGTAATACATTAACGCAATTATCTGATTATCATAAACATTTTATAGGATGTAATTATTTATTAGATACTCAATTTAACGATGGAACAAATACTTTAAATCCTTATGGCTCAGTTGGTTTTACTAATGCTGGGGCTCTTTATCAAAGACAGGGAGAAATTGGATCTGCTGGTTCTCCTACCTATTCTCTCCCTCTTCGTCTTTTGGGTGCTGATTTCTTGAATGCTGCATCTATGCCTGTATTCCTTTTACAGAATCAGGAAATGATAATTGAATTGGAATTTAGTGCTGATGCGAGAGATTATGTATTTATTGCTGGTGCGGCCGCAAGTGCTGCTTCTACATCTGTTGATTTAAATAATATAGAATTAGTTTCAACTCATATCATGCTTCCTGATGAAGTAGAACAACAGCAAATTCAAAGTTTAAGAACTCAGCCCGCACAGTATCCATTAATTGATACATATTTAATTCGTGGTGTTTTACCAGCTGGGACTGGTGGTCAAATAGGAACACCAGCAACCGTAGTTAGAAACGAATTATACAGATTAAATGTTCAGAATAGAGAAGTTCATAAAATGTTATGTGTATTTAAACCCCTTGATGGAACATCGAATACAGTATTTGCTAATCAACGATCCCTTGCTTGTGGTGATGAAAATATACAATTAAAAATTAATGGATTAAATTATTTTGAAAGGCCATTAACTAATAGTGCTATTATATATCAAGTTTTTAAAGATTATTTGGATGGTATGGGTCTTAAATTTCCAGTTGAAAGTTGTAATGGTGGTTCTTTTGTTTCACAGGATCAGGTTGTTTCAACACAGTTTCTTCAGGCATTAAAGCAACAGCACTATGTGGGATTTGACTTTAAGAACGGAAATCAGGGAGTCTTTGGAGCTGGGACTATTATGAAAAACGCCATAGAACTTGAATATGAAAGTTTATCAGACGATTCGAGAGTAACTGAGAGTGGAGCCCGTGATATGTTTTTCTATGTTTCAGTCAGTAAAATGCTTTCGATTGGGAACAATGTAGTTTCAGTAAGTTTTTAATTTTATTTTTTTTTATCTTTTTTTATTATATATAAATGGTTCTCAATAATCCAAATGTAATCCAAACTCTAAATGTTAGAAAAAATCTTCTTTCATCTCGAAATGTTAATAATCCAAGTTATAAGGATAATCAAGTAAATTTGCCAATTGATAAATTTTATTCAGTAGATTCCAGTGATTATGATTTAACTTTAACATCAAACACTATGATTAACTGTGATAATATTAATGTTATAAATTTAAGTTTCCAAAGACAAGATACACCACTTCAATCTTTAGCGATTGGTGTTTATTATAATCAAGTAAATAATATAGATACTGCTGAATTGGTGTATCAAACAGAACAAAATGTAGATAAAAATAATTTTTTTAATCAATTTCCAAAAAGAAACAAATTTATTTATTTTAAAGCACTAAATATTTCAAGTAATGTAAATATAAAAGGTCAGGTTGAATTATCCAAATACACACAATTTACAACAAATTCACAAATAAGAGATACAATTGATATAAATGCTCAGACAAATTTAATAAGAAATACAAATGATTATTTTGCTGATGTAATTGAGGGTAAAATAAAAGGCGAATTTTTACAAAGACGAAGTGGTTTTATGAATAATTATCCTGTAAGTGCAGGGGAAAATATAGTTGGAACTGGTGAAATATATGAGCCTTCAATTTGGTCAGTTGTTGGAGTTAGTGGTCAAGATTTCGTGAATGTTTATAGTGATTTTGCGGGGGATAATTCACAAATTTCATTTAGCGGTTTGGATTATACAGGAAATATTATAGGAGATAGTATTATATTATCAGGCACATCAAATGTAACATCTTTAAACAAATTTAAAGTAATAGATTTTATTAGTCCGGCATTATCTCAACCAGTTGGTAATGTATTTATTCAAACGGCTACAGGTGGGGAATTATTAAATAGAATGAGTGCAGGGTATACAGAAGCGGATAATATTATAATAAGTATTCCAAATATACACGAAGGAGTAATTAAAAATTTATCTATAAATAGTTTAATAGATTTGCGAGGTGCTGAAATACGATTGATTAAAAGAAGAGTATTATCTATTTTAACACAAAAAAGTATTTTACAAAGTTGGAAAATAATAGATGAAACATTTAATATATCATTAGATTTAATTGGTCAGGTTATAGATGGGGGTGAATTTGTATATGTAAGTATAATACATCCGGGCTATGGTGCTTTATATAGTAATTATATAAATTGTAGTTTAGAAATAATACAGAGACAACTTAGTCCAATATATCAAGTATAATTAAAATATTGTATAATAATATAGGATGAATAATATTTATGTAAAACATAAAAAAAACTTACCTAAAAAAATAGATAATAAATTACATTCTGCTATTGTAGAGCAGGATAAAAAGAAGTTAGATAAAAAAGATTTGAAAGATTTAAAGCGTATGAAGTTTAAACAAGCAGTGTCA
>TARA_R110001599_G_scaffold43353_6_pt1 | contig 11597 bp, 10 predicted proteins | sample TARA_R110001599 | Tara Oceans TARA_R110001599 (sample SAMEA4398360) | marine metagenome | biome: Polar Biome; feature: [MES] marine water layer (ENVO:01000295) within the mesopelagic zone...; material: water (ENVO:00002006), including particulate matter (ENVO:01000060) such as...... | reverse complement strand
TCGCGCCACAGCCAGATCATGCCCAGCACGGACACAAGCGGCAGCGAAGCGACCAGCGCGCCGAACCCGGCATTGCGCTTGGCGATCTCCGACACCGCCGCAATCAGGATGCCGGACACAAGCGCCTTGAGAATGAGATATGTCATGCCCTACTGGCTCGCCCACAGGATGCGCGCGATCCATGCGATCTCGCCCCGCTTGAAACTGCGCATTGGGTAGTCCGGATTCAGCGAGGCCAGCTCCACCGTGCGCGCATTGCGCCGCGCCAGAACCTTGGCCATCACTTCACCGCTCGTGGTCTTCACCACCACCCGGTCACCCGGCTTCACCTCGGCACCCGGTGCAACAATGATCCGGTCGCCCGCGCGATAGGCCGGCTCCATCGAATCTCCGCTGATCTGCAGCGCATAGACCGCCTCGTCGCCGAGACCCGGAAACCGCACCTCTTCCCAGCTGCCGCCAACCGGATAGCCCGCATCATCAAAGAATCCATCCCGCCCCGCCTGCGCAAAGCCGATCAGCGGCGCGAGTCTGCCCCGACGCCCTTCAACCAGGGCGGCAAAATCATCAAACCCGCTGCCCACCGCGTCCAGCACGCGAGCAAGGCTTTCAGTGGAAGGCCAGCGCGGCCGCCCGTCAGCCCCTTCACGTTTCGATGGGTTGAACGCCGTCGGGTCCAGCCCGGCGCGTTTCGCAAGGCCGGAAGCCGACAGGCCGTGATGCGCCGCCAGATGGTCAATGCCCCGCCAGATGTCCCGGTGCTGCATGGAGAATACCCTGTCTGATCCTGCTTTGTGTATAATGGGTATATAATCCTATCGTCAAGCAGGCACACGATGCGCAGCGATTACGTAAATACCCGCGTTGGCCTTTCGAGTGCGCCCATACTAGGCTTGTTCCAGCCTGTGGGAGCGCGCCGCCATGTCGTCACGACTCGTTGAAGTCTTCGTCCAGGATGTCGATGTGGAGGAAGCCCGCACCATCCTGGAGACTTGCAGCGCCCGCCTCTGGCAGGAAACCGTCCCTGACGGACGCGAGAAATTCTCCGCCATCGTGCTCAGCCATGACGTCGAAAACCTGCTCAAACGCCTCAGCAACGCGCTGCACGATAATGAAGGCTTCGTCGCCCTTGTCCTCGAATTGCAGGCTGTCGTCCCGCCTCTGCAGGAACCTGAAATTGCAGGCATGGAACAGTCCGTCGCCGCCCGCCCACCCACTGCAATCGAGCGCTTCCTGAGCCGCGACCGGCGCAGCACTGACGAGATATATGACGACGTCGTCGATTCCATCGCCCTCACGCCGGAATACCTGATCACGGTCATCCTTTCCGCCCTGATCGCCGCGCTTGGCATGCGCAGCGGCCAGACCGCCATCGTCATCGGCGCCATGGTCATCGCCCCCCTGCTCGGCCCCACTCTGTCCCTCGCTCTTGCTGCCACAGTCGGCAACGCCGCCCTCGCCTGGCGCGCCGGTCGCACGCTCTTTGTCGGGGCCGTTAGCGTCCTCATCTTCACGGCCCTGCTCAGCCTCGTGATCGACTTCGATCCGCGCACACCTGAACTCTACAATCGCACAATCGTGCATCTCGGCGACATCGCCCTTGCCCTCGCCTCGGGGGGCGGCGGGCGTAATGGCCCTCAACAAAGGCGCATCCTCTTCGCTGGTCGGTGTGATGATCGCCGTGGCCCTCGTGCCGCCACTGTCAGCCGCCGGGCTCTATTTCGGGCAAGGCGATATCGAACTTGGCTTCCGGGGCCTGTTCCTGTTCGCCAACAACCTTGTCTGCATCAACATCGCGGGCATCGCGGCCTTCCTGCTACAGGGCCTGCCACCCAAGCGCTGGCGCATCACCGCCAGCGTGCTTGGCATCTGGATCGCCATCCTGTTGGTCTTCATCGCCATGATCACCGGACGCATCGTCCTCGGCATCGCCTGGACAGGCTAGAGCCGCCAGCGGCTGCTGCGCGCCACATCCGGTATAAGGCTTCTGGCTGACACGGCAAACACCCGCTCACCGCCCAGCGCGAACGCCATCAGGCCTTCCGGAAACAGCGGCGCAAAGGCATCGTCGAGCACGTTCAGCCCGCCGGTAAACGCACCCATGGCCGGCATCACCAGCCGGGCCCCGTCGCTGGCAAAACAGCGCCGCCGCACCATGCGCCCGCGCCCTTTCACCTTGGCCGCCGGATGGAGGTGACCGGCAATCTCGCCCGCCTCGCCCGTCGGCTCATGCCGGAACACGAGGCTGCCGATGCGCAGCACCTTGGCCGCGCGCCCGCCCAGATACGCCGGCGGATCAGGATCATGGTTTCCTTCGACCCAGACCCAGTCATGCCCGTCTGTCAGGGCCTTGATCCGCGCCGCATAGACATCCGGCAGGCGCAGCTCGGCCGCGCGGTCATGGAAACTGTCGCCCAGCGAAATCACGGTTGCCGGCTTCAGCGCCGCGCACAATTGCTCCACCACGCCCAGCGTCGCGCCCGTATCATAAGGCGGCAGCATCTGCCCCCGCGCCGCATGGGCACTGCCTTTCTCAAGGTGCAGGTCAGAGACCACGAGCACGCGCTCAGCTGCCCACCACAGCGCCCCTTCAGGCAGCGGCAGCAGCAGTTCGCCAGCAATGTGCAGCTGGGTTTCGGATGAGCGTGTGGCAGTGGTTGGCATCCTCGATAGGTGACCCGCATTCGCCTGGCCGTCAACGCGCGCCATCACCTGCCCGCAAAGCGGATTCACATACCCGGGATAATCGCCTGTCTTTACACGGTTTTAAGCATGATGACCTACAAACGGCACAAGCGAAAAAAGACAAACCGTGATGGGACGCTTGGGAAATGGTTGAATCTGCAGTCTCCCCGAGAGATGCGCTGGGCATGGTCCAACGCGCGGGCGAGTGGCTGTTCGGTCTCCTGCCCTTCACGACGGCAGACCGTACGCACTGGACCGGACTCGTTGCCTTTTTCCTGTTCGGAACGCTGATCTACCTCTTCAACCGGAAAACCATCCGCGCGGAGGGCTTCAGCGGGCTCGTCTCATATCTCGTGCCCTCACAGCTCTATCTGTCGCAATCATCCCTTGTCGACGCCAAGGTCTACCTCGCCAACAAGCTGTTCCAGCCCATGCGGGCAATCCTCTCTCGCGGTGTCCAGTTCGCCATCATCGCCGTGGTCGCCAATCAGGTCGGAACCGGCCTGCACGAGACGGGCGATGGCACACCAACCTGGCCGATCATGCTGCTCGCCGCGCTGCTCTCGGCGCTGGCGGCAGACCTGGCCTATTACCTGAACCATCGCTTCCATCATGAAAGCCCGCTGCTGTGGCCATTCCACAAGCTGCACCACAGCGCGGAACACCTCACGCTACTTACGGCCAAGCGTAATCACCCGGTCTTCGAACTCCTGCTCGATATCTTCAATGCACTATGTCTCGCTCCGGTGGTGGGCGTCATCTACGGTCTGTTCGGCATGTATGACGTGGCCACGCTCTTCGGCATCAGTGTTGTCTTCGCTGCCTTCAATTTCGCGGGCGGCGCCATGCGCCACTCTCACATCTGGCTCGATTTCGGCCCCGTGCTTGACCGCATCTTCATCAGCCCGGCCCAGCACCAGATTCACCACTCGATGGCGCCACGTCATCACGACAAGAATTACGGTCTCGTCTTCGCAATCTGGGATTGGGCATTCGGCACGCTTTATGTTCCGCGAGGCCGCGAGACGCTGGAATTTGGCGTTGCTGACGCGGCCGGTCGGCCCGAACCACAGGTGCACACTTCACTGGTCACAGCCTATGCCACGCCATTTGTTGAGGCCGCCAAGGTCATGCGCGCCCGCGGCCCCGCCAAGGGGGCGCTCGCAAAATGACCCGCGGGTTTTCTCTCTATCTTGATGCGCTTCGCTTCCTCGCCGCGCTTGTCGTGTTTGCCTCGCACATGGGCTATTACCGCTTCACGCATGGCAACATGCAATGGATCCGCGATCTCAATCTCGGCAGCGATGCCGTTGTCGTCTTCTTCGTGCTGTCCGGCTTTGTCATCGCCTACACCACCCTCACGAAAGACCGGGGCCCGACTGCCTATGCTGAGGCGCGCTTCGCCCGGCTCTATTCCGTTGTTATCCCGGCGCTCATCTTCACCTTTGCGCTCGATGGCCTTGGCAGCTGGCTGATGCCCCACGCCTATGTCGGGTGGTGGTACAATGGCGAAGACCGTCCTGGCCAGTTGATGCGCGCCCTGACATTCACCACGCAGATATGGATCGACAATACGCGCGTCGGCTCCAATGGGCCATTCTGGTCAGTCGCCTACGAAGCTTTCTACTATGCCGGCTTCGGCGTGGCCGTTTTCTGCCGCGGCCGCACCCGCGTCCTGCTATTGTCACTCATGGCGCTGCTCGTCGGGCCACGCGTCCTGTTGCTCGCACCCTGCTGGCTGCTCGGCGTCGGGCTGCAGCAACTGATCGCGCGCGGCCATGCAGCGGGCCTCTCACGGACGATAGCATGGATTCTCACCCTCGCGCCCTGGTCGCTTTATGCGGGCGCCCTTGGTCTGGACGTCCCCGCGCGGCTGACACAGATCACTTACGAACTTCTGGGCGAGGCGATAACGCCTAACGCCTTGTTCGGCTTCTCTGATGAATTCATCTGGAACTTCCTGATTGCGCTCCTGATGGCCCTGCATTTCATGGGCGTCTACAGTCTCGCTCGCAACGCAGACTGGATCGGCCCGCGCATGGAAAAGGCGATCCGCTGGAGCGCGGGCGCCACCTTCTCGCTTTACCTCTTCCATTATCCGATCCTGACTTTCCTGCACGGCTTGCCCGCCTATGACAGCGCCAACCCGCTGCATGCTTGGCTCATGGCGGTCACCACACTCGTTGCCTGTTTCGCTCTCGCGGAATTATCCGAACGCCGCCTCGGGTTCTGGAAGCGGCTGGTCCACGGCATTTTCCAGCGGTTTTCGCTGCATCGCGCCATTGCAAGTCGCCGTCCTGCCTAGTCACGCATCGCATCGCGCACCAGAACGTCCTCGGCCTCGCCCAGCACAGCATCCTGCACCGAGGCTCCCGCCACCGGCTCACGACCGATTTCCAGCATCACCGGTACAGCAAACGGGCTGATACGGTCCAGCCGGTTATGGTCGATCTTGCCGCGAATCCTGACCAGCATGTCAGACAGGCGCCGCACATCCAGCAGGCCGGTCGCCGCATCCTGGCGCGCGGCTGCCAGCAGGATATGGTCGGGTTCATGGCTTCGCAGCACGTCATAGATCAGGTCGCTGGAAAAACTCACCTGACGTGAATTCTTTTCCTTGCCGGGCAGATTGCGCGCGATCAGGCCGGAAATCTGCGCGCAATGCGCGAAGGTCCGCTTCATCAACGCGCTCTCGTCCAACCATTCCTCCAGATCGTCACCCATCATGTCCGGGTGGAACAGGTCGCCCATGTCCAGACCACTCATGTCCTCCATCGCCCACACGGCCATGGCATACTCGCTCGCCACGAAACCCAGCGGCTTGGCGCCCATCCGTTCCAGCCGCCGCGTCAACAGCATGCCCAGCGTCTGGTGTGCCAGGCGTCCCTCGAACGGATAGCAGACCATGTAATGCCGGTCGCCGCGCGGAAAGGTTTCCACCAGCAAATGATCCGGTGGCGGAATGCTGGACCGGCGCACCTGCACCTCGAACCATTCCTTCACTGGCCCTGGCAGCGCGTCCCACTGCGCAGGGTCATGGATCATCTGGCGCACCCGCTCTGCCAGGAACGTCGTCAGCGGAAACTTCCCGCCATTGTAAGACGGTATCGCGGGTTTCTCGCCCACCGCCCGAACGGTCAGCACATCCAGCCCCTCAACGCCAATCAGCTTCAGCACTTCCCCGGCAAACAGGAATGTATCGCCCGGCACCAGCGTCGAGATGAAATATTCCTCGATCTCGCCCAATTTCCGGCCCGCCCGCACCGTGCGCTTGTCGCCCGGTGTGCCAGGCCCCTTCCCCACGAAACTCGCCAGTCTCACAGACAGCTGCACCGCCTCCACGATCGCGCCCACATTCATCCGGTGCTGCTGCGCGTCCTGTGCGGTGCGCGCCACCCAACGTCCGTCGGGCCGCCGCACGATCCGGTGAAACCGGTCATAGGTCTTCAGTGCATAACCGCCACTGGCGACGAAATCGACGATCCGTTCAAATGTCTCCCAGTCAATGTCCGCATACGGCGCCGCCCGCACGATATCATCGTACAGCGCGCCCAACTCGAACCCGTCACCGCAGGCCCGGCCCATCACATATTGCGCCAGCACATCCAGCGAACCGTGCCGCATCCCATCGCCATCAATCTCGCCTGCCTCGACTGCGGCTTCGGCCGCCCGGCACTCCAGAACTTCAAACCGGTTGGTCGGCACCAGCACGGCCCGGCTCGCCTCGTCCATCCTGTGGTTCGCCCGGCCGATCCGTTGCACCAGCCGCGCCGCACCCTTCGGCGCCCCCATCTGGATCACGAGGTCCACCTCGCCCCAATCAATGCCCAGATCGAGCGTCGAAGTGCATACTACAGCCTTCAGCTGCCCGGCGGCCATCGCCGCCTCAACCCGCACACGCTGGTCCTTGGCCAGCGATCCATGGTGCAGCGCAATCGGCAGGTTATCTTCATTCGCCCGCCACAGCTCCTGGAACATCACCTCCGCCTGGCTGCGCGTGTTGACGAATACCAGCGCCATCTTCGCTACCTTGATCGCCTCATACACTTCCGGCACGGCAAACCGCCCCGAATGGCCTGACCACGGAATCCGCTCACGCGAGACGAGGATATCCACTTCCGCCGACACGCCGCCCTCGGCCCGGATAATCCGCGCGTCCGGCGCCAGCCACCGTGCCAGCTCTTCCGGTTCTTTCACGGTGGCCGACAGGCCAACAAAGCGGCACGCCGGGGCCCATCCAGCCAGCGTTGAAAGGCCCAGCGACAACAGGTCCCCGCGCTTGGATGCCGCCATCGCGTGCACTTCATCAATGATCACGCATTTCAGGTCAGCAAAAAACTCCTTCGCATGGTCCGACGCAATGAACAGTGCCAGCTGTTCCGGTGTTGTCAGCAACACGTCCGGCGGGGTCCGGCGCTGGCGCTGGCGCACATGGCTCGGCGTATCGCCCGTGCGCGTCTCGATGCGGATTGGCAGGTCCATGTCGCTGACCGGCGCCATCAGGTTGCGTTGCACATCCACGGCCAGCGCCTTCAGCGGCGAGATGTACAGCGTGTGCAATGCCGGAATGCCGGTATTCGATTGCCGCGCCTTGTCTTTCAGCTCGATCAGGCTCGCCAGGAAGCCCGCCAGCGTCTTGCCACCGCCCGTCGGCGCAATCAACAGCGCGCTCTCCCCTGCCAGCGCCGCCTCTGTCAGCGCCAGCTGGTGCGGCCGCGCCTGCCAGCCACGTGCAGCAAACCAGCCGTCAAACGGCGCAGGCAGGCTAAAGGCAGGGCGAAGGCTATCGGGCATGTTCCATATTAAACTAACGCAAGACGGCGCGGTTGCCTCTTTATTTTCAGCGCCGGTTCAGATGAAACCTGCTGTCTGGCATACGAGGCTGAAACAAAGGACAGATCATGCGCCGCTCACTCCTCCCCCTCGCCCTGTGCGCGCTGCTTCCGCTGCAGGTCCATGCCGGCACGCCGCTGGAAGATGCCCTCGCCGCGCCAACAGACGGCCCGCTCTATATGTTCGACATTATCATCCAGAACACTGACACGGATGCCATGGTCCGCGTCGACCCGTCCAGGCCACAGGGAGAGCGCCTGTCAGTCATCTCCCCGGCGCGGGAAGACTGGACCGACGATTTCCGCAAACTGGTCAAGGAGATGGACGCCGATACCGATGGCGACATCTGGTGTCACGGCTTCGGCGAGAACATTCCCGCCAGCGCGGCGCTTGTCTCCGAAACGGCCACCAAGGCGACCTACACATTCAAACCCCAACCAGGCTCGAAGCCTGATGACCTCGACGACATCTACAAATACCTCACCGGAACAGTCGTTGTCGCCAAGGACAATCCCGCCATCCTCTCAGTCGAGATGGTGTCGGAAAAGGCATTCCGGCCCCTGCCGATCGCCAAGATCAAGGATTTCAAGCTGAAATTCGACTGTTCACGCGCGCCCGACGGACGCACGCACGTATCGCGCGTAAATATCGATATCAGCGGTTCTGCAATGATGCAGGCGTTCAGCGAAACCGAACGCCAGACCATCACCAATCTCAAGCCCCTGCCGCAATCCGGCATGGGCACGAAATAGAGCCCTACTGGCCGAAGCGACGGTTCATCTTTTCCTGGAAGGACAGGTTCTCCGCCTCGGTCTCGGCTTCGGACTCCAAACGCAGAGCCGCGCGCTCATCGTCGGCTGCTTGAAGCGCCAGCAGCACATCGCGGGTAAAATTATTGATCTCGAACCGCGCACCGCCGTTCACGTCATAACCCCGGCGCACGATGACCGCATTCATGCTCGGTACGATAACGACATACTGGCCGCGATTGCCCGCCATGTAATAGGTACCTGCCGGAACACCGGCAGCATCATTCATCAGCCAGAATTGCGCACCATAACCGGGGCCTTCAGTCGGTTGTGCCGGTGCAGGCGTGCGCACAAATTCCGCCCAGCCTTCCGGCAGCAGGCGCTCACTGCCCCACATGCCATCCTGCAGGTACAGCTGGCCGACACGGGCAAGGTCGCGCGCCGTCGCCCAGACCTGGCTCGACGCGATGAAATCACCGTTCCAGTCGATCTCCATCGTCGTGTGCGTCGCACCGATCTTGTGCAGCAGCTTTTCATACGGGAATCGATGGAATGCATTGTCGTCATTCATCGACTCACGCAGGCTGCGCATCGCGATCAGCGTGTCATTGTTGGAATATTTGAACCGCGTGCCGGGCGTCGCTTCCAGCACCTTGCTGCCGGCCTGGTCGATCACACGCCCGCCACCGAAATAGATCCGGTCGGTGCGCGAACCACTCTCGCCGCTATCCAACCCGCTTGCCATTTGCAGCAGGTTACGGATCGTGATCGTCCGGCGTGGGTCGGCGCCATTGTTCCAGTCGGCAATCACAGCTGGATAATCGATATCAATCAGGCCATTGCGGCGCGCGGCACCCAGAATGGTCGCTGCAATCGACTTGCCGGCAGACCATGTCCGCTGCGGCGTCTCATGATCTATGCCACGGGCATAGCGTTCAGCCACGACCTGACCGTCGCGCACGACCAGCACGGCGCTGGTGCGCGTGCCGTTGCCATAGGTCCGCTCGTCAAAGGCGAACGACACCGGCGCTTCAAGGCGCTCGGCCTCTTCGGTACGCAGCTGGATTTTCACGTTGGAACCAATTGCGCTGCCCCGGTCCTGCGCAGCCGCGGCTGGCCAGCTGGCAAAATGCGGCAGGAAAGAAATCAGGCTGGCATCGGCGCCGATGGGCAGCTGCGTACAGCCAAAGCCGGGGCGCCAGGCGGCAAGGCGTGGCGGCATGGTCGCTGAATAGCTGACCGAGACGGTCTTCATGGCCGTGTTCACCTGCGTCGGCGCCAGCTTGTCGAAAGACCGCTGGTAATCGGGATAAATGCCGCTCAGCTCGTTCTGGTCGATTTCGGCCTGTGTCTGCCGTGCGTTGAACAGGCCTGAGCATGTGAACGCGGCTTTCCAGCCAGCTGCCAGCGCGTCGTCCATATCACTTGTATTGCCGCCCTCCTGGGCGATGACAGGAACGGCGGATACTGCAAGCGCAGCAAGGGATACGATCACGGCTCTGACGGGACGCATGGGTAAAACTCTCCTGTTACGCATGTGAGTGTATGCACATCATTTCATGTCGCAAGTATGGCGGGGCAGTTAGGGTTTCATTAGCTCCCGCCTGTCGCAGACGTCGCCGCAATAACCGCTTATCTTCGCCGCGTCGCCGCCCCATGCCGGGCGAGGCCCTTGGCAACCGCGCCGAAACGGTCATTGGCTGACATCTCCGCATTCTCGAACCGTCCGGCCAGCCGCGTCTGCACCAGCGGGATGAAGGTAGAGCCGCCAACCATCACAATATCGGTTATCTGGTCGGGCTGCACGCCTGCCTGCTCAAGGCAGGCGACAGCAACGGCATCCATCCTGGACACCGCATCCTCGATCAGCCCTTCGAACGTCTTGCGTTCCACCAAGCGCTCCAGATGCGCCTCCGGGGTCTCGTAGATGAATGTCTGCTGCTCTGCGTCGCTGAGGCCAATCTTGATGTGCTCGGTACGCTTTGCGTAAGTGTGCCCCTCATGATTGTCCACCAGATGGTCGAACGCCCGGATGCCCTTGCTCTTCGGGCTGTTCAGGATCATCCAGCTGATCTGTTTCTGGGTGTCGCGCGTGTACAGCTTATTCAGGCTCTTCCAGTCAGACAGCGTCGAATACGGCCCCGAAGGCGCTGGCAGGCCGTTCAGCTCCAGCGTTTCCCAGTTCCCGAACAGGCGTGACAGCTCAAAGAAGCTCAGCTTGTGATCGAAATCATTGCCGCCGATATACAGCCCTGCGCTGCCCAGCACATCAAATTCCGAATTGTCGTCCGAGATGCGCACGACCGAGAAGTCAGACGTACCGCCGCCAATATCGACCACGAAGATCAGCTTCTCCCGGCCCGTCGGGAAAGCAACCGAACGCGCCGCCGCCACTGGCTCCTCGACAAACTCGACATGGGCCACACCGGCCTCATGCAGGCAGGATTCGAGGATTGTCTGGGCGCGATGGTCAAGGTCGGCATGCTTGTCATTGAACGACACCGGGCGCCCCTGGATAACTGACTCCACGCGCTCGCCAGTCAGTCGCTCGGCATCCGCGATCACCCGGCGCAGGAAGTGCGCGATCACATCACGGAACGGCAAACGCCGGCTGCCCACTTCGGTCGCCTCGTCGATCAGGGCCGACCCCAGCACCGACTTGATCGACCGCATCAACCGCCCGTCTTCACCGGACTCGTACTCGCTGACGGCCAGCGAACCGACTGCATACTCGCCGGAATCCAATCCGTAAAACACGGCCGTCGGAATCGACGTCGATCCGGGTTCCAGTTCGAGCAGGAATGCACCACCCGGCCCTTGAATGGCGACGGACGTGTTCGATGTGCCGAAATCAATGCCAACTTGCATGGGAGGTGCCCTTGATGGGGAATGCGGCCCCGTCGCCTACCCCACTTGGCCCGAAAGCGAAAGGGACTGCTGCCACCCCTTCCCCCCTCACCGTAACCTCCTACATTCCCCCCATGCTCCGCCCGGACCTCCTGCTGCAACCCACACCTAAGGGCCTGTACTGTCCGCCGGGGGATTTCTATCTTGATCCTGTGCGCGGCACGGTCGATCGGGCGGTGATCAGCCACGGCCATTCCGATCATGCGCGCGGCGGACACGGCAAGGTTCTCGCCCACCCGGACACGCTGGCCATCATGGCCTGCCGCTATGGTCAGACCTTCGCCAAATCCACGCAAGCGCTCGAATATGGTGAAACCGTCGAGATAAACGGCGTCACGGTCTGGCTCGCCCCGGCTGGCCACATCCTCGGCTCGGCCCAGGTCGTGGTCGAGCACAAGGGCCTGCGCATGACCTTTACCGGCG
>TARA_R110001599_G_scaffold63492_4_pt1 | contig 11609 bp, 13 predicted proteins | sample TARA_R110001599 | Tara Oceans TARA_R110001599 (sample SAMEA4398360) | marine metagenome | biome: Polar Biome; feature: [MES] marine water layer (ENVO:01000295) within the mesopelagic zone...; material: water (ENVO:00002006), including particulate matter (ENVO:01000060) such as...... | reverse complement strand
ATGATGGACAAGGTAGGCCCTACCGATGCCCGCGTTTTGATTACTGGCCCAAATGGAACAGGTAAGGAATTGGTCGCTCATGGAGTTCATGAAAGAAGTAACCGTGCAAAAGCGCCATTTGTAGAAGTTAACTGTGCTGCCATTCCTTCTGAACTGATTGAAAGCGAATTATTTGGGCATGAAAAAGGGTCCTTTACTTCTGCCATCAAACAGCGTATTGGTAAATTTGAACAAGCCAATGACGGCACACTTTTCTTGGATGAAATTGGAGACATGAGCCTTTCGGCACAAGCCAAAGTATTGCGTGCCTTGCAAGAACACAAGATTAACCGAGTAGGTGGTGACAAAGACATCAACGTGAATGTTCGTGTATTGGCGGCCACCAATAAGGACTTAAAAAAGGAAATTGCTGAAGGTCGTTTTCGTGAAGATTTGTATCACAGATTGGGCGTAATTCTTATTGCAGTGCCTGCCTTGAAAGATAGAAAAGAAGACATTCCGCTTTTGGTAGATAAATTTCTGCAAGACATTGCCAACGAATACGGCAACAAAAAGAAAGCGATTGACGACAACGCGATCGAGGAACTTCAAAAATACGATTGGTCAGGAAACATTCGTGAATTACGCAATGTAACCGAACGACTGATAATTATGGCTGGTGATGTGATTGGTGCCGAAGATGTGAAAAAGTACTTGGTATAATTAGAAACGGGCTTTCTTAACGTCTTTATTATACTCCATGTCTGCTTTGGTATAGGCTGGGCAGGGACGTTGAGCACAAGACGAAATGCCAAGAATTACGACTGCTAACAAAAGGGCTACTAACTTAAATTTCTTCATCACACAATTTTGAATTAACAAATTTAAAAAAATTCGAGGCTTTCAATAGTAAAATCTCAATTTTCAATCAAAACGGGTTGAAGTAGATAATATTTCAACCCACCATTAGATTACAACCACGCACATCCGAATTATCGAGCCTTCCAAGCACCTCGAATGTTCCATCAGGATATACCCTGCCCAAGTCTTTGGTTTCTATAAAAGAACAACTGTGCACATTGGCCAAATCAATAATATTAATGCCCCCGCTGCGCACTTGATTCGTCACGGTAAGTGGGTCATTGATATCTCTGGTAAGAATCCTCATGGTGTAGCCACAGCGGAAAATCCCATTGCCTTGAGAATAGCCTTGGGATAGTAATTCGGTCATTCCATATTCTGAATGGATATTCTGCACGCCAAAACCAAGCTTCAATATTTCATGCACCTCGTCTCTTACCAGTTCTTCCCTCCTGCCTTTCATGCCACCAGTTTCCATCACAATCAGCTCAGGGAAGTCCATTTGGAACCGCTCAACGAAATCAAGCAAGCCAAAAGTAACACCCAAGAGAATCGTCTTTCTGCCTTCGGATTTACACTTTAAGATTGTGTCGTAAAGCTCTTGTGAATTATTAAGAAAGAAACCAGAAGATGAATCTTTTGAAATTTGAATAAACCTGTTGGCCATGGCCACAAGGCTAGAATTACTCCTTTCTAAATAAGAAGGAAGCAAAGCCAAAACCGTATAATTCTTTACTTCACCATAGGTTTTAGCGAAAATCTGTTTGGCTATTTTCAAATAGAATTCTTCATCGGCCACCCAATGTTTACTGGTGATCTGGCCTGTAGTACCACTACTTTCATAACAAACATCGGATTGCCAATCGCCTGATTTAATGGTATGTGTTTTGAAAAATTCAATGGGGAGAAAAGGAATCTGCTCAAGTGTTGTTATCTGCTCGGGTAATACGCCTAAGTGATTCACAAAAGCACGATAAATAGGATTCGTTTTGTGCTGAACCCTGAAAATATCCAAGGCCAATTCTTCAAATGAGTTTTCATCGACAGAAAAAACTCGATCATATAAACTTTTCGCAGAATCCATTCGTTAATCAATCAGCCCTTAATAGAGCATTAGGGCAAATATGCCTATAATTGTATTGAGTTATAAAAGCAGATGAACTTAAGTTTTCAAAAACATTATAAAATCATTCTTTCGATTACGCTTTTCGGGCTTGTAATGGCCTGTAATCGACCACCAGACTTACCGGTTGAACCTACTATCGGTTTTAATAAAGTGGAATTCAAAGAAATAGTGGAAGTGATTGGCTCTGCTGGTGTTGAAATTAGAACTGGCCAACTGAGTTTGTCTTTCAATATTTCAGATGGTGATGGTGACATCGGCATTGATGGTGGAGACACTGGACCCGATTTTGACTTTGTTACTTATCCCAATGGAGAGATCGTTAAGTTTGGTGAAAGACCTGAAGACCCGCCTTTTACCTGCGTAGATTACATTAGAGAAGCTGGCGAAGGAGATAATGGCCTTGATTTGAACGGTAATGGAAACGCTACTGATACTTTAAGAATACAGCTGAATGAAGACCGTTTTAATTTCTTCATTGATTTTTTCGTGAAAAAGAACGGCACATACCAGGAGTTAGATTTCCGAAGAATCCCAGAGTCAGCCAATGGCATTACCCTATGTGGTGAAATTCCTTTTGACAGCCGAATTCCTTGTTTGTCCAATGAGGATGACCCTTGTTCGGCCATATCTAAAAACGCTGGCCCTATTGAAGGGGTCATTAAATACGATATGAAATCGGGACTTTTCCTTCCTATTTTCAGAACAGATACCATTAAGGTGGTTTTTCAAATTCAAGACAGGGCATTGCACCGCAGTAACGTAGTGGAAAGTCCAGATTTCACCTTACAGAGTGCAGGAGTCGATCAACCGTAATCCGTAATTGATCTATTTTACAAGCATTTACTTTACCCCTTCTATTGAAGTGGCAATTGTTACTTTGCCCAATTTATCTTGCTTCAGTTCAGTAAAGTAAATATTTCCATCATTACCTTCTTTAATCCTGTGCATCACTGTTTTGCTGGTGGGCACTTTATAATAAGTAATCTCAACATTGGTTAAATCACCCGCTGGGGCTCTTAATATGGACTTATCGAATTTAATGATGTAGTCATTCCCTTCTGGGCTTGGGTTGTTCTGATCTACATAACTTTGCACCCATAAGTTACCTTGGCTGTCGAAAGTAAGGCCAGCTAGTATTTGGTTTTTCTGTGTGGCAGGCACTGAAAACTCATCAATATTTCCTTTCATATCAATGCGTCCCACCTTGTTCCCAGCCTCTTCGGTAAACCACATATAGTCACCTACTGGATCGGGTTTAATGGCAATTGGCCTACTATTACTGGTTGGAATAGAAAACTCAGTCACTACGCCCTTGGGGCTTACTTGCAGTATTTTACTGGAGAGAAGTTCAGTTCCCCATACATTTCCGTCAGGACCAGCATGAAGATAGATTGGCACGGCACCGAGTGCCGGCAATTCGAAATGCTCCACCGAACGATCAGGATTAATTTTACCCACCGTGCTGGTTCGCTTTCCGGTAAACCAAATTGTTTCTCCGTCTGCATCTAAGCCAATCCCGTGCGGACTTGTATTTATAGGTGTGGAAATTCCCTTTCCAGAAATATGACAATCAATTTCTTCAACAATCTCCCCCTTCTCATTGAGCCTTACCACCACTCCTTTGAATTCTAGCGATACCCAAAGTTGATCGTGCTTATCGAAGAGAATTCCATGGGGCCCGCTCCCATCGGGCATCTTAAAATATTCAATGGTACCATCATAGCCCATCTTTGCGACATGATCCATATTCTGCCCCGTGATGTAGATATAGTCACCGCTCATGGCCAGTTCATGTGTGGAGCCCTTAATGGCGCTTGGCCAGTTTAAGCTGGTATCGCTGATGGTGTTTTGAGCCATCATTGAACATGAAGAAAAAAACAGAAAACAGATGGTAAAAACGGTGGTTTTTAAAGCTTTGTACATGTCAGTTGTGGTTAAGGCTGAAATAGAACAATTGATCATTTCAAATTATTGAAACTAAATATATTACTTAAAAGTGATTGAATATATTTTTAACTGTCATATTTTAGAGAATCAACTGAGATTGTCGGCCCGTTTATCCTTTTAAAATTCTTAAATAATATAGCTCCTTCTAAACTCTTGAGGGGTCTGGCCTGTGCTCTTTTTGAATAGTCTCGAAAAATAGGAATAGTCAGTATAACCCAACTTATTGGCAATTTCAGCAATGCTCAAATCCTTGACCATCAATAAGCGCTTGGACTCCAGCAATACGCGCCCCGTAATCACTTGACTTACCGAGATTCCCAAAACTTGATTACAAATCCGGTTCAAATGTTTCAGCGAAACGTTGAGTAATTCCGCATATTCCGCAGGCGATTTACGATGTAAAAACTGCGCTTCCACCAGTTGTTCGAAAGTCTTGATTGTGCTGCCATATCGAGAAACTCCTTCCACCTTATTGCTAGAAGAGCTATAAGCGCGGGTTAAAGCCACATAAATCAAGGTAATCAGCGCATGGATTCGAAGAGATTTGTGCTCCTTGTCCTGATGAAATTCATCCAACATGGTTTGACAAATCCCAGCCAAAGATGCTAGCATTTCAGGATCTAGAATAATTTCAGGTGTATTTTGGTTCGAATAGAAAAAGGGAAATCTATCCAGCTCAAATTGATTGTCCCTGAGCAGATAAAACTCCTTTGAATGAGAAAAAACGTACCCTTTCACATCATCCGAAAGCTTCCATTGGTGCATTTGACCTGGAGTTAAAACAAAAAAACTACCCGGCCCCACTTTATAACTATGAAAGTCTATTTCATGAACCCCTGTCCCTTCAGTGAACAAAACATTTAAGTAGAAATCATGCTTATGCGGAAGGAAAATCATGCTGTGATGATCCAAAAGGTGATTTTTCAAATCATTCACATACACTCCATTTCCCTGACTGAGCAAAAATTGATCGAGATGGAGTACAGGAATATTCGGCATACTGCAATTTCATAAAAATGTCTCGATTGTCCTATCAATAGCGTTCTTTGTAACAGCTTATTTAAACAGTACATTTTACCTTTGTGGCATAATTGATTAACCTATGAGCAGATTCAACGCACTAAGGAAAGGCAAATGCCCAAAATGTGAAACGGGGAAAGTTTTCATCACCAATGGAAACATACTAAAACTAAAAGGGCCTATAATGAACGACAACTGCCCCCATTGCAACTATAAGTTTGAGCGTGAGCCGGGCTATTTCTATGGTGCTATGTTTATGAGTTACGGAATTACCATGGCAGAAGCGTTGGTAACTTTTATAATCATACAACTGCTAAACCTAGATCTTTCAGTAGATGGCACGATGGGCATCATTATCGCTGTAATCTTGATTTTCATTTTCCCCAACTACAAATTATCTAGAGTACTTTGGATGTACACCTTTACCAAAAAAGACGAAACTAAGCCCGCTGATGAAATAGATAGCCTCAAAGCTTGAAATTAAATAGGCTTTAGGATACCTTTCCATCATTCAGTTTGAAACCAATTTACTTTCAGGTTCAGGCTTTTTTATATGGAAGAAGTTACTCAAGTCCCCCAAGATTCAACACCGCTAGAAATCCTTTATCAAGATGGAGTGATGGTAGCCATTAATAAACCCAATGGCCTACTGGTACATCGATCACCTATTGCTACCAATACCAATGTTTTTGCGGTACAAGAGCTCAGAAACCAAATTGGACAGAAGGTCTCTCCTGCCCATAGATTAGATAGGAAAACTTCAGGTGTTCTCCTTTTTGCGCTGAACCCTGAAAGTCTCACCCACTTACAATCTCAGTTTGAAAACAGAACGGTTGAGAAAACATACCACGCCATTGTTCGAGGTTATACCGAAGATGATGGAGTTATTGATTACCCACTGACCAACGACAAAGGTAAAACGCAAGAGGCTATTACGCGCTACAAAACCTTAGAGCGCACAGAAATACCCGTAGCTTTTGGTAAGCATACCACCTCACGTTATTCTTTGGTTGAGGTATATCCAGAAACGGGCCGAATGCATCAAATCAGAAAGCATTTCGCCCATATTCTTCATCCGATTATTGGCGACCGCCCACATGGCTGCAACAAGCAAAACAAGCTCTTTCTAGAAAAATGGAATTTAACCGAAATGCTCCTCCATGCCATTGAAATAGAATTTGAGCATCCAGTTTCTGGTGAAAGAATTCAACTCAAAGCCGATTACCAAAGTGAATTTAAAAGGATGTTAGAAAGTTTAGTGTTTAGTGTTTAGTGTTTAGTGTTTAAGGCTGTCTTACCATATAGACCCTGTCACATGTTCTCCGATTTATCTGTCCTTTGGCAGGACCTGTGACAACCTATTAATCAAGGACTCTGTCCTCTATGCTTTTCTTATATTTAGTTTAAACCCCCGTTCTTCGCTGTTAAAAAAGCCTTTCTATTTCACCCAGCACAGACTTGAGTATCGCCTTTTTTAAAGGCTTGGATGGTCATGCTGTAGTTCTTCTTAAAGGTTTTTGAAAGATGGCTCGAATCGGTGAAACCCAACAGATAAGCCACTTCCTTAATGGAGTACGCACTGTGTTTAAAGTAATTTTCCGCCAGTTTTAACTTCGATTTAATCACATATTCCTGAAAAGAATACTCTGAGTGTTTTTTGAAATACTCGCTAAAATAAGTGGGCGCCAAATTGAATTCGTTTGACAAATGCTCAAGCGTAATCTTCTCTTTTTCGTAGATGTTATGCTGAATATATCGAATGATTTCACCAAACTTATAGTCTTTCGTATGGCCATCATCCACGTATCTCTTCTCAATATTTCGAGCAAGAATGTTTAAAACACTTATCATGAGGCTCTCGATAATCGTTTCTGAGTAATCGTCTTTGGCCAAATATTCTTGGTGAATTTGCTTTATCAGGTTAACGAGTAAGTCCCGTTCTAAACTCGAGCGATTTTTAATAATATCGCCTGCCACCTTATTGTAATTAGAAAGCACATACGAGAGCTTCTTAAACCAGTCATTATAATTTCCATTCAAGGCTTCCTTTGATAAAAACAGGTCTGTAAACCGTATAAAGTAGAAGGTGGTTTTCTCCTCGATCTTAAAAGAGTGGCAATCTAAAGGGGGTAACAGAAAGATATTACCACTAGAATAAGGAAAGTCTACATAGTTAATGCACTGCTGCCCCTCTCCTTTATCGATATACACCAATTCGAAAAAATTATGCTTGTGTGGGCGCTTCTCCCAAGCAGACAACTCCTCAACATGTATTTCAAAAGGCTTATATGTTTGCTCAATGTGCATAATATTACTTATTCAGCTTAAAAACTGAGCAAACATAGCTAAAACTCTTTTTCAAAACGTATAACTCAGCCAACAAACCTTTTCATCTACCATCTTTACCAATTTAAATACCTAAAATGGGCAGAAACAAGCCACTACATTTGTACCCATAAGAAATGAACAAGAAAACGTAAATCAAAAAATATGAAAGCCATAGGATTCAAACAATCATTACCCATTACCGAACAAGACAGTTTTATCGAATTTGAAACCCCTACTCCTTCCCCTAGTGGTTTCGACTTGTTGGTGAAAATATCAGCCATTTCAGTAAACCCAGTAGATTTCAAAATACGACAAACCGCAGCGAAGGACACCGTCCTCGACAACCCTAAAGTGATTGGCTGGGATGCTGTAGGTGTAGTAGAAGCCGTGGGCGAAAAAACCTCGCGCTTCAAAATAGGTGATCAAGTCTATTATGCTGGCGACATTACGCGCAGCGGTAGCAATGCCGAATACCAACTTATCGATGAGCGCATTGTGGGTCGCAAACCCAAAAACCTAAGTATTGCCGAAGCTGCAGCTATTCCGCTAACAGGATTAACGGCCTACGAATCAATTTTTGACAGAATTAAATTCAACCCAACTACCGACAAAGGCAAAACCATTTTGATCCTGGCTGGCGCTGGTGGTGTAGGTTCTATTGCCATCCAAATTGCCAAAAAGATAGCAGGTCTCACAGTTATCGCAACGGCATCGAGGCCCGATTCTATCGAATGGTGTAAGGATTTAGGAGCCGATTTTGTGGTGAATCATCACAACTTGAAAGAAGAGTTAGAGAAAATTAGTCATGGTCAAGTAGACTTCATTCTCGACTTTGTTGATTTAGAAGGATATTGGGACACGATCGCAGAAATCGTTAAACCACAAGGACATATCGTATCGATTACAGGCAGCAGTAAGCCGTTAAACTTAGATATACTAAAAGCCAAAAGCGTTACTTTCTCTTGGGAATTAATGTACACCAGATCTATGTTTACCACCGATGATATTGCCCGTCAGCATGAAATATTGAACCATTTGGCCGATTTGCTGGATAATGGGACAATTCGCACAACGCTTAGCACTACCTTGAAAGGCTTTACCGTGGAAAACCTTAAGGAAGCCCATAAAATGCAGGAATCAGGAAAGACGATTGGTAAAACTGTAATCGAATTTTAAGGAATTAATTATGTCATTAGTACAATCAAAAATGATGGAGTTGGGCACAAAAGCGCCCGACTTCACTCTACTCGATACAGTTTCTGGAAAAGAGGTTTCGCTGTCAGGCCTAAAGTCTGATATCGCTACCGTAGTGGTTTTTATCTGTAACCACTGCCCTTTCGTTCACCATGTGAATTCCAAATTGGTGGAAGTCGCCCGTGAGTATAAAGCAAGAGGCATTCAGTTTATCGCCATCAGTAGCAACGATGTGGAAAGTCATCCAGAAGATGCCCCCGAGTTTATGGCTCAAGTAGCGAAAGATCAGGGTTACCCCTTCCCTTATTTATATGACGCTACACAAGAGATAGCAAAAGCCTATGGTGCCGAGTGCACTCCCGACTTCTTTGTGTTTGATGGCAATCTAGAATGTGCCTATCGAGGCCGTTTTGATGAAACCCGCCCCAACATGGGGAAACCAACAGGCAATGACCTTACAAACGCATTGGACTTTTTGATTGCTGGTGGAAAAGTACCAGCAGTGCAATACCCAAGCATGGGTTGTAGTATCAAATGGAAATAGAAATCACAATAAGAATAAAATCATGACGAATCAAAAATTAACCATTGTAGCCAGAATCCTTGTCAAAGAAGGAAAAAGAGAATTAGTGAAGGCAGAATTGCTCAAGTTAATAGATGTTACAAGGGTCGAAGAAGGATGTATCAATTACGACCTTCATCAAGACAACGAGAATCAAAACCTGTTTCTGTTTTACGAAAACTGGGAAAGCCGTGAACTATGGCAAGCGCACATGAACAACCCACATTTGACGGAATACATGAAAGCCACTGATGGTGCTGTAGAGGAATTCATTCTACATGAAATGACACAAATAGCATAAGGGATTCAATAACAGTAATGGGTTACACCCATTACTGTTTCATTTCGCCCCGTTGGGGCTACAAAGGTGTCGCCCCAACGGGGATTGAGGTTTGTGCAAGCTTTAAGCTGATCTCAGCCCTGAAAGGGCATAATATCAAAACGAAGGGTGCAGGCCTTCGGAAAACATATCTCCATCCTGACATAAGTCCAGTAAGGACGAGACAAAAGATAGTCAACAAGCCTATTACACACCTTCAAGAGACACAAATTCAAAATAAATAGAAGTGGATTTCTTTATTACTAAGCGATTGCTTAGTTTTGCTGTGTAGTTAGAACTAATGGCAAGAAGTAAACAGTATAACGAACAGGAAGTAATAGAAAAAGCCACGGCTTTGTTCTGGAAAAATGGTTACGAAACCACTTCTATTCGCATGCTGGAGAAAGCCATGGGCATTAATCAATTTTCGATTTATGCTAGTTTTGGCAGCAAGCACGGTGTCTTTCTAGAAAGCATTAAGTGCTATAAAAAACGCATCCAAAGGATTACTGACATTCTAGAGAACTCCAACAACGGGCTTGTCGGTATCAAGCAGTATTTCTACGACTTCTTAGACTTCTCTAAAGAAAGCGATGTAAAGAAAGGCTGCTTGGTGACCAACACCGTGAATGAACTAGGGCAGTCAGCTGAGCCAGAATTAATGGATGAGTTAATGAAATTTTCATCTGACGTTAGATTACTGTTTGTCAACAACTTAAAACAAGAAGAGACAAAAGATGAAGAAACAATCGAGCGTCAAGGGAATTATTTACTGACATCTATGTTAGGCTTATCACTGGCATCTAAAATTCTAAACGAAAAACAACTGGAAGACTTTATTGAAACCACGTTTTTAAATCTTTAACCTTTTTTTTGCCGTCAAACTAAGCGATTGCTTAGAAATAAATTTAAAGAAAATAGACAATAATAAATTATGACAACATTACAAGTACACACTCTCGAAACCGCACCAGAAGGTAGCCAACCCCTCTTAGAAACATCTGTAAAAGCCTATGGCGGAATACCAGGTTTACATGGCGTTTTGGCTGGTGCTCCGGGATTATTGGAAGCCTACCAAACTATTCACCAGCTGTTTGTTGATTCTTCATTCAATAACGAAGAGTTAACCGTGGTATGGCAAACCATCAACGTAGAACATGCTTGCCATTACTGTGTTCCTGCCCATACCGGCATTGCGAATATGATGAAGGTTGATCCTGCCATCACCGAAGCGCTCCGCAATGGTGAAGCTATGCCAAACGAAAAACTACAGGCACTACACGAAATGACATTAACGATTGTCCGCAACCGTGGCCATGTAAGTCAGGAAGAACTTGACGCATTTTATGCTGCTGGTTATGGTGAAAGACAATTATTAGAAATCATTTTGGGCCTATCGCAGAAAGTAATTAGCAATTATACTAATCACATTGCTAATACGCCTGTCGATGCTCAGTTCAAAAAATATGCTTGGACAGCTGATTCAAAAGCTTAAATATTTTTGGAGGGCATGGCTAGACCTTTTGGTTTGTTCATACCCTCCTATTTTAAACCCTCAATTACCATCATAAGCCCCCAGATTTTGGCTTTGGTAAACCTATACATGTTCAAAAAAGTTAATGATGTTAAACAATAGGAGAAACTTTATGAAAAAAGCCGCCTTTACAGGGATAGCAGGATTTGCAGCTCCTAGCGCTGCTTTTGGTTTATCACCAAATTCAGAAACAAAATCAATGATCCGTCCCAAAGTGTTGTTCTTCGATGTCAATGAATCTTTGTTGGATTTAGCGAACATTAAAAAGAGTGTAGGCAAGGCATTAGGCGGAAGAGAAGACTTAGTACCGCTTTGGTTTACCACTATGCTGCAGTATTCTTTGGTAGAAACCACAGGTCGACAGTACACTGACTTTGGTAAAATTGGAGCCGCCACTTTAAGAATGGTAGCCGCCAACCAGGGCATTAAACTTACAGAAGACGAAGCTAAGGAAGCGGTTAGTCCTATCAGTTCATTACCGCCTCATCCAGAAGTAAAAGAGGCTTTAGGCAACCTAAGAAAAGCAGGCTTCAAAATGGTTTCGCTCACCAACTCTTCGAATAAAGGAGTAGAAACCCAGTTTAAAAATGCTGGCTTGACCGAATTCTTTGATGAGCGACTGAGCATTGAGGACATTGGAAAATACAAGCCACATAGCGATGTTTATGATTGGGCGGCCCGAAAAATGGGAGTTCAACCTGAAGAATGCATGATGATTGCAGCCCATGGTTGGGATGTT
>TARA_R110001599_G_scaffold325361_1_pt1 | contig 11617 bp, 15 predicted proteins | sample TARA_R110001599 | Tara Oceans TARA_R110001599 (sample SAMEA4398360) | marine metagenome | biome: Polar Biome; feature: [MES] marine water layer (ENVO:01000295) within the mesopelagic zone...; material: water (ENVO:00002006), including particulate matter (ENVO:01000060) such... | reverse complement strand
TTACGAGCGCATGGACGCAGAAAAGAAAGACATCATGGAAGGTCAGAGAGAAATTATGTCCGAAGCCAAGGGCAGCGGATATGACGTTAAGGCTCTGAAGCGTATTATTGCAGACCGCAAGCGTGACAAAGATGACTTGGCAGAAGAGCAGGCAATCGTCGAAATGTATAAATCAGCACTTGGAATTTAGGAGTAAAAATATGTGGAAATTCGTGATGCGCCCCAAGGCTAAAAAGGAACTGGCAAGGATCAACGAAGAGCGCGATAGGACGGAGGAAGCCATCAAACGTGCAAGACGGAAAAAACAGCGGGTAACTGATCTTTATGATTATGCCAAAAAGCTAACAAATGAAGCGCATCGATGGGAAAAGTATTTGAAATGAGCTTAACTGGCAAGCCACCAATTGGCTTAAAAAAGCCAAAGCCGGAGCGGGGAACCAAAGCTGCCAAAGAACACATACACCGTGTGAAGCAGCTCCCCTGCGTCATCTGTCGTAAACATGGCCCGTCCGATGCCCATCACATTATCTGCGACAGATACGGACACTTAAAAGCCAGCGATTTTGATATTATTCCCTTATGCAAAGCCCACCATCAAGACGGGCCAGAGGCGATACATAACGGGAAAAGATCGTGGGTTGAAAAGAATGGCCCAGACCACGGGTATTTAGAAACCGTGAAGGATTGGCTGGAAGAGTTCTTCTAGCCAATCCTATTTTTTAACGAGCGTTAGATTTCTTTGGAGAGCGCTTAAAAACAATTGTTGATTGCTCATTGATGTTTTTCCCAGTGGGGTGGCGAGTGCTGCCTTCAGCCACCTCTGGGCGAGATTTGGGACGCAAAGACTTTTTGGGACCACTAGGGCGAGATTTGGGCCGCAAAGACTTTTTTGGGGCAGTTGAATTTCCGTACATTATTTCTTTCCTTTTTTAGTTAATTTCTTTGCAGTCTTGTGGAATAAATATTTGCTAGTCGCGGCATGCTTTGCGCCAGACATGAGGTTGCCTTTAGCGTCCTTGTGAGTGGCACCTTTATATTCTCTTCCGTTTTTGAAGTAGTGCTTAACCCCAGCCGCCATTATTCAGAAATCTCCCAATGAGGCGCATCAATAAACGGGCGTCTGCCTTGAGAGCGCCGGAGATCAACGTAGGCATTCATAAGATCTTCGCACGATCCGTCCCATTTCCGAACATCAGAGCAGTGCCATGCAGCTCCCCAGCGTAGAGCCACGCCCACTTCCTTGGCGGCATAGATCATTGCATCGCCGATGTTGTCATAAAGATTTAATTCCCATGACCCTCTGGAACCAATATAGGCCATCAGATCGAGAGCCTTGCCATCGATGTGCTTTGACTTCATCGTCTTGCTGGCACCTTTTTCGAAAAGAACGCGCTGCTCTTCAATGGTCCTGAGACCGCAGATCACGCCAAAATCAATTGATGTGTTTTGAATGGCCAGCTTTGCAACCGCAACTAGGCGTTCATCGACGCCCTCCATTGTATCCAAGCTGCGCCGTGACAATCTAAAACTCATTTTGCCACCTTTTTAACCTTTTCGAAACTTCTCATGCCAGCCAGACCGAGCATCCCGGTTAAGATGGGCATCATCGTTGCCATCTCGGCTTGCGGTATTTCAAACCCAAAGCCAGCCGCGATTGGAGAAATTAGAAAGTTTACCGCCAGCCCCAGGACACACACATAGCCACAGAGCGGCCTCCAAGATGCCTGAAACCAATTTCCTTGGGCTTCGGCCTTGTTGACCTCTACCTGCGCCAGCATGGCCTCCTGCGCGTGCTTGTCAGCCATCGTGCTGATGTCATGGGCAAGCTGTGCCGCCTTATCTTTATCTTGGACAAACTTTCCAACAATCTCGGTTGCTGGTCCGATCAGTGAACTGAGTATGCTCATTTTACCTCTCCATAAGACGGTCAATTTTTTCTTCTATCTTGTCAAACTTGCTCATAATTTGCAGAAAAACCTGATTGCTGTCGGCCTTACCAACATAGTCTTTACCAAGCTCTTCGCGAGTTCTGTTCAAAAGAATTGTGACGCGCTTAATCTCATCGTGCTGGCTTTTAATCCACCAACCCAATCCGCTAATTATAGCGGCAAATACCATGTTCAAAAGCACGTCCAATTCCATAATTACATCCGGTTTGGCCAGGTGGGATAACCGTTTAACGAAGCAACAGCCGTTCCTGAAGTGTATTCACCTGTGGCAATGCCAACTCGGTAATAATTAAGGATGGGGTCATAGCCGACCTCTTCCGCAGGCGCAGTCCATGTGTCGGTGTTGCGCCATGTTGTGCCATCGTCTGAACGCTGCACAGTGACAGTGCCAGCAAACGTGCCGCTGATTGAAAGATTGAAGCTGCCAACAATTTGGATCGCATCCGACCAAGTGTTCTGCGCTCCTGCGGAGACTGAAGTTCTAGGCATGATGCCCTCCTATTTCAAAGTTACTGGACGAAACACCGAGCCAAACACGGTGCCGAATACAGGGTTAAACGGGCTGATGGGTTCAAGATCCATTACTCTTCAACCTGGGAAGCAGCATACGCAGCCTTAGACGCATCTGTGAACACTGTGCCGGCAATGGCTGCAACGTCAGCATCCTCTACTGAGAGATCAGCATCAGGTGTCAGCACATGGCGGTTGAATGTACGAGAAATCTCTACGTCATCCTCTGCGATGATGGTTGCTGTTCGCACCTGCACAACAGGGTATCCTTCTGCGAGGGTAAGAACCTCGATCTTGTCGTTGATAGTTGTTTTAGTAAGAGCCATTTTTATCTCCTTGGCTGGACTGTCCACGCACTAGGCGCATAATTGTTTCTGCTAGAATATCAGGACGAGGGTTTCTATCGCCACTGTATTCTTCACGGATTAATTGCTCAATTTCTTTTGTCATACCTTGAACCATCCTGATATACGAAGATCGGCCCCATCAATCTGAGACACGTTAGCAATTGTGTTAGTGGCACTGTCCTGTATTTCTTTAAGTGTAATGTTTCCATCTGTAGCTATCTCCGCAACGACATTGAAGTCTCCTGCTGGTAGAACAAAGTCGTTAACAACAGGAGTGCCGAAGACTGCACTTTGAGTTGGAGTGAAACCATGTCCACGAATGTAGAAGTTATTTCCAGAAGTCATTCCAGAGATGCTTATATTAGCGAGAGACAAGTTGACCCAGACCATGTTACCAATCTTGGAGTATTGAGCAGTGTCTGTTGTTGAGCTTACGTTACCTCCAGAAGATGCGTCAAAGATAGAAGCTGTCCACGTTCCAGTAACAGGAGTAAACTCTAGCTGATTGAACGAGTTAATCTTTGCACCTTCTGTAAAGGTATCTGTCGCACCGTTGTAGTGGCCAAGGCGAAGAGCCTCACCATCAGGTGCTGCTAGGTCATTAGTACCTTGGGAAATAAATGCTGGCTTGTTTCCGTCACCGTAGGCTGTCACAGAAACCTTAGCACCTAGAACCCAGATACGGTTGACACGACTACCAAGATTGCCAGAGGCAATGGAGCAAGCAAGCATTGGCTGACCACCGTGCCAAATCCAACCCGCACCTTCTAGCTCATAGGCTGTACCTAAACCGTCACCTTGGGCTTCTGTCTCGCCTACAGTAAAGTCATTAATCTCTTCAACAAACTCACCTATGACTGTGTAGACGAACACCTTGAGTGTTGGACCCTTAGCGATGTTACCAGTAAAGATATATACGTAAGAACCATCACAAGCCATGCTTTGTAGTGGGTAGACCGCAGTGTCTAAGTCAAACGTCCAAGAATAAACTTGTTGTGTTGAGTAATCACCAGCACCGCCGTTCATCAGAGTTGCTGTTTTAAATACTTTAACAAGGTTGGTGTCTGAACCACTGTACTCAGTAACGAGGTAACGGCCATCCAAAGAGATACACGATGTGGCACTTCCAGTTTCACCACCTGTAGTCTCAGCATCTGTAAAGACTTGAAACTGCTGTACGTTAGAAACAGTAAGCTCAGTACCTGCACCATCAGCAATCTGGAAACGTTTAATGTAACGAGCCTGATTAGTTACAGCCTCATTCTCACCTGTCCAGAACCAACGAGTGCCTGACTTATCCCAAGAAATATCTAACTCTTGATGACCTAGTGTAGTCAGGGGAGTGTTGTTCCAACGGTAGCTTGTTTGGATTCTTGCACCATCAGCCTCAAACTTGTTAAGGATACAAGTATCAGGAGTACCAGATACATGCAGTGTAAACAGTTCATTGGTGTAGGGATCAGAGGCAAAGCCTTGAATTACGTTACCAGACCCTGTGCCTTGCTGGGTTAAGTTAAACCTCTGTAATGCAGCTTGGGGTGCGTTAATGACTGACAACGAGTGGTGGGCTTTAGGTGTAAAGCCAGTAACCATATTCTGATTTACTTTAGTGAGAGCCATGCTTCTACCTTTATGTGTTGTAAGTGATAGTGATCCAAAGATCAGCAGTACCACTATTAAACTGAGAGCTGTCTGCATTAATGTAAACGCTACCAGAGATAACTTCTTTCAGCTTAATGTGAGAAGCACCGTTATCAATTGAAGGCACAATGCCAAGAGAGTTTGCCGCCGCAGTAAAGTAAGACATAGTAGCTATACCCTCCCCATCACCATCTGCTGAATAGGGGACACCCTGCACGTAGATATTGCCCGACCCCATGCCAGTCGTGTTCATGTTAAGCAGACGGGCTTTGAGGTGAACGAGGTTACCTATCTTTGTGTAGGTGGCATAAGCAACAGTGGCTGTCCCTGTGTTGCCGCCAGATGTAGCATCAGAGATAACAGGGGACCACGTCCCCTCTTCATAGTCATCGAACAGTTCACTTGTGCCAGCACCAGAGGTGGCAGAGAAGTCGATCCCGTTTCCCGCATTGATAAATTTTAAATTACCAGCACTTGTAAGCCTTGCTTTTTCCGCAGTCACATCACCAGAACGAGTTGAAAAACTTAGAGAGGAATTAACGTAATTACCATCTTCAGGATAAGATCTTATAAAGGCAGATGGTTTATTGGTTCCAATAGTATCTGTGCCTCTGAATGTAATTCCAGAATGTTTTAAAGTATTGGAAGCTGTAGACTCATTCCTTAAAACGATTGCTGTAAATCCGCCAGACTCATCCTTACTAATGTTGATGCTGCCGCCAGATGCACCATCTCCAATATTTATCTCATTAGCCTCTACGTCATTGAAGCTAGGGTTTCGGCCAAAGATGCCACCTTGTTGTCTAATAGTCATTGTGATCTTCCTTATCCCAGCACTTCAATAGTACACCAAGTGTTGTAACCACGAACGGTTGTGCCGTAGATGTCTAGATTACCACCAGTTGTTTGTGTAACTGCTAGTTCAATTTCATCATTTGTATTAACAGAGATAACCCCACTAATTACCTGAACTGCATCTTCAGTTGTTGCTGGGAAGCTAACTTCTTTTATGCCTCCATTAACAACATCAGCACCATCTTTTCGAATTTGTAGTTTTAAACCACCTGTGCCAGACGCATAAGACCAAACAGAACCCGTCACCCGAATGAAATTAACACCAGCAGGGATAGTTAAATGGTCATCACCCGCAGTAGCCAACAAACCTAGTTGGTCATTTGTAGCAGCATTCCACGTTATATTTGTTCTTGTGGCAGTTGCTATCGTTTGGTCAGATGTTTTATTAAATGAAGCAATCATTCCAGAGTATTTTTTAGAAACTGAAACAGATGAATTATTAGTTGTGGTTACAATAGCAAGGTCATTGTCATTTAGTGTTGCTTGGAATTGACCAATGACACCATCTTTAGCAGTACCAGATATAATGACAGGTGCGTTAAGGTGGCGGAAAGTGTTTCCACCATCAATATTAAATCGTGAATATGTGCCTGTAAGAACTAAACCGTTCTGAGCAATAGTTGCTTTATTGGCTAAGTCGCCACTAAAAGAACAACCCGTGACCGTTATTGTCTCACCCTTCTCTAATTGAACAAGATTGCCTTCCGTAGCTACGCCACCATTGGTGCCTTTTCTAAAGTCAGAACCTATAAGCCTAATTAAATTAACTGCCGTTGTAGCAGGTGCATAGATAGCTTGAGCCTGGACATCAAAGTGAACACCTTGAACGGAAATAGCACCGACTTTGCCAGTGCCTGAAAAAACAATACCCCTCAAAGCACCAACAATTTCACCAGCATCAAGATAAATGCTTTCAAAACTATTTACTGTTTCAGCAGTAATCCCAGTAAACGTTCTTTGCAGATAGAAATTAGACATATGCAAAGTTCGTATGCAGAAATAAGCAGCATCTGTATTTTGTAAATAAATGCCTTTTACAGAAGAGTCAGCTTGAGCTACTGAATTGTTGTTATTTCTAAATGAAGAGTTGCTCCAGTACATACCACCAGCATTTACTGCGTTAATTGGACCTAGCCAGTAACCACTACCTTCACTTTCAAAAATAACCCCAGGACTAACGTGTAGAAAGTCTACTCCACCAACAACGTGTGGCCCAGAACCAGTCCTAGTTTCTTCAATTTTAATTGCATAACCAGCACCAGCTACATTAGTGTTTAGCCTCATGTTTGAAACTTGGAAGAAAGCTGTTTCTGCTCCTGCCCTAACAAAACTAAATAAAGGTTTAGCTGAAGATGGCGTAAACAAAATTTCAGATTGTTGACCAACACCACTAATAGAACGAAACAAATCTGTTCCAGATATAGTGTCAGTTACTAAGTATTTACCCGCAGGGAAAGTGGTACTTCCTGCATTAATAGCAGCTTGAATAGCCGCAGTGTCATCCGTCACACCATCACCGACAGCACCGAAGTCTTTGACCGATACAGTCTCTTGCAGCTTGGCCTTGACTGTACGAGTAACAGCACCAACGCCACCTTCGTTGTAAGTAACCGAACTAGCGTCAGTTCCGCCACCAATAATTGCCGTTTCGTTGCTAACAATCTCAATTGCAGAATAAAGTGGTGGAGCCTCTGAGAACGTCAAAGTGGTGCCGCTTATGCTGTAACCCGCTTTGCTTTGGTACACGCCATCAATAAATACATTTGTCGCGTTTTCTGTTGCTGGTGACGCGCCCATGCCAAATGCAGTCGTGACGCCATCGCCTATTTGATCCTGAACAATAACAACACCAGCAATCGCGCCAGGATCGATACCATACCCAACAGGGCTGTAGATCACCAAGTCGCTGTTCTTGTCTCGTACAGTCACAGAGAACTGGCTACCAGCGTAGATAAGCGCAGGTGCGCCATTGCGCATGACATAGCCGTTTGATGTCCGTATGGGCTGTGCCACAGGCTGTGTGAGCCTGCTGTCGTAATAGACTTGGATGGGGTTCGTTTCGGGGTTCTTATCAACCTCACCGAAATACAGATACCCATTATCAAGAGGATCACCGTTTTTATCAGTAAAAACTGGATAAGGTGGTGCAAGTTGCGTCAGTGCCATTTATTTATTCCCCTTGCTTTGCAAGTCTTTTACCATAAAACGGGTTGCTGTGAATAGCGTCATTGTTGCGCCTCTTGTTCACCAATTTCAACTGTTGAAGATAGAATTGCTGCTTGCAGCCAGTTGCGTGGGTCTTCAATTCCCATAGTCTCTGCCCAGTTACGATATGGACGCGAGCTTGCAACACGGTTAATCGTGCGCGTTGAAACTTCAGGCTGCGTGGCAACCTCATCCATCAGCGCCTTAAAGTCATCACTGCGGAACAGTGCGCTTGCACGTTGCATTCGATCTGGGCGGGCGCGAGCCAGCATATCGCCAAACGCATCGCCAACCATTGCGCCAACAGTCCCACCAGCAACGCCACCTGCGCCTGTCGTGCCAGCCTGAACCGCGCGGCGACCAACGGTAGATCCCATAACGCGTCCCAACAGACCTTCTGCGCGCATCGCTTCGATCAAAGGCTGATTTGCACGGCCAGTGCTGATGACGTTTGCGCGGGCGTCAGTCACGCGTTTGGATACTTCATACAAATCGCGCATCACGCGATCTGCTTCAGATCCAACAGCTTTGACAACCTGACGATACGCCTGTGGATTGCGGCGAAGGCTTGAATAGAAGTTTGTGAACTGAGCAAACCCAAATCCACGTTCACCAGCTTGCGTGCTGGATGCAACTTCGCGGATCGCAGATGTCACGGCTTCGCGGCGCAGATCTTCTGGAATGAGGTTGATCGTGCGCTGAAGGCCAGACACATCACCGCGAGCTGCTGAACTGATCGCAGAGCGCAACTTGGATGCAATGCTGCCCTGACGATCTTTGCCAAATGCGGATACAATTTGAGTGTCCATGTTCTTGCCCTGCGCATACAAACTGTTTGCTAGTTCAAGGTTTGCACGAAGATCTTTGCCACCAACGCGGTTGACGTTTGCCAGTTGGTCTTCGGAAAGCGCAGCATATAGACGCGAAAGATCGGCCTGATCCACGTCAGCATATGGGCCAGCGCCAAGGCGGATTGCGCGGCCAATCTGTGTTTTTTCGCGCATCAAGCGGCGATATGTGATCGGCTGATCAGCGTCAGTGACCATATTAAACAAGCGGTTTTCTGCGGCTGTCATGCCTTGAGGACCACCAAGTTCGCCAATGACTTCGTTTAAAGCGCGCACAACATTGTTTGGCTCAATTATGGTGTTGCGTGGAACCGCCTCATCAACGGATGTGTAAAGGCTGTCAGAACGCTGGAACAAATCATCACGGGTGTTGCTGAGACGCGTCATAACGCGGTCAGAGACGGTTGAGAGATCGGTTGCGCCACCCAGTTCACGCAATGCCTCATCTGCACGCTCAGTGACACGCAGAAGATCGTCACGCCACGCGGCGCTTGCTTCAGATCCAGCAATCGACCGTGTTGCACCAACAGCTTCGCGGATTTGGCGGCTGTCAGTCAGAACATCAACGGGAAGATCAATTCCAAGTCGCTCCGCCGCCGCAGCACCTTCTGGGTTTGCCTGTGCAAGTCTTGCAAGTTCTTCACGGGCGCGGCGTGCGCTTATACCAAATCCTGCACCACGTCGGATCAGTTCACCAATGCGGGCGTCCTCATCAGGCGTCACAGCGGCACGGGGTGCCTCTGGAGTTACAATCGGGACTTCAGGTGCTTCTGGGGTCACACGGGGTGCCTCTGGTGCGGGATCGACGCTAAACGGTTTTATTTCTGGTATGACTACATTCCGTACATCACCAATGGGCGCTTCTGGGGCCACACGGGGCGGCTGTGCCACATCAACTTCATCAGCAGCACGCAAACCACGGGGCGCAGCAAGACGCGGCGCTGCGGTAACTGTGCCTGGGGAGCCAGCAAATGCTTCAGGCATAGCCATCAAATCCCTAGAAAGCCGTTGAGCATTTTCGGGGGTCATTGCGCCAGACTTTACAAGAAGGTCGCCAAAACCTCCAACAAGATAACCATATGCACCTTCGCCAAGACCTGCAGCGGCCATGAACGCGTCACCGATATATTCAGCTACGGGGCGAATAGGCCCAGGAAGAGATGCTTCAGTTCCGCCTTCACTATACAGCGGCATACTTCCAGACAGATCAACGACACCTTCACCGCCAACCAGACCACCAGCAGCACGACCTGCGGTCTTAAAACCTTCTTGACTAAACTGTTCACGCAGTGACGTTTCGCCCCCTGCATCACTTGCACGGGCTTCGGCAAGCGCATCCTTAACGGTTTCGCCCTGCATAACGCGCTGAACAACAGCCTGATCTGTAGTTGAAAACTCTGGTGTAACCAAAGAATACTGACGAACGGGCCGACCTTCGATGTCTATGCCTTCTTGACCTGTCAGCGGCATCTCAACGATGCGACCACCGCCCTCAGTGGTCATCACGACATTTTCACCCTGCGGAGCGATCCGAGAAAGCAATCCAGAGGCTCCAGACTGTGCGGGATCAACAGGTGCAACCTGATCCTCTTCAGCCTGACCTCCAATTTTCGCAAGAAGCTGTTGGGCTAGTGATTGTGTTTCTTTACCTGCCATTACTGACTACCTCGCGCAATTATGTTTAGACGGGTGGTTTCAGCCTGCGTTAATCTTTCGCCATTATTAACTTTTGCGGTCATTTGTTCAACAAATGCTTGATCGTCACTTACTGCTACGGCCGGAGCCGCTGGATCAGCTGGGGAAACACGCTCTATGCGGCCTCCAATCGGGTTTTCACTCATCCAAGAGAGCATGTCAGACATTGTTTCGCCGCCGCTACGCGTAAACTCAATCCATTTATCTGGCGTGCGACCAGGCGTTCCCAAAAATTGAGCCTGCATAGTTAGATTATTTATGACTTTTTGCTGCGCATCACGCTTGCGCTCCAGCCAACCAACAAGTTTATCTTCAGTAAGATTGTCCGGCAGCGCTACGTTAAGAGCCAGATTTAACTCACCCTTAGACAGAGCGCCGAAGGTAACGGCACCGATAACATCCAGACCAAGTTGACTGCGGAGGTTTCGAAGTTCGATTGTCGCTGCATCAAGTGCGGGAAGTTTAGACGCCAAAATACCAGTATTTGCGCCCTCTTCTTTTACAAGTTCAATCGCTCTATTTAGATTACTAATATTTGAATAAAGAGGGCCGAGGTTTTCGAATATCTTTCCAGATAGTTGAATACCAAGTTTTCCCGCTTCAGTTGCGCCAGCGACTTCAGCACCAAGGTCAGCTTTAACTGCTAGCTGTCCCGCTGTTCGACCTCCAGAGCGCGCAGTTTGAATTTCAACGCCATACTCATTCGCTTCTACAACAGCATCTGCGGCTGCTTGACCAGTTACTACCTCACCGCTTGGTGAGTAAACTACTGGCCCCCCATCCGTCAGCGCAACAATAGTTCCATCTTCAAGAATTTTAGATGATCGAACTTGCAACGGGCCATCACCACCGCCAACGCCAAGCCTTTCGTCAATTCTCTTCATGTATTCTGGGCTTGTTAAACCAAGTAAAGTCAAACCCGTTGTCGCTCTAATTTGTGCAAGACCGCCTTCTGGGTCTTCGGTCAATAAGTCCAATGAAAATTGCAAACTATCGACAACAGACGGGTCTCCACCGGGAGATTGAGCGACAGCAATTTGCTCCTCTAATAAGCGAGCAACAACACTGGGGTTGTTTGTAGACGCAGCAGAATAAATGTTTTGATTTGCATTTTTTAAAGCGGTCATTTGTGGCTGTTGCAACATAGTTTGAAGCTGGCCTAAATCAGCTCTTATGGCTGGGTTAGCCACCCAAGCTGCTACAAAATCGTCAGAGGTAGCGCTCAAGCCTTTTGCGGCTAAATCAGCAAGAGCTGCTTGGGATGCTTCCGCTTGCGCCCTTTGCCTAGCCGCATTGGCGCGAGCAGCTTCCCTATCTCGATTTTGCATCGCAAATGTCTCTTGTGCGCGGCCCTCTTGGCTTTGAGCAAGTTCCCGGTTTAGGCGATCAGTCTGAATGCCCTCACCAAACTTTAAACCCTGCATATAGCCTTCGATTGGGCTTAGAACGTCCATTGTGTAATCAATAGGGTTAACCATTAGAACGGCCTCGCTGGTGGTCTAGGGGAACTAGTCATAGGTCCACTTACGCTGTTAGTGCTGTATTGCGCACCACCACCAAACGGATT
>TARA_R110001599_G_scaffold49212_4_pt1 | contig 11631 bp, 9 predicted proteins | sample TARA_R110001599 | Tara Oceans TARA_R110001599 (sample SAMEA4398360) | marine metagenome | biome: Polar Biome; feature: [MES] marine water layer (ENVO:01000295) within the mesopelagic zone...; material: water (ENVO:00002006), including particulate matter (ENVO:01000060) such as...... | reverse complement strand
GGGTGGGTATGCGCATTTGCCCGGGAAACCCCTTCAACGACCTGGCCGATGCCAATCCCGAGGAAACCTTCGACTACTTGCTGGGGCAGGCCGCCACCCTGGGGCTGGCCTACCTGCACGTGATTCGCATGCCCAAGGGGCCGGTGGACAATCTGGCTCTGGCCGCCCGGCATTTCGGCGGCCGACTGATTGGCAATGAGAGCTTTTCGCTGGATGAGGCCGACGCCGCCGTCTCCGCCGGTGAGCTGCAAGCCGTGTCATTCGGACGACCCTACATCGCCAATCCAGATCTGGTAGCCCGTCATGAGCGGAAGCTGCCGCTGGCGAAGTTTGACATCAATACGCTGTATACGCCGGGGCCTGAGGGTTATACAAGTTATCCGCCCGCCGACTAGGCAGGCGTGCATGCCGGTGAGGCCGCTTTGGCGGTTTCACCGGCACGCTGTTCTCCACCGTGCTATTTGATCGCTCCACCGCCGTCCACCGAAAGCAGCTGGCCGGTGATGAACGAGGCGCGATCGCTGCACAGGAAGGCGACCGCCTCGGCAATCTCCTCCGGCTCGCCGAGACGGTTCAAGACTGAATTCTTTTTCAGCTGCTCCGCCATTTTAGGCTGCTCCGCGAAGTACTTTTCCACGCCAGGCGTGCGAATCACGCCGGGTGAAACCGCATTGATGCGGATACCCTGGCCGCCGTACTCGGCGGCCGAGCTCTTGGTCAGAATGTTCACACCGCTTTTTGCTGCGGCATAGGCGGTGTTGAAAGCCTGGCCCTTGAGCGACGCATTCGAGGAAATGTTGACGATGGCTCCACCGCCGTTGGCCAGCATTGCGGGAATCTCGTACTTCATGCACAGCCAGGTGTTGGTCAGGCACATCTCGAGTGTCTGGTCGAAAACCTCACGGGTGAATTCATGAATCGGGCCGGAGCCCCGGCTGAGTGCGGCGCTGTTACAGGCGATGTCGAGCCGGCCCCAGGCCTCCACCGCGGCGGCCACCATCGCTTGCACCGACGTCTCGTCACTCACATCGCCGTGCACAAAGCGCGCTTCGCCGCCGGATTCGCCAATCAGTTTCACGGTATTGTTACCGGACTCCGCGTTGAAGTCGGCCACCACTACCTTGGCACCTTCGCGCGCGAAGCAGAGGGCTATCGCCTGCCCGATGCCCTGGCCGGCCCCGGTTACGATGCCAATCTTGCCGTCAAGTATTCCCATGGTCTCTCTCCTGTAATGTGCAGACAGTGATGACTACATGATACTCCGGGCATGCGTGGTCCTTGGCGCCGGGCGATAAACATCCGCGACCGGGTACAAATTGGCAGTATGCCGTTGGTTAAGGGCAGTTTGCGGGCTTGCCGCGCCGCGACCGCTCTGTCACTCGCTGCCCGGCGCCGGTATGCTTGAGGTTCAATCAGTTGTGGAGAACGCCGATGAGTTTGCAAGGAAAAATAGCGCTGGTAACCGGTGCCGGCCAGGGCGTGGGGCAGGGTATCGCCTTTGCGCTGGCTGCCCAGGGCGCGCGTGTTGCGGTAACCGGCCGTACCCTTTCCAAGCTGGAGACCACCGCGGAAGAAATCCGCTCGCGGGGCGGCGAGGCTCTGCCGCTGGTCTGTGAGGTGAAATCGCCGGAGTCGATTGCGGCCTGCGTTGACGCCGTGGTGGATGCCTGGGGCGGAGTGAATATTCTGGTGAACAATGCCCAGGAGGTGCCGCTCGGGCGCCTGCACGACCTCACGGACGACGCGCTGATGGCGGGCTGGGAATCCGGCCCCATGGCGACCTTTCGTCTGATGAAGCTCTGCTATCCCTACCTGAAGGGGGATGGTGTGATCATCAATCTCGGGAGCTCCGCGGCCAAGCGGTGGGATATGGCAGGCTACGGTGCCTATGCCGCAGCCAAGGAGGGCATTCGTGCCTTAACGCGTGCGGCGGCTTGTGAGTGGGGGCCAGACAACATACGCTGTAACGCTATTCTGCCGCACGCCATGTCACCGGGCATGGAGTGGTGGATCAACAACAATCCGGAGGAGGCGCATGAATTCCTGTCGCAGATTCCCCAGCGTCGCGTGGGCGATTGCGAGCAGGATATTGGCCGGTTTGTTGCCCTGCTGTGCAGCGATGGCGCCAACTACGTCAATGGGCAGAGTATCGCGCTGGACGGTGGGCAGGCCTTTCTTGGCTGATCGGCCCGCAGGGTGAGCCTGGACCAGCAGGTTGAAGCCCTTGTGCGGCCGGTGGCTGATACGCTGTCGCATGTGGTGTTCTACCCGGTAGAACTGTTCGGTCACGACTTCCCGTTGATCGTGCTGTGGCTGGCCAGCGCCGCCGTGTTCTTCACCCTGTATCTCGGCTTTGTAAATGTGCGCGGTTTCACCCTCGGCCTGCGCCATGTGCGCGGGCGTTTTCACAATCCGCGCGCACGTGGCGAGATATCCCATTTCCAGGCCGTCGCAACCGCTGTTTCAGGTACCGTGGGTATCGGCAATATCGGCGGCGTCGCGGTGGCGATCACCATCGGTGGCCCCGGCGCAGCCCTGTGGCTGATGGTGGCGGGTTTCCTGTCCATGTCCACCAAGCTGGTGGAGTGCACCCTCGGGGTTAAGTATCGGCGCAACAATCCGGATGGCTCCGTATCCGGCGGCCCCATGTTCTACCTGGAACGCTACTTCGCTGACCGCGGCGCTCCGCAGTGGGGACGCCTTCTCGGCGGGTTCTACGCCACGGCGCTGGTGATTGGCTGCTTTGGTATCGGCAACATGTTCCAGTCTAACCAGGCGTACGTGCAGTTTCTGGTGATCAGCGGTGGCGAGGCCAGTTTTTTTGCTGAGCGCGGATGGCTGTTTGGCTTGTTGATTGCCGCGGCGGTGGCGCTGGTTATTATCGGCGGGATTCGCAGCATTGCCCTGGTGGCGTCGCGCATCGTGCCGCTCATGGCTGTGCTTTACGTGGTGTCCGCACTGGTGATCATCGCCTTGAGTGCCGCACAGATTCCCGCCGCGATCCAGTTGATTGTCAGCAGTGCGTTTTCCATGAGCAGCGTCACTGGCGGCATGGTGGGTGCCATTGTGGTCGGCTTCCAGCGCGCGCTGTTTTCCAATGAGGCCGGCATCGGTTCGGCGTCCATCGCCCACTCTGCGGTACAAACCAATGAGCCGGCCTCCGAGGGACTGGTGGGCCTGCTGGAGCCATTCCTGGACACCGTGGTGATATGTACCCTCAGCTCGCTGGTGATTGTGACGGTGGCCTATCCTAACGGCTTGCACGAGCAGGGGTATGAGGGCATCGCGCTGACGTCGGCATCCTTTGCCCACCATATCAGCTGGGCGCCATACCCACTTGCCTTTGCCGCGCTGCTGTTCGCGTTTTCCACCACCATTGCCTGGGCCTACTACGGGCTCAAGGCGTGGACGTATCTGGTGGGTGAGGCGCAGTGGCGGCAGACGCTGTTCAAAGCGGTGTTTTGTGGTTTTGTGGTGCTTGGTTGCATGATTGAGCTGTCGGCTGTGCTCGACTTTGCTGATGCCATGATTTTCCTGATTGCCGTACCCAATATTATCGGGCTCTACCTCTACGCACCGGAGGTGAAGCGCGACGTGGCAGACTACATGCGCCGCGTTCGCTCTGGCGCCGTGCGCACCACCGAGCAGTACCCACCGCTTCAGTAGGGCAGGTCGCCGTCCACGGTAATGCGCTCCATGCGGCGATGCGCGGGAAAGTAATCGTTGACCGGTTTGTGTTGTGTGCTGCGGTTGTCCCAGATGGCAATGCTGTGGGGGCGCCAGTGGAAACGGCAGGTAAACTCGTCTGTCACCACGTGTCGGAACAGGAATTCCAGCAGTGCGCGGCTCTCGTTGGGCTTCAATCCTTCGATATGGGTCGTGAACAGGCTGTTGACGAAGATCACCTTCTTTCCGGTTTCCGGGTGCGTGCGGATGACCGGGTGACGTACCGGGGGGTTGGCGGCAACGGCGTTGGCCAGGCGCTCACGGCCACCGGGCTCTGCCAGGCTCTCCTTGAAACCCCAGCTGAAGTCGTGCACGGCCACCAGTCCTGCCAACAACTGCTGCATGGGTGTCGACAGTGCGTTGTAGGCGGCAGTCATGCTGGCCCACAGCGTGTCGCCACCACGCGCCGGGATAATCACCGACTTCAAGACGGTGGCCTGCGGCGGATGTTGCCGAAACGTCATGTCCGAGTGCCAGGCTTCGATCTTCGTTGGCTTCTCCGGCGTGCTTTCCAGAATGTTGATCTCGGGAAAACCCTCGATCGTCGCATACGCCGGGTGTGTCTGTAGCGGGCCAAAACATGAGGCCAGCGCGTGCTGCCGGCCAGGGTTGATATTCTGGTCGCGGAAGAAAATCACCTCGTGCTCATTGAGCAGCCTGCGCAACTCTGTCACCTGATCGGGCACCAGGTCCTGTGCGAGATCAATGCCCGAAATTTCAGCGCCCAGGGCCCCGGCAAGCGGTGTAACGTCGAACATGCGGTGTGGCCTCCGGCCAGTCAGTCAGTGGCGGGATTCTAGCATTGCTGCGGTGCTTTACGCAGGGTCCTGTGGCCACGCGGGCAGGCTGATCCGCATAGCCAAACCGGGACTGGTGTTGCGCGCGTCGATAGTGCCGCCATGCATCATCAAGGCCTGTCGGGCGATCGACAGGCCCAGACCGTGTCCCCCGGTCTGGCGGGCACGCGCTGTATCCACGCGATAGAACGGTTCGAATATTCTCGTCAGGTCCTCCTCGGGTACACCGGGGCCCTGGTCGGCGATCACCACTTCGTAGCGGGTTGCGGTTTCTCGCAGCTGGACGTCAATAACCGTTTGCGCGGGGCTGTAGCTGCAGGCATTGCGCAAGACGTTGTCGAAGGCCTTGCGCAGTTGGGTGCCGTTACCGACTACCAGGGCTTCTTCAACAGCGCTGTGAAACTTCACCCGGTTGATGTCGCCCACTTCGAAGCGCGCATCCGCACACAGCTCGTCGAGCAGCGCGACGAGATCAATGTGTTGCTCCAGGTCACTCCGTTCTGCCTGGCTCTCCAGCAGTTCGGCGACGAGGCTCTCCAGACGCTGCGCTTCGCGTGCAATACGTGGCAGCTGGGCTGTGGCAGTTGCCGGGTTCTGCTCCGCCAGCCCCAGTGCCACCTGGAGACGCGCCAGCGGTGAACGCAGTTCATGTGACACATCTGACAATAGCTGCTTCTGCGCACCGATGCGTTCTTCCAGCAACCGGGCCATGTGGTTGAAATCACGCGCCAGATCGTCGGTTTCATCGCCGCCGGCCTCACGCACCGCGATACGGGCCTGCAGGTCGCCCGCGGCAAGTTTGCGTGCGGCGCCACGCACGGCGCCGAGACGCCGCGTAAGCAGGCGTGATACAGCGTAGCAGAGCAGGCCCGAAACCAGCGCGGCGAGCGCCGCCCGCAGCCAGAAGTTGTCGCCCAGCAGATTGACCAGGGGAATACGCGGTGCGCGCAAAATCAATACCGACCGCAGCGGACCTGAGTCCGCCCGGTACAGCTGATGGCCCAGCAGTTGTTGCGCGCCGCGTCGCTGGAATACGCGGCGCCGGTCGCGGTCCAGCTGGGCTGCAACACGCGCTGCTGCCGGTGGCACCGTGCGTTGTAAAAGGTCATCGCCGGCCGCGTCCAGAAGATAGACCACGACATCGTGCCTGTTCTGCGAACTTCGAATGATGCGGGGCAGTTCATCCAACGGTGCATTCTGTAATTCATAGAGCAGGCGGACGAAAACCCGCGGTGGCCCAGCCGGTCGGTCGGGGTGACGTGAATCGCTGGTCAGCGAGCCGACGTTTGGCATGAGCGTGTCGAGGTAGTTCCCTGCGAAAATTGCGCTGCCCAGCACAACGATGGTGACCAGCCAGAAGCCTAGGAAAATACGCAGGAAGAGGGGCATAGAGCGGTTCATTGTGTCTCATTCCCCTGCACCAGATACTGATATCCAGCGCCACGCACACTGGTGATCAGGCTGCCGGCACCGCCGCAGGCAAGCAGCTTCTTGCGAATTTTACTGATGTGAACGTCAACACTGCGGTCATAGGCCGACAGGGGTCGTCCCAGTGCCTGCTGGCTCAGTTGATCCTTGCTGACCACACTGCCGGCATGCTGCAGCAGGATGCGCAGGATATTGAACTCGGCGCTGGTCAACTGCAGGTCCAGGCTGTTCCAGGTGGCCGTGCGCTCGGCGGCGTTGATGGCAAGCAGACCGACGATGGTGTCGCCGCGCGCAGATGAACCCTGGTTGCCCGCACGCCGCAGAATAGCCCGCAGCCGCGCGGCAAGCTCGCGCGGATTGCAGGGCTTGGCAAGATAGTCATCGGCCCCCAGTTCGAGCCCGACGATCCGGTCCGTATCCTCGCCGCGCGCAGTCAACATCAGGACGGGTGTGCCGACGTTGGCGCTGCGCAGGCGGCGCAACAGTTCAAGCCCCTGCATGCCCGGCAGCATCACGTCGAGTATGATGGCCTCATACGTTGTGCTCTGGGCAACCTGCAATGCTTCGGCGCCGTCGTGGCAGCTGTCGACCGCAAAGCCATCGGACGACAGGAACTCGCACAGCAACTGACACAGTTCCCGGTCGTCATCAATCAGCAGTATGCGTGGGTCCATCAGGGCAGTGCTACTCGCGTTGAATACGGCCACAGTGTGCCGTGAGGCGTTGCGAAACACCACGGCAGCAGCATGATAACAACCATTCTTTACGCTTCTTTACGCTCTCTACGCACTGCTTAACCGCCCGCCGACCTATTATGATCCTGCGTTTCATTCACAGGAGAGAGTCATGAAAACACACACTAACCGGTTTATTCGTCGCGGCACTGCCGTCCTTGCACTGGCCGCGGCCATCGCTGCCGCCCCCGGTTTCGCCGCGCCGGAACGGGGCGACCCCGAACGCATGCTGGAGCGCATGACCCGGCATCTAGAGCTTTCCGAGTCGCAACAGTCCGCGATTGGTGAGCTGCTGCAGGAAACCGCAGCTGAGGGCGCAGACGACAGGGCGCGGATGAAGGAAATCCGCGAGGCACTGCGCGCGCAGGGCGAGAACTTTGATGCCGCTGCCAGCGAGTCACTGACGCGCGAATTGGGGGAAGTGACCGCGCGCAGCGCCTACCGCCGGACAGAAACTCGCGCAGCTGTGCGAGATTTACTGAACGAGGAGCAGCGCGCTGAACTGGACGCAGCGGAGAGCGAGCGCGGTAAGAAGGGCGGGAAGCATGGCTCCCCCGGTGATCGCCCGCGCCAGTAGCCTGGAGGCCGTTACAGCGTCTCCACCACCAGCTCGAGCTCGGCCAGCGCCGAGCCGAGCATTGCCTGTTGCTTCTGGTTGCTGACCACAGCGGTGCTCGCGCGCTCGGGTGTTAGATAGGTCGCAGTTACACGCCGCAGGTCTTCAAGTGTCACCGCGAGAATGCCGTGCCTGAATGCCTCGCGCTGTGCGTGACTGCGGCCGAAGAGTGTGTTGTAGAAGTGTTGTCGCGCTTCACCCGCCGGCGAGGCCGGCTTGTCCACGCTGCTGATTACGCCAAGAATGGCTTCTTCCAGCGCGCGTGGGTCGTGTTGGGTTTCCAGTAACCAGCGCACTGACTCATCGAAATCCTGCAGCGTATCGAGGAGTCTCGGGTCGCGGTAGGAATAGAAGCGAAACGCGGCAATACCCGAATCCTGGCCGGCGCCACCACCGTACGCGCCGCCTTGTTCGCGAATCGCGCGGTGCAGATAGCCGTTGCGGAGGAAACCGCCGAGTACAGTCAGTGCAGGTGCATCCGGGTGGCCGATTGCGACCGTGGGGTAGGCGCGGGCGCAAAAGTTGACCTGGGTGTTGGCGACCCAGAATTCACGCCGTGTTTCACTCACTGCAGCGGCGCTGAGAACGGGCTGTCCGGCGCTGCCGCCGGGCACATCACGCCAGTGCTGCAAGGCCTCGCTGCACACCGCCGAGATGGCGTGTTCGTCGGCAATGGCGAGCAATTGGCGGGGCATGGCATTAACGGCAGAGTGGATGCCCTGCAAGCCGTTGCGCAAGGCTTCGAGTGCCGCGGGTTGCTGCAGGCGATCGTCCAGCGCTTTCAGTTGCCGAATGCCCTCGAGTCCGCCCAACCGGTGGTTGATTTGCGCCAGGCCACTCATGCCGGCGCAGGCAGCGGCCATCGCAAGAGCGTGACCGCTGCCGGTGACCGACTGTTCGCGCCGCGCCCGGGACTGGCTGATCAGTTCTTTGAGACGGGCATCTTCATCGAAACGCACCTGCTCCAGGGTGTCACGCATCAGTGTGATCTGGGCGGCGCTATTGCGTGCCAGAGCCCGCGATGACAGCGAAAAGAATCCTTGCAGCTGTTGTGCGTCATCCACTGCGCTGCGCAGCGATGTGCTGGCGCTGATGCTGCCTACGCTCGCGGCCTGACGGTGCTGTACCTCCAGGTAGCTTTCGTCGCCGAGTCCTACCTCGGTCAGCATTCGCGCGTACAGGGGCAGCAACGAAATAGCCTCGCTATCGAGGGCGGGCAGCGGAGCCACGAGGTGCTGGTAGACCAGCCCGTTCGTACCCTGGGTATAACTGGTGAGGCGCAGCGGGCCCTGCGTGTGCTCGGTGCACTCGAGTTCCGGCAGTCGCTCCGGCACGTCAGCCAGCGTCACACACGGCAGCACACCCGGGTCATCGCTGTGTTTCTGGCGCTTCTCCAGTTGCTCGGCTAGGTCGATAACCGCCTGCTTCTGGGCCTCATCCATGTTCGCCTTGAGTGCTGCCAGCCGCTCGGCCTCGGCTTCCAGCCTGCGTTGCGAAAGGTGCGTATCCGGCGTCATGACCAGTGTGACGCGGTGGGGGTTATCGAGTAACAGGCGTCGCGCCAGTTGGCGAATGTAGCCAGGGTCGCCGATTTTTGCGCGTAAAGTGTCCAGTACCGGGTCGAGATCCAGCACAGCCACCGGGTCGGCATAGTGGGTGGCGGGCCCAAGCGCCTGCAGAATCAATTGCAGGCCAAAGGGATAGCCGCCGCCTGTGACTTCGCGTTGATGCAACTCGAGCTGGTGGAGCACGGCCTCCAGTTGCGCCTGCGGTACACCGTCCCGTGCCACGCGCTCGATCACCTCGAGCACCAGCGCTTCCACGGCATCCCGCGACGACGCCTCGCTGCCTTCGATGCCGCAGCTGAACACCATTTCGCGCTGCGAATCTTCCAGCCCGCAGAGAGGCGAGCGCGCCTGTCCCAGGTCGGTTGTCTCCAGCGCGTGCATGAGAGGAGAGGCACTGTTGTCCAGCAGTACGCTGGAGAGCAGTTGTGCTTCCAGTTGCTGTTGCAGGTCCGTGCTTTCTCCGAGCAGCCAGCCGATGACGATGTGCGTTTTACCACTTGTATCGCCGGAGTCATCCAGCGCGTAGCTTTCTGCCACTCGCTTCGGCTCGCGCAGGCGCTGCTCGCGGGGCACGGCGATGTGCTCTTCAAGACGCTGGAAACGTTGCAGGGCACGGGCTTCGAATACCGCCTGGTGCTCGTGTGCGGGAATGTCGCCAAACGTCATGAAAATGGCGTTGCTGGGGTGGTAATGGCTCTGGTAGAAGTCTTTCAGTTGTGCATAACTGAGGTCCGGAATGTGTTCCGGATCGCCGCCGCTGTTGTAATGGTAAGTCACGGAAGGAAACAGGTGTGCGCACAGGGTTTGCCAGAGCGTGCTGGAAACCGAGCTCATGGCGCCTTTCATTTCATTGAATACAACTCCCTTGAATACCAGGTCGCTGTCCGGGTTGCCGGGCTCCGCGAAATCTACCCGGTGGCCCTCCTGAGCGAAGTCCAGCGGGTCGAGGCGGGAGAAAAACACCGCGTCCAGGTACACGTCGAGCAGGTTGTCGAAATCCTTGCGGTTCTGGCTGGCGAAGGGGTAGGCGGTCCAGTCGCTACTGGTAAACGCGTTCATGAACGTATTGAGGGAACGGCGCAGCATCATGAAGAACGGGTCGCGCACAGGGTAGCGCTCGCTACCGCACAGGGCGGTATGCTCCAGAATATGCGCCACGCCGGTAGAGTCCGTCGGCACCGTGCGCAACGCTACCAGAAACACGTTCTCACTGTTTTTCGAGGCCAGGTGGTAGTGCATCGCCCCCGTGGCGGTGTGTTCGTATTGCTCGACCCGCAGCTGCAGCGACTCGATCTCGTGGCTGCGCAAAAGCTGGAATGCGGCGTGGCTCTGTGCCCCGCCGGGAATCATCTGGTTCATACCTGTCCTGTCGTAAACAAAGTGTAGGCGCCATTCTAGCGCGAAACAGGCCCGGCTGCGGTGGCGGGACGCACTTCGATACGGTACATCCAGGGCCAGTTCTTGCCGGTTACCCAAATGCCACCGTCCTCGGGGTTCACGGCAATGCCGTTGAGCACGTCAGTAGACGGCTCGCGCTCCGGTAATGGCAGCAGGCCCTGAAGGTCGATACTGCCGGTGACTTCACCGGTTGCCGGATCGATGATCACGATGCGGTCTTCCTGCCAGACGTTCGCCCAGACGGCGCCGTCGATCCACTCCAGCTCATTCAGGCGCGCCACCGGCATGCCGTCTTCGAGCACAGCGACAGTGCGCTGTCGCTGTGCGGTGTCAGGATCAAGAAAATACAGACGGTGGCTGCCGTCACTGTAGATCAGCTGGCTGCCATTGTGGGTCAGGCCCCAGCCCTGGCCCGGTATCGACAGCGCGACGACCGGTTGCAGGTCGGCTCGGCGGTAGACGAGTAGCCTGCGTGCCCTCCAGGTCAGCTGGTAGATGTGTTCTCCCAACACAGTAATACCCTCGCCAAACAGGCGTGGGTGCAGACGCTGCTCGGCCAGCAGTTCGCCATCGGTGAAACGGTACTGCAGCAACCGTGACTGCCCGTAGCCGCCGGTCCCCACAAACAGCATGCCGTCAATAATCTGCAGGCCCTGGACGAAATGGCTGCGCGACTGGGGCTTCTTTTCCAGAATCTTGAAGGTGTAGCGTTCGGTAGCGGATGCGGTGAGCGCGACAAGCGCGAGCAGCGCGCTGCAGATCAGGTGACAAGCTTTCAAATCCGGTTTCTCCCCAGGTCGCGTAGTAGAAAGCGCGCCGGCGCCAGGGCGCGCAGTATTTCCGGTTCGACGGGCAGCGACTCGCCACACAGCTGGCTTGCCAGCAGTTCCGCCGCCAGTGGTGTGGAGGTGAGTCCACGGGAGCCGTGCCCGGTATTGAGGTAGAGGCCTTCAATATAGGCACCCTCCGCCTCGATAGCGCGGCGCGCGTTGTCACGCAACGCCGCGAAGCGCTGCAGAAACATCGCCCGGTCGGGCGCGGGCCCCACCAACGGCAGATAGTCCGGACTGGCGCAGCGCCATTGGGTGCGCCCGGGCAGAGCGCTATCCTCCAGCGTCGCCAGTGGCTTGGCAAGTGTCGGCAATGCGGCGCGCAACTGCGCGAGGTTGTAGGCTTGGTCTGCGGCGCGCAGGTCAGGGTCGGTGTCACCGGGCCCGAAGGTGGCGCCGATACAGTGCTCTCCACCTCGGGCAGGGGCAATGTAACCCCGGTGACAGAGTGCCGCGCGCAAAGGCGCCAGCTCAGGCAGTGCGGGCAGTTGCGTGGTTTGGCCGCGTATCGCACGCAGTGGCAGCCAGTCCAGC